>Ga0316217_10001858_pt1 | contig 26523 bp, 13 predicted proteins | sample 1anoAmetaG_FD_203633 | JGI IMG/M metagenome (GOLD analysis project Ga0316217, IMG submission 203633) | Freshwater microbial communities from Trout Bog Lake, Wisconsin, USA - 1anoA | ecosystem: Environmental > Aquatic > Freshwater > Lake > Hypolimnion/Profundal zone | place: USA: Wisconsin...
GAAAACTCAAGAGGAAGGGCACTGCGTGAAGAAGACCGCAAAAGCCGAAAGCGCGATGTCCTCCATGGGGTAGCGGACATGGTCGCCGGTGCGCCCATCGGGCAAGTCGGCGGCGACGGTTCGCACATGTCCAACAACGTGATCGAAGCAGCGCTCGTTCATGGCACCAGGAAAGCCATGAACGGTGCCGAGGTACAAGTTACAATCGTGTGACATTGATGGCGATTGGGTGACACCCACTGCCAGCTCCGCCTCCACCTCACAAAATTCCCCGTCACCTCAATTCAAAATGAGAATGGCTGAAAAAGGGGAGGCAAGCATGGCTCCGCCCGGAGGCTCGCCGACGCAAGCGCAGGAGGTTCTGGCGCGTTGGCGAAGGGACCCAGTTTGTCGTTTACCTGCCCGCGCCGAGCTCATTCCCGGGGGCGTCCGCTCCGTTTTCCATTGCGGCTGGGCGGCGCGGCGTTAGTATGCGCGCCAAGCACATGAAACCTCACCAAAGCATTCAAGACCTGACGCGGCGCGATTTCCTGCGGCGCTCGCTCGCCACCGCGACCACGCTGGCGATGCCGTGGATCATCCCGGCGCGAGCGCTGGGCCGGGACGGCGCCGCGGCCCCCAGCGAACGGATTGTCTTGGGTGGCATCGGCCTAGGCCCGCGCGGACAGTACGACCTCAGCGTCATGCTGCCAGAAAAGGATGTTCAGTTCGTCGCCATTTGCGATGCGCAGCGCAGCCGCCGCGAGCGCGTCAAACAAATCGCGGACGAGCATTACGGCACTCGCGATTGCGTCATGTATCGCGACCTGTTCGAACTGCTGGCCCGGCCGGATATCGATGCGGTGCTGATTGCGACCGGGGATCATTGGCACGCCCTGGCTTCGCTGCTCGCGGCCAAGGCGGGCAAGGATATCTATTGTGAAAAGCCCTGCGGCCTGACCATTGGCGAGATCCAAGCCTTGGCGGATGGCATTCACCGCTATGGCCGCGTCTTTCAAGCCGGCACCCAGCGGCGCAGCATCAAGAACTTCCAATATGCGGCCCACTTGGCTTGGAGCGGCAAACTGGGACGGCTTCACACCCTGCACGCCTCGGTCTATGTTCCCCAAAAGAGCTACGCCTGGCTGCCCGCGGAGCCGGAGCCGACGCCCGAGGAATGCGACTGGCTCCGATGGTTGGGCCCGGCGCCATGGCGCCCCTACAATAGCCGGTATGTTGCGGGCGGCTGGCGGGGCCACCATGACTTTGAAGCCGGCGGCAACTTTCTGGACTGGGGCGCCCACACGGTGGATCTCTGCCAGTGGGCCAACCAGGCCGATCACACTATGCCGATCGAATACGAAGCCACCCCGACCTCCGTCATTGGCCGTTACGCCAACGGGGTTAAGCTCGTTTGCGACTTTCTCCCCACCGCCTTCGGCAACCGCGCCCCGCAGTACCGCACCTCCACCGGCACTTGTCCCGTTCGGTACGAAGGCGATGAAGGTTGGGTCGAAACCGGCGACGATTCGGAGATCGCCCTTTCGGAGAGCTTGGCGAAGACCCAAAAAAGGCGCTTCGAGGGCACCGGCCTGAGTTCGGCTGGGCACGGTCGCAATTTCTTCGATTGCGTAAAGTCCCGGGCGATGCCTGTTTGCAACCAGGATATCATGCGCCGTTCGCACCTCGCTTCCTTTGCGGCGCAACTCTCCTGGCAATTGGGCCGGAAACTCACCCTGGATCCCGTCAAAGAAGAGTTCGTGGGAGACGAGGAGGCTAACCGCATGCGCCGCCGGGCCGCGCGCGAACCCTGGAGCTTTAATATCTAAGGACCACCGCCATGAAGAACTCTTGGACTTTCTGCAATAAGCCCTGGCGGCTCGGTCTGTCGGCGATCCTGGCGGGATGCATGATCAGCGCCCAAGCGACAGCCGTCGGCGGCAATGCCGAACGGACCCAACAACTCGTCGCGGTCCTGCAATCCCAGGCCCCGCTCTTTGACAAGGCCCGGGCCTGTCAACAGCTCGGAGAAATCGGCGGGAAGGAAGCCGTCCCCGCCCTGGCGCAGTTGCTTTCCGATGAACATCTGAGCGCTTATGCGCGCAGCGGCTTGGAGGGGATTCCTGACCCCAGCGCCGCCGCCGCCCTTCGGGCCGCCCTCGGCGCGCTCAAAGGCAGCCTCCGCATCGGCGTCATCAATTCCCTCGGCGCGCTGCGCGACGCGGAAGCCGTCGACGCCCTCCGGCCGCTGGCGGAGGATCCCGCCTCCGGCGCGGCTAAGGAAGCGCTGCTGGCCTTGGGCCGCATCGCCACCGACGCGTGCCTTCCCATCTTGCGGCAAGCCCTCGCGACCGGATCCGAGACGGTCCGCGCGGACGCGGCGGCGGCGTGCCTGCTCGCGGCCGAGAAGCAACTGGCCGACGGTCACGCCGGCGTGGCGGTGACCCTCAACGACGCGGTGCGAGCCGCGAACGCGCCGGCGGTTTATCACGCCGCGGCCATCCGCGGCGCGATCCTTGCCCGCCGATCCGACGGCGTGCCGTTCCTCATGGACCAGTTGAGATCCCCGGACTCGGTGGCCCGCAAGGCCGGGCTGCTCGCCATCCGGGAAATGCCCGGACCCGCCTTGGCCGACGCCTTGAATGCGGAGATCGATAAAGCCCAACCGGAGCTCGCGCTTCAACTGCTCCGCGCGCTGGCCGACTGCCACAACGCCCAATCGCTCGCGCTGCTCGAGACCAAGGCGGGCGGCAACGAGCCGGAGATCCGTAGCGCCGCGCTCCGGGTATTGGCCGCCATCGCCGGCCCGTCCCAAGCGGGGTTTCTGCTCAAAGTCCTCGTGAAAGAAAACAGTCCCGCTGAATCCGCGGTCGTAGCGAGCAGCCTCGAGCGCATGACGGGCGCCGCGGTTGACGACTTGGCTTTGCAGGCCCTCTTATCCGCGCGCGAGACGCGCGAACGCGTTCCGCTGATCCGCCTGTTGGAGGCCCGCGGCGCGACCAATAGCGTGGCGGAACTGCTTAAGCAGGCGGCCGACGCGGACGAGGCGGTAAGCCTGGCGGCTTTCGGCGCCTTAAGCTCTCTGGCGGGCGCCAGGGAAGTCGCGCCCCTCGTTGCTCTGACCAAGGCCTGCAAGACTGAGAATACCAGGGACGCCGCCGAGAAAGCGGTCTGCGCCGCCGCTACGAGCGCCGGCGCCGCCGATACGGCCGGCGAAGCGGTGCTGGCGGAGTTGGAACATTCGACCGCGCCCGAGGAAAAAAATGCCTGGGTAAGAATCCTCATCTCTCTCAGCTATGCCAAGGCGCTGCCCGCGCTGGAAACGGCCATGAAGGACGCCAATGAAGCGGTGGCCGTCAATGCCATTGAGAATCTTGGCCGCTGGCCCGATCCGACTCCGGTCGACGCGCTGCTGGCGGTGGTGGAATCGGGTGCCACGCCCAGGTCGCGCCAACGCGCCCTGGCCTCGGTTCTTCAGTTAGCCCGGGTAGCGGCGGACGAACGCCAACGCCCCGACGCGCTCGTGGTCGGCTGGCTGGAGCGGGCCCATCCGGCGGCGCATTCCCTTGCCGAACGGCGCCTGCTGATCTCGGTCCTCGGCCGCCTTAAGCGCCCCGAAAGCTTCCGCCTGTTGCTCCCAATGCTGGACCAACCGGACGTGCAGGCGGAGGCAGCGATCGCGGTGGTTCAGGTCGCACCGGCCCTGGTAGATTCCGAGGATTCCGCCGCCCTCAAAAACGCCCTGGAGAAAATCGCCGCGACATCGAACAACCCAGACCTCCGCGGCCAGGCGGTGAAATTGGCCCAATCCATTAGGGGCAACGGCGCTTCGGTCTCGATCTTCGATGGCCAAACCCTCGCCGGATGGGAGGGCGACACCAACGTGTGGCGGGTGCGCGACGGCTTAATCGTCGGCGGTTCGATGGCGGGCAACCCGCGCAACGAATTCCTCGCGACCACCCGCGCCTATACCAATTTCATTGCGCGCCTGGAGTACAAGTTGGTCGGCACCGAGGGGTTCATCAATAGTGGCGTGCAGTTCCGCAGCGTTCGGCTCGCCCAGCCCCCCAACGAAATGCGCGGCTTCCAAGCCGACATCGGGGCCGGCCATTCCGGTTGTCTTTACGACGAATCCCGGCGCAACAAATTCCTCGCCCGACCCACGGACGAGGAGATTCTCCGGATCGAGAAACCCGGCCAGTGGAACCGCTACCAGGTGCGCTGCGACGGGTCCCGCATCCAAATCACCTTGAACGGCGAGCAAACCGTGGACTACACCGAAACCGACGCGACCCTGCCCCGCGACGGACTCCTCGGGTTGCAGATTCACGGCGGGTGCAAAGCCGAGGTGTCTTTTCGCAATCTCACGATCGAAACCCTGCCCTGATGAGGGAAGCCCGTTCCTCGGGATACTCGATCGTCCGGGGATGCTGACAGAAAGATTTAGGACAGAAAAATGGGAAGCAAAGGAGCGTTTTCTGAATTGCCGCATCCCATTTTTCTGTCCTCAATTTTTCTGTCCATGGTCTTCCCTGTTCTTTGGGGCAATGCCAGAGGGCGCTGGCGGTCGGAAAAGCTTGCCCGAGTTCCAGGCAGGGATTAGGTTGCAACTTCCATGGCTAGAAAACCGGCTCCGCCGCTCGGAACGCGGTTTTTGCCATTCGATTCGCGATTGAAAGTGCCTGATTAATTAAAAAGAATTGAATATCATGTTGACAGCCCGGGATGCCGATGGTAAATACAATGTAAAGACATTGCATGGGCGTTGGATACACGGGTGAGCCGCTATGGAGTTCGATTGGAATAGCTCGTCCATCAGTCTTGAAAGTTCTTTGACGCAGCGGGAAATTGAGGAATCGTTCGAAGACCCGTTCGCCGTACGGCTGTTGCCGGATTCACCCCGGTTCGCCGTTCAGGCCCGGTACTTCAACTTGGGCGTGTCCGTCGGGGGCTCCGGCGTGTTTAGTGTCTATCGCACCAATGGCAAGCAGGTTCGAGTCATTTACGCGCGGCCCTTTGAGCCCGATGAGCGCTTCTTCTACCAGCGAAAGGTCGACCAGACGCTGGCCCGATAGTGGGGATTGGGCGGGCCCGCAGCCGGACACCTGCGCAGGCCCGCTCCAAACCGTTCATCAACTGGAATGAGATCAATCGCTAGCTGGGACGAGGTGCCGATCTTCGAGAGCGAAGACGCCGAGGCGACGTTTTGGGCCGAGAACAAGCCGGACCTGCGGCTGATGGAAGCCGCGGTGGCCGGCCCCGCCGAGGCCTCCGAGTCGGTGACGATAACGCTGCGGATGGACCCGCGCATGCTGGCGCGGATCAAGCGGTTGGCCCGGTCGCGGTACCTGAATTATCAGAGCATGATGAAACAGTGGTTGAGCGAGCGGATGGAAGACGAATTGCGGGAACGATAATGCTATGAAGAAAGTCGGAAATTACTCGGGATCAGTTGGTGACAGGCGGGACTTTGGCCCCGTGCGAGGGTTCACGCTGATCGAGATGCTGATCGTGGTCGCGGTTATCGGCCTGCTGGCGGCGATGATCATCCCGATCTCCGGCTCGGTCGATAAGATCAAGAAGAAGACCCGCACGAGAGGCGAGTTGGAGGTGATCACCTCCGCCATCGAGGCCTATAAGGCCAAACTGGGGCATTACCCGCCGGATAACCCGAACAACCCCTTCATCAATCAGCTCTATTACGAATTGAATGGCGCCACCTATACTAACGCCGGAACCCAGTTTCTCACCTCGGATGGCGGCACGGTTTCGACCAATGCTCTCCTCAGGGCGCTCAATCCTCCCAGCGTTCCGAACCCCGTTGGCGGCCTGGTGAACTTCACGCCCAAGATTGATAATGAAGAAGGGTCGACGGTGGTGAACTTCATCAAGGCCGGCTTCGCGCCGACCCAATTCCGGGACGACGCGAACGGAGTGCGGTTTCTCGTCAGCACGGTCGCCTGGCCGGTTGCGATGACCATGCCGCCGGGGGCGGTGGGCAATTACCTTTGCTGGCGCTATAACTCCTCCAATCCCATCCACAATTCCGGTACGTTCGACCTGTGGGTTGACGTATTGATCGCCGGCAAGACCAATCGCTTCAGCAATTGGAGTCGCGACCCCATCATCGTCGCGTCTCCGCAACCGTAACCGACTATGGACTCGCAACTTATGAAAACAGGTTTTGAATCGGCTCAGCCCCAGCCCCAGCCCCGAGCCCCACGCTGCTCTCGATCCCCAGGGGTTCCGGCCCGCCGCCGATCGGGGTTCACGCTGATCGAGCTCCTGGTCGTCATTAGCATCATCGGCATCCTGGCGGGGATGATCCTGCCGGTGCTGGCGATCGCGAAGACCAAGGCGATGAAGCAGCAGGCGAAATTGCAGATGAGCGCGATCGTCATGGCCGTCGCCAGCTACGAATCGGCTTACGGCCGCCTGCCGGTCTCCACCCTGGCGCTTCAGGCCGCCGCCACTAAGAACGACGATTTCACCTACGGCACCACCGGGCTGATGACCCCGCCGTCCGGGAAGAGCTTCATCCTCGACACGACCACGGGCGCGGCGGCCAACATCCAGGCGAAGGCGGGAGACGGCACCGTGCTGGGTTACCAGACCAACAACTCGGAGGTCATGGCCATTCTGATGGACAAGGAGACCCGGCCGATGGATGGGGCGTTCACGGCCAACCAGGGCCATATCAAGAACCCGCAGAAGACGGCCTTCCTCAACGCCAGCGTCGTGAGCGACAACTACTCGCCCGGCGTCGGAACCGACCTGGTCTATCGCGACCCCTGGGGCAATCCCTACATCATTTCGTTCGACCTGAACAATGACGACAAAGTGTGCGACTCATTTTACCGGCTCAAGAATGTCGCGGAGCAGACCACGGCCGGCGTGGGCTGGGTGGGGTTGGCCCTGATCCCCTCCTCCCCGACGCGCGACTATTATGCCGGCAGCGGGCATGTGATGGTCTGGTCCGCAGGACCGGACAAGCGGGTCCAGACGGGCGGAAAAGCCACCCAGGGAGTCAACAAGGATAACCTGCTGAGCTGGAGCCAATAGTCGTGAAAACCAATCGCTCAACCCGTCGGAGGTCCGGCTTCACGCTCCTGGAGCTGCTGACGGTGATCGCCATCATTGGCCTGATGGCGGCGCTGATCGGGCCGAACCTGGCCAATTTCAAGCCGAACGTGGTGGCGGCGGCGACGCAGCAGTTGCTCACCGATGTGGGCCGCGCCCGCCAACTCGCCATCGGCCAGCGCACCACCGTCTATATGGTTTTCGTGCCGCCGGGTTTTTGGAAGGACAGTTCGTTTCCCGGACCAAGCTCGGGAAGCCTTGAGTACACCAATGCCTACAAGTTGCTCGACAAGCAGCTCACCGGTTATAATTTCGTCTCCCTGCGCAGCGCGGGCGATCAGCCGGGGCGCCACAGCCCGCGCTATTTGTCTTCCTGGAGGTCCCTGCCCGATGGCACGTTCATCCCGCCGCAGAAATTCTCCTTTCCCAACCAATATTCCTACAGCCTCTACACCAACAAGATGGGCGCGACCGGCCTCGGAATCTATGCCGACATCTACGGCTTCGCGACCAACAGCAGTATTCCGTTCCCGACGGAGATCAGCCCGGCGATCAACGGCCGGTGGACCACCTTGTCTTGCATCGCGTTCAATTACTTGGGGCAGCTCGTGGACCCGAATACCGGCATCCTGCGCAACAGCGACGAACTCATCCCCGTGGCCAAAGGAAGCGTGGCCTATCCGCGCGACTCCGTCACCCACACGAACATCGCCCCGGCGTTGCCCAACGCCATCGAAAGCCCGCTCGGCAACAGCGTCACCAATAGTTTTACCGTGGTTCAAATCGAGCGGCTCACCGGCCGCGCCCGCGTGAAACGCCTGGAGGTCAAATGAAATTGTACCCGTATCCCGAAGGGGCGGAGTTTGGATATCCGAATCCGCCCAAGGCGCTTTCACGACGTCCGATCCAAGAACTCCCTCATGTCGAAGACGTGGAGTGGGCCAGTCCAGGGCAAAACTCTGGGGAATGCGCGCCCCTTCATCGCTCCCCGCCCTGCAAGGTCGGGGGAGCGGCGCCATTGCAGGGCGCAAGTCCTGCAGGGGATCGGTTCCCGGGGCGTTGCCCCGGGCTGGTTTACCCCGCGCCTTCGGCGCGCGTATTACCTCGGCAGAGGGCCAAACTGTCGGCGCTGACTGGAAGCCGGCGTCGAGAGGGCGCCTTTACCATGATCGAAATCGCGCTGTGCCTGGCGATCATCGGGTTTGCGCTGGTGGCGATCATCGGCATTTTGCCCTACGGCATGGGGGTCCAGCGGGAGAACACCGAGGAAACGATCATCAATCACGAAAGCAGCGTGTTGTTGGATGCCGTCTGCAACGGGCAGCAGGGCCTGGACGATCTCACCAACTACGTGGACTCCATCACTAATTATCAGACGATCTACGGGGCCAATGGCAATCTCCTATCGATCCCGAACAATCCGCGCGCCCTTTGGTACACCCCGACCGGCTCCGGGATCGTAGGCGCCGGCCCGCTGAACCCAGGCTTCGATCTGACCAATGGCAATCGGATCGTGGGGCTGCTCAGCACGCCCAAGTACGTCACGCTGTCCGAGCCGCAAAACACCCTTTACATCAGCAACCATGTGGTGGCCACCATTCGGGCCATGACCGGGCTGGCCAGCGACAAGGCGCCGCAAGGAAACCCCACCGTGCGCGAGATGGCGTTCAGCTACCGGCTCACCTCTGAGGTCGTGCCGTACGGCCAGGGAGCGTTAGAGCGCCTCCCCGGCCTGATCACCAACGCCAACAACTTCCTCTACCAGGACTGGACCAACTACACCGCTTATCTCTCGGATGCCAGCCAGTGGGTGCCGCGGTCCAATTACTGGCTCTATGCCAAGAACCTGGAACAGGACCTCTATGACGTTCGTTTTCTATTCCGGTGGCCGGTGACGCCCCGAGCCTTGGGCAAAGGCCGCCAGGTCGTGCGCAGCATGGCCAACGGGCCCGTTTTCGCCTCCGCGATCCAGGCGGGCTATCCCACGACCATCCCGGCCAGCCTGCCTTACCAGCTTTACCACGTTCAACCCAACCTTTTCCTGAAAGCGCCGTGAAAATGCCATTGTCCTATTTCAGCCGGGATCCGTTGGTTATCGCCGCTCTCGGAGCGCCGACCTTTAGTCGGCTTACGGTATCCGACGTTTGCGAAGGGACGGAGAGCGGACGCGCGCCGGGATGGCTGGGCGTTAAGCCGGCTACAAGCCGGCGCTCCGGACTGGCGGCGTTCTCGCTCATCGAGATCATGGTCGCGGTCTCGTTGCTGTCGTTCATCATCCTGGGACTGGTGGCGATGTTCGTGCAGACGCAGCGGGCGTTTCGGACCAGCATGAGCGATACGGACATGCTGGAAACAGGGCGCGCGCTCTCGGACATGATGGCCCGGGAAATGACCGGAATCCGGCCGACCCAGATCTCGAACACGGTAAATTTCTACGTCGAGATCCCGCAGCCGGGCGAGACCGTCTATACGCCGCCCCTGTACCAGGCCCTGCCCGGGACCAACGCCCCGACCAACCCGCAGTTGCGGACCAATCGGCTGGAGACCTTCTATTTCCTGACCCATCCGAACCAGGCCTGGCCCGACCAGGCGTGGGTGGCCAACGGTTACTATATTGTGCCCGACAACGCCGGAGTTGGCATCGGCAGCCTCTACCGCTATTCCAACACGAATATCCAGGGCCTGACGACCTACGGGTTGCCGGTGTTGGCGCCCGCGCGCAATCTGTTTACCGGGTTCGCCAATGCCCTCTCGCAACTACGCACCGATCAAACCCCGTCGCCGGCCGGGGGCGGGACGGTGAGCCACATTGCCGATGGGATCGTCCACATGAGCCTTCGGGTATTCGCCACCAACGGTTTTCCGATTCGTGGCACCGGCGGGTTGTGCGCCTATTGGCTCGATCCCTACGCCGGGACCTACCGCGCGATCGGCCAAACCACCAATCGTTTTAGCCTCTTTACCCCGGATAACTGGGTGAGCCAAACCTTTTACAGCAATGCCGTGCCCGCCTATGTCGAGCTGGAGTTGGGCGTGCTGGATCCGCAGAGTTATCAACGCTACAAAGGCATCGACGCCTCTGTGCCGTCGGGCCAAGTGCAGTTTCTGTCCAACCGAGTGGCGCAAGTGCATATTTTCCGCCAGCGCATCCCCATCCGTAACGTCGACCCCACAGCCTACTAATGAAACCTGTTTTGCACCGCTCTTCCGGCGTCGCCCTGGTGGTCACACTCATCCTGCTGGCGATTATTACCTTCATGACGGTCACCTTTTTGGTGCTCAGCCGCAGCCAGCGGAATCTGGTGGCCGGCTCGACCGAGCAGGCGCGGGCGGCCGAGGTCGCCAAGCTCGGCTTCCGCCACGGGTTGGCGGAGACCCTCGCGCCGCTCAAGGCGGTCACCAACCTCACGCCCCTCATCGGTCTACCCATCCCATTCACCAACCATGCGGTGATCGATCTAAAGGTCTCTACCAACTATATCAATCCCTACGGTTTCAACTCGACGCCGGTCGCGCGTCCGGGGGTGGATTTCAACCCGGTGAACGTCAGTTACGCCTATCCCAACGGCAAGCCTTTGACCGGGAACGACGCGCTGCAAAACCTCGAGAACCTTTATTTCTACCCGCGCGCCCCGGTCTATGTGAATACCAACCGGCTGTATCCCGGCTCCAATGATTTCCGGTACTATGTGGATCTCAACCGCAACGGGCGATTCGACACCAACGGCTGGCTGCCGGAATTGGATGACTTTCTGCGGCCGATGACCGTGCTGTCCAACGGCGTTCAGGTTATTCCGCTCAAATTCTTCGTCGGCGATCCGGAATGGGTGGGGGTGCTCGAGAAGCCGGAGTATCACCATTCGCCGACCAACCTTTTCATCGGGCGCTATGCTTACGTGGTTATCCCTGCCAGCAAGACCTTGGATGTGAATTACGTTCACAATTATGCCAAAGGGGTCTATTCTGGATTCAGCCAAACCATGCCGATCAACGCGGGCGATGGCTTTATGCGGAACCAGGGCGCCGGCACTTACGAGATGAACCTGGCGGCCTTCCTGACCGACCTCAACACCAACTATTGGCCCTATCCGGCGCGCAGTTCCGCCGCCAGCTCCTATTGGTGGCCGGTGGCGAGTCCGCCCTTCTTCCAACCCTACGCATATAATCCGGTCTTCAACACCGGGAACGTAGTGGCCAACAACGGCGCGGCGTTCTATGACGCCATGGCCCTCGTCAGGTATCGGTACTTCGGGAATACGGCCAATGTGCAGCCGTTTGGCGGCCTCTTCGGAGCGGCGGGCGTCAATTCCTTTGTTTCCAGTGGCATTGACGGTTATGGCGCCGGGCCGGTCATGACGACCGCTTGGTGGGTAACGCCCAACCAGGAGCGCGCTCGGGCGGCGAATTCCGCCTGGCCCGGATCCTACAATCCCTATCACTTTTACAGTCACCAGGACTTTTTCGACACCACCAAGACCACCACCGGCACGACCCCTTACAACTTGACGACGCGCCTGCTTTCCGCCGGGGCTGGGTCCAACTCCTATAATCGCTACACGTATTACCGGATGCTGTCGCAGCTTGGCACGGATACCGGTCCGGAGAGTCCCAAGATCAATCTCAATTACGTTAATATCGACACCAACAACGGGAACATCGTCCCGGCCATGGTGACCAACTTTCAAGCGTGGGACGCGACGCTGTTTTTCACCAACGCGGCCAACCGTTTGCTCAAGCAGGCGGGCTTTACCTTCGACACCACCGGCATCCAGATCTACCCGACCAATTTCTACACCGCCAGCGTGCATAGGCTCTTGCAACTTACGGCTAATATTTACGATGCCACCACCAACCGGACCTACGGCGTCGCGAACGCCACCAATGGTTTCCCAACGGTATTTCGCCCGCATTTCCTCCGAACCACCACCAACGGGACGATGGTCTTTATCGTTGGGTACACGGAGCTTGCGCCCGCCGATCATGTAAGATTCGCGGGCATCAGCGGGGCGCCGCCCGCCATGCGCGACCTGAGCCTGGGGCAATTCCCCCTTTCGAACGATGACATGGTGAAGGGCTTCCCCTTGGTGCTCGGGGCCAGGAAAGGGCTTCCGAACTTCAACGAGATGGAGTTGCGGACCAAGATCCAGGCCACGCGCAAGCTGGAGTTCATCAAACACAACGCCAGGGACATTTCTCCGTATAGAACGAACCAAATGTACCTGCTCTCCATCACCAACGAATTTGGTTTGGAGGCGTGGAATTCCTTTACCAATGCGTATCCGCGCGACCTGCGAATGACGGTGGTTGCGGAGATGGTCGCCACGATGACAAATGAGCTGAGTCTGCCGATCAATTCCAACAACCTCCCCTACTCGAACTATGTGTTTTTCGCGACGCCTTCGCCCTCGCCGATCATCCCGGCGAATACCTGGTTCGGTTTTACGCCGTTGCGACCCGCCGCCTCTTTCTTTACCCCGTTCTCCCCGGCCACCAACCACTTCATGTTCTTGTCCAAGGCCACCTATTCCACTCGGAATCGGCAGTTTGTGGTGCCCTACCAATCCTCGTTCGAACTCAACCAGGATTTTCCGGTCCCGCACTGGTGGCTCAACCTGAGGTCGAGCCTGCGCTTCATTCTGTTCGATGCGCAAGCGAACCGCATCGTGGATTACGTGAACCTGGCGTATAACAACGACCCGTTCGACATCACGACGGCGCTGTTCAATGGGGGCAAAACCAACGGGGTGATGGATGCGTTTTACGGCAGCATGTGGGTCACCAACCGGCCCGGCGGCAGCAATGCTCCCATCTCCGTGCCCACCTATGGCATCATGAACCAGATCGGCGCTTCCCTGGGCGTGAATACCAATCAACTGGATTGGAAGACGGCTCTCGCGGCGCTGCCCCCCGGCTGGGACCGGCAAGGGGCGATCAATTTCTTCCGCCATAATCTCGCGAACCTCCCGCCGATTGGGACTTTGACGACCCCGCTCTCTCTGACGAATCGTTTTTACGCGCCCATCGAGCCGACGCGCGACATCTATCTCTATAACTCCTGGCAGGCGAATGACCCGTTGGTTCATTACACCGTCGGGGATCTGACGCCGATGCCGAATACCAACGCGTGCGACTGGGACACATCGGCCCGGTTGAACTCGACGGTCGGGAATATCGGTTTCGTCAATTCGCGGTATGAACCGTGGCCGGGGAACAGCCTGGCCGGCGGCAGCGGCAGCCCGACGCTCACGGATATCCGGGTCAAGGACCCGCTGGTCACGCAGCCGTCGGACTGGGAGTTTCCCACCAACAAGTTCCCGAATGTCGGCTGGCTGGGGCGGGTTCACCGCGGCACGCCCTGGCAGACCGTCTATCTCAAGGCGGCGCCGGCGATTCCGTTGATTTGGCAGAATTGGTCTGGCAACGGGCGGCTGCTCTACAACATCGGCCAGGTGAACACCAACCTCGTGCCGCTCAAGATGTTCTACGCGGATTCGTTGATCAGCTCGCCCACCAACGACTGGCGGCTGTTGGACCTGTTTACCGCCGCGCTGAGCGACACGGCGACCCACGGCCAGTTGTCCGTCAACCAGACGAACCTGGCCGCCTGGTCGGCCGTCCTGTCCGGGGTGATCGTCAATTCCGACTTGACCAACTATAGCGTGATTCAGCCGGCGGGGACGTATTCCCCGCTGTCGCCGCCGCCGCTGGTCACCCTCTACAATGCCATCAACGATGTGCGGCGCACTAATTATGCCGGGGCCTTTCAGCGGTTGGGCGACCTCCTGTCCGTGCCCGAGCTGACGGTCCGATCGCCCTTCCTGAGCGCCGTTCAAGGCGCGCAGAGCGACGCGGTGATGGAACGGATTCCGCAGCAGATCCTCGGTTTGCTTAAAGGCGGCGAGCAACCTCGGTTCGTCATTTATACCTATGGCCAGGCGCTCAAGCCGGCGGACCGCTCGCGCGTCACCACCGGCCCGTACCTGAGCCTGTGCACTAACTACCAGATCACCGCCGAGGTGACCACCCGCTCGGTCGTCCGCATTGACGGCGCCCCCGCGAACCCCCGCGCCACCGTCGAGAGCTTCGACGTCCTGCCGCCGGACTAGGCATGATGCGCCGCCCAAGACAACGGCCTCCTTCCCATGAACCGTCCGATCGATTCGAGACCGGGAACCTCCTCACCCCAGCCCTCTCCTCCAGACGAGGCGAGGGCGGTCATTTCAGCGCGCTTTGGATAAGATGAACGCGTTCGATCTATTCAAGCGCGCGCGGCGTTTCCCCCTCCCCATGAACCTCCGGATCGATTTCAGGCGGGGAACCTCCTCACCCCAGCCCTCTCCTCTAAAGGAGGCGAGGGAGAAGCCGCCGACGCCGCTGGCGTTCGGGGGTGCAAAGCGCAAGCTTTCGCCTTGGGGAGTTCTCCCTCCGCGAGTCATCGATCGGGGGGAGGGCCGGGGAGGGGAGTTCCCCTGGAGATGCCTCCCTTGGCCAGGCTCGCCAAAATCATTTTTTCCCAGCAATCCGTAACCCTCTTTTTCTATGCGCTCGCGTTCGTTTATTTGGTTTTCGGTCAGCGTGTTGTGCTTCCTGTCGGCGATGTACTGCTGGCGGCTGGGCGACCAGTGGGCGGCGAATCGGGCCGCCGCTTCCGCCGGCGCGGCCGGCGCGACCGCGAAGGCTCACGCGGCCGTTTCGGGCGCGCGGACGCCCTTCGTACTGTTGACGCAGCCCGGCAGTCTCAACGCGCTTCCCGTCCCCGCGCCAACCAACGCCGCGTCGCGCAAGAACTATCGGCTCTCCAATTCCACGAAGACGGCGAGCGAGTTGGCGCGGAGCGACCGGGCGATCGTGTTGGAAAACGCCTTGATCGACACTTCCCGGCCGCTGGCCCTGTCCATCCCCGAGCATCTGCGAGCGCACGGAGATCCCGGCAGTTATATCGTCCAGGCCAGCCACGGCCTTGACGCCCGGTTCCGAGCCCTGGTCGAGGCGGCGGGCGCCACGGTGGTGGCTTACATCCCGAACAACGCCTACCTCGTCCGCGGCTCTGCGGCGGCGGCGTCCAGCCTCTCGGCCCAATCGGACCAGGTGCAAACCGTGCTGCCGTTCGAGCCCGAGTACAAGCTCAAGGGGGCGCTGCTCCAGTTTGGGGTGGAACAGACCCCGCTGCCGGCGCAGACGACGCTCAACCTATTGCTCTTCCCGGGCGCTTTGGCGACCACGCTGCCCCAGTTGCAGCAACTGGGCGCGCAGGTGATTGAGCAGGGCAATTCGTATTTCGGCCCGGTCATCAAAGTGCGTCCGCCGTCTGACAGCCTGGCGACGCTCGCGGGACTGACGGGGGTGCAGGAGTTGGAGGTGGTCCACACGCGCGCCCCCGCCAACGACCTGAGCCGCCCGCTCTCGGGCGTGGCGAGTGATTCGGTCATCGCCACCAACTACCTGGGCCTGACCGGCAAGGGGGTGCTGGTCAACGTGAACGACTCGGGCGTGGACGCCACCCATCCCGATTTGACGGGGAGGGTGACGTCGGATGCGGCGCTCAGCGCGACCGATACAAATGGCCATGGCACGCACGTGGCCGGGATCATCGCCGGGGACGGCACGGAGTCCATGACCGTGAGCAATGCCCAAGGCTCGATCATGCCCGCCACGACGAACCAGTTTCGCGGCGTGGCGCCCAAGGCCAAGCTGTTCTCCATGCTGGCCGATCCCATCTTCGGCCCGGGTTACGCCGACAACGGCTCCTTTGGGCCGAGTTATTCCGACAGCTATTTCCAGGAAACGGCCGCCAGGACCAACGCGTTCATCTCGAATAACAGTTGGAATTACGCCGATCTGGCCGACCGCTCGCAAGTCGCCACCTATGATTTGGCGGCGGCCAGTTACGACGCCGCCGTGCGCGACGCCCTGCCGCTGGTCTCGGGTTCGCAGCCGGTCCTGTTCGTCTTCTCCGCCGGAGACGGCGGCGCCGGCCAAACCGACGGGACGGGCGGCAACGCCGACAGCATCCAATCCCCGGCCACCGCCAAGAACGTTATCACGGTCGGCGCTTACGAGTCGGTGCGGCAGATCACCAACCAGGTTCACATTGACTCGACCAACGGGAGCCCGATCTGGACGGAGCAGAGCGACGACACCAACCAGGTGGCCGCTTTCTCCAGCCGCGGCAATGTGGGCATTGGGGTGGAAGGCGATTTTGGCCGCTTCAAGCCGGATCTGATCGCCCCGGGCACGTTTATCGTCTCGACCCGCTCGACCGACTGGGACGAGCAGTCCTACTACGGTTACCACCTGCGGCAGCATCCCACGGATGTGCTGCTGGGGTCCGGCCAGGCCTTCGTGGGGACGTTCACGCTTCCCGACAACACGAGTGTTATCAACCTCGCGCTGGAGCATCGGCGGTTGGTCGGCCCCTATACGCTGGGAGAAGGCGCTAACTCGCCGCCCAGCCCGAACCTGCCCATCTTTGTCAGCCCGGTCGTCGGGGGCTCGCCCGGTTACACCTATTCCGGCACGAATCTCCTCCGCATCGCGAATCCTCCTCCGGCCACCAACGGTTATTACTACGAAGTGTCCAATCCCTCGACCCAGGCCGTCCTGCTCGATATCGCGGTGGACATCACGTACCAGGTGACCAACGACGACACCTTCGGGGTATTGAGCAACATGAACGAGGCGGACTTGGGGCAGTATTACCGCTATGAATCCGGCACCAGCATGTCGGCGGCGGACGTCTCCGGGGCGCTGGCCTTGATGCTGGAGTTTCTACAGTCGCCCACCCATCTGCCGTCGCCGCGCACCAACAGCACGGGCGGCGCGTTCGGCCACAGCCCGGCGTTGATGAAGGCAATGCTGATCAACGGCGCCCGCTCGGTCGGCACCTACAATTTCCAAGTCCAGAACAGCATCAATTTCCAGGGTTGGGGCCGGATCTCGCTCCCTACCAGCCTGCATCCCGGCCTGGCCAACGAAGGCGCCCCCACCAACTCAATGTTCCTGTTCGACCAGGACCCGACTAATTCGCTGGCGACCAACGACCGCCACAATTACCAGGTGTCGATCGCGCCCGAGGCCCAGAGCTTGCCCTTGAGGATCACCCTGGTCTGGTCCGACCCGCCCGGCAATCCGCTGGCGGGCAAGAAGCTGGTCAACGATCTCGACCTGATCGCCACCAACCTCGATTCGGTCGGGAGCTCCTTCGAGCTGGATTACTTTGGCAATGATATTCAAGGGGTGAACGAATTCAACCTGCCCTGGGATACCAACACGGTGCCGAACATCGATTCGGTCAATAACGTCGAGAACATCTTCATCCCGCCGCCGCTGGGCTCCAACTACACGATCACGGTGGTTGGTCATCGCGTGAACGTCAATGCCGTCGCCGAGAACCCCAACAATATCGTCCAGGACTACGCGCTGGTGATATCCTGCGGCGACGGCGACGCGATCACCAATGCGATGACCGTGAAGCGGTTGGCTTCCAGCAGCGCCAATACCCCGCTGATCACCGCGCTCACCAACAGTTTTGTGGGCGCCGCCAACTATTACGGCCAGACGATTCAGAACCAGCGCGTGGGGGCCAACTCGCCGTTGCTGGGCACGAATTCATTTATCCTGCCCTCGGACGCCAACGCAATGATCACCATCGGCGTCACCAACCAATGGAGTTTTTATGTCATCCAGAACGACAGCTCCTTCACGAACGCGCGCTTCCTCATCGCCAACCCGAGGGAGTTGTCGGTTCCGCGCATGGGGGTGGACGCGCTGTTTCTCACCAATGCGAACCGGCTCGAGGCGGACGTGGACATGTACGTTTCGACCGACCCGAGCTTGCTCGCGCTCAATCCCCTGGTGGTGAGCAACGCGTACAAGCTCATCGGACGGGCCGGCTCCGGCGCCATCGTGCTCACCAATGCGACGCAGGGCGCCTACTACATTGGGGTGAAGTCCGAAGACCAGATGGGCGCTGAGTTTACTTTGCAAGTGCTGTTCAGCCTGTTCCCCTTCAGCATTAACGACGCCTTTGGGGGTCACTTGGCGGGTTATGGGGCGGCCATCCCGGACGGCGATCCGCAAAGTCCCGGCGTGACTAACGTGCTGCTCGGCCCCAACCTCGACCCCGGCATGCTCGTGCGCCGGGTCATTGTCACCAACTACCTGGCGCATGAGTTGATGGGCGACCTCGAGGGCCTGCTGAGCTATCCCGACGGCACTTATTGCGTGCTCAACAACCACTCCCCCGCCCGCGCCATCACCAACGAGTTCGTCTATGACGACAGCGACCAGGGAGATATCTTCGATATCTACGGCAACCCCGCGCGCCACTCCGATGGTCCCGGCAGCCTGAGCAGCTTCGCTGGACGACACCTCAACGATGTCTTCACTTTCTACGAGGAAGACAACGCCTTGCAGCACGTCGGCTACTTTTGGCCGGTCGGCATCTTTCTCGAGCGCCAGCCCCCGCTGATCGGCGGCGCCACCAACACCATCGCCGCCAACCACTGTAGTGACGACTATATCGAGATCGGACCGCAGGTCACCGCCGTGACCTTTTCGGCCACGCTTCTATCCGGCGCCGGACCCATCTCGATGCAGATCCGCAAGTTGGGCGGCGGTTCGACCGACACGATTACCAATGGTCCGGGCGTATCCATCACGCTGAACGAGTATTCGACTCCGCAGCTCAGCCCAGGGACCTACGATGTGCATGTCTGCAACGTGGGCCTGGCCCCGGTCAAGGTCTATGTCATCGCTTTCCTCACTTACGGACTCAACCAGGTCCAGACCTCGTCCTACGCCACCAACCCGCTGACGGCGATTCCGGATAACGCGGTTTCCTACACCACGTTGAACATCACTAACCACATGACGATCGCTTCGATGGACGTCGGCTTGCTCATCACCAATATGAGCCGCATCTCCGACCTGGCAATCACGCTCATCAGCCCGTCGGGCCAGCGGATAATCCTCTTTGAAGACCGCGGCGGCGCCTCGGTCAACGGTCTAGGCTCCTTCAACGCGCAGGGCGGCGGCACGGCTGGCTTCGCCACCTACACGCTGACGCCGTTTTACACCAATAACTTCGATGACGCGGCGGTTGGCCCGTATGCCCCGGGGGCGACTTTCGACCGCTGGAGCGTATTGACCAATGAAGTCACCGTCTATCCCACCCTGCCGGCGCCGTGGCTCTCCAATAATGTGCTGGTCGTAGGCCAGGGCATCCTCTCCAACGCGTTGCCCGTGACCAACGCCCTGACGCTCCCGTTGGCGCTGGCCAACCAGCAAACGATTTACCAGATGACATTCCGGGCCACCCACGCCCCCTACCTGGCGGGTATGATTTCGTGGTGGCCTTTTGACGCCGACGGCGCCGACATCTTCGGCGGCCTCTCGGGCCAACTCTATGGCGACGTCTCCTGGACCGGCTCCACGGGCATGGTCAACCAGGCCTTCTTTGGCGACGGTGTCGCCACGCGCATGGTGGTTCCGCGCTGCCCGGCCCTGGATGTCGGCCCGCGTCCCTATGGTTTCAGCGTTCAGGGCTGGATCCGGCCCGATGACGTCAGCAAACGCGCCCCGCTCGTGGAGTGGTACGACCCGACCAATCCCGCCCCGGTGGGCATGCAATTCTGGCTGGGCGACCTTTCCTCGGCCAACCCCGCGCCGGGCGGGCTCTCGGCGGCGTTCTACGGTACCAACGGGCTGGCTCACTTTATCGCGTTGACGAACAATGTTTTGACCAACGGCGGTTGGCAGCACGTCGCCCTCACTTATGAGCCGGCGTCCCACCAAGCCATCCTTTACACCAACGGCCGCGCGGCCGTGACGCAAGTCCTTACCCTTACGAACTCCTTCCCGCGCGCGGTGGGCGACCTCTATTTTGGCTTCGATCCGCCCGCGCCGCCGCTCCTCAACCTTCCCGGCATCGCTTATCGCGGGGGCCTGGACGAGTTCAGCCTCTTTGAACGACCGCTGACCGCATGCGAGGTGCTGGCGATCTACCAGGCGGGTACCAACGGCATGTATGGCACGAACGTGTTATGGTGCCCGTTGACCAATACGCTCGGGGGCGCGTCGCTGTCCGTCCAATTGCTCGGCGCGCTGGGCGCTTCGACCTTCAGTTTCACCAACGGCTTCGATGCGGCCAACGGGCTCCACTGGACCAACGGGCCGGCGTGGGAGACCAACACGTTCTGGTTCACCAACGCCGTCATGCTGGCCGCAACCAACGGGCCGATAACCAACGTCACCCCCATGATCTTGAGCCGCTGCGACCCGAATCTGATCGTGGATGATTTCGTGCTCTCGGCGGTCATTACGAACTTTTACAGCGGCGCGATGGATTTCACCGAAAACACCAACCTCGCGTTGCTGCCGATCAAGTTCGCGCCTACTCCTTATGTTGTCTCAAATTTGCCGCCCCGGGTGGTTTTCGCCAATAATTTCGCGAACGCCGCCCCAGGCGTCTATGCCGCGGGCAGCGCCATCGCCGGCATGACCAACGCGCTGGGAGCGACGTTCTATTGGACGAACCTCGGGGGCCCGGTCTCGGTCATCAGCAACGCCCTGGTGGATGTCAATGAGACCAAATGCGTCGCGCTGGCCAATAACGGCATCCAAGCCTCCCTCCCGACCACCCCGGGCCAGCTTTACCAGCTTACCTACTCGGTGCGCGGCCCGGGAGCGGTGAGTTGGTGGCCGGGCGATGTGAACCCGGTGGACCACCGCGCCTGGGATCTGTTAGGCGGCAATGATGCCGCCTTTGTCCAGGGCGCCACGACCGCTCAGGACGCGGAAGTGGGGGCCAATTCGCTCCTGCTGCCAGGCATCGTTGACCCCGCCACGCAATTGGTTTCCAAACTGGAGATCGGGGACCCCGCCAATCTCCGGATGACCAACGCCTTCACGATGGAGTGCTGGCTCAAGCCCCTGGCCCGGTCGTCGTTCGTCGCCGAAACTCCCGAGCAGATTCTATTCCGCGGGGACGGCCGCTTTTGCATGTATCCCTACTATTTCGCCCTGGAGCGAGTGACCGCGGATACCCTGGACATTCTGTTGCATATCGATGACGGCCTGCGCGGGGATTGCGGCATCGTCCTGGAGACGGCCAATCAACCGGTGCTGGCCAACAACACGTGGCAGCACGTGGCGGTCGTCTTCGAGTCGAATGTCGCCTGGACCAACAATGCGCCCTGGCCGACCAACGAGATGCGCATCTACTACAACGGCGTTCAGCTCACACCCGCCAACCAGGCGGTCTATCTGGAAGATCCCACGGCCACCAATGGCAGGCTCTTTACCGAGTTCACGAGTCGATTCCCATTCCGCGACCTCGATCCCGCCTTCAGCCCGGGCGTCTCCATCGGCGCGCGCAGCCGCAACGACTACTCGGAACCCTACCGGGGCGAGATTAACGATCTGACCGTCTATGGCCGCGCCCTGACCGCCCAGGAGATCCTTTCGATCTACAAGGGTGGGCCGCAGGGCAAGGCCGACCGGACGGTCGCCCCGGCCAGCAGCCTGGCCAAGCTGAGCGTTTCGATCGATGGCAGCCAGCGCGACGTGGTGTATGGCGAGAATGACCAATGGGCGACGCATACGATCCAGTTCGCCGCCGCCAGCACCAATGTATTGCTGACCTTGCAGAGCTTGCTCCCGGGCACGATAGTCGGCGGCATCTCGCTGAGTGAAATCCCGACCGAGCTGAATTATCTGCCGGAAGAGAGCCTCCAATCCCTCTTCGGCCAGGATGCTTACGGGACCTGGACGCTGGAGATCGTGGACACCCGAGCCGGGCCGGCCCCGGGCGCCGATACGACCAACGCTTTGCCTCAGTTGACGACCTGGCAGTTGAACTTCCAGAGCTATCCCACCACCCTCCAGCCCATCATCGAGTTGGCGCATGGCATCGCCTATACTAATTCGCTGCCCGTGCATGGTTATCAGAACTTCGTTGTCCCGGTTCCCCAGTGGGCTACAAACGCCACGAACGTGCTGCTTTATTCCGCGAATTTCGCCGGCTCGCCCCTGGCGGCGGGAGTCCTGTGCGATACCAACACATTCCCGACGTCGATTACCAACGCGCTCTTCTGGCCGCCGGTCTTAGCCGGCGCCACCAATCTGCTGTCCTCCAACACCGCCTGGCTGCCCGGTTACCATGGACCGCCGCTCTACCCCGGTCAGAGTTATTTCCTGACGGTGACCAATACCAACACCGTGCCGATCACTTTCGCCCTGGGCGTTTCGTTCGACATTGTTACGTTGACAAACTGCGAGCCCTTGACCCACGCCATGGTCGGACCCGCCGGCATCCCGCGCTACTTCCAGTTTGATGTCCCGCCCAACTCCGCGGCGTTGTCCGCCAGTCAAAGCGTGGCTTTCTATCTCAGCGGCGTCGAGAGCAACTACACGGGCTTTCGCAGCAATGTGACCGTGGTTCTGAGCGAACACCTGCCACTGCCGGACCTGACGCATTACGATTACATCAGTTATTCGCCCCGAACCAATGATGATGTCCTCATGACGGTCAATCATACCACGCCGTTCGCGGTCGAAACCAATCGGTGGTATGTGGGCGTCTTCAACGCGGCTGCCACCAACGTGCCGTTCAGCGTTCAGGTCTGCTCCTCGAGCAATTACCCAACGATCATCGCGCTGACCAATGACCTCCCCTTCGCTGTCTCCTCGACGATAAACACGAACTTCCTGGCGCCGCCCGGACCGCCGGAGTGGTTCTTTTACCGATTCACGATTGTCGACTTTGTAGATGCGGTCCTGTTCGAACTCTACGGGTTGAACGGCGCCGCCGACCTGGTGCTCCAGCGCGACACGCCGCCGACCATGGCGCCTTATTTCGCGGGCAGTTTCCAGCCTGGCGCGCAACCTGAACAGATCGTTGTGCGCGCCAGCAGCGTCCTCCCCGATTTGCGCGGCGACTGGTACCTGGGCGTTTATAGCCGCGAGCCAACCAACCAGGTCGCCTATACGATTCGCGCCGCGCTGCTGGAGGGTGGCATGCTCACGAGCGCCTTGCCGCTCGTCATCACCAGCCAGGTCGTCCAGACTAATTGGCTGTTGCTGTCCTGGAATTCGGTGGAGGGGAATTGGTACACGATCACCTTCACCAATGCCTCCTCGAGCGTGGCGTGGACCAATATCGTGGCCACCACGCCGCTTTCCACGGCCCTGGTTCCCGTCCCGCCGACTAACGGCGGTTACGTCATTAAGCCGGTCCCGACCCCGGTTTCCTTGCGGCCGCCGCTCTCGATCGCCCGGGCTGCGGGCAACTTGCTCCGCCTCTCCTGGCCGCAGAATTTCACGGGTTTCACCCTCCAATCCACGACCTCTCTGCGCCCGCCAGTATGGGTCAATGTGGGTCTCCCGGTGACCGGCCAAGGCGCCGATTGGGTGGTGTATGCGCCCGCGCCCTACGCGACCACCTACTTCCGGCTGGTGCAGTGAGCTTTTGACCTCGCCTCGTTGCTCTTCGACCGCGAGGGAAAACCCAAGCCGGCCTTTAAGGCGGTGATGGAGGCGTTCGGGCCTTGAAGTACTTCGCCGATCTCAGCGCGCGATTTCCCGGAAGCGCGGGAGACGAGTGTTGGCTGGGGAGTGGCGGCGCCGGGACACGGGTAGCGCAACGGTTCATGCCCGCGAGGGCTTGAGGGCGAATGACTTCAGAATACTGTCGTAGGGGTGACCCCGCGCGCGGGCAGCCAGGACGATGCGAGCGCAAGCCTGGGCGTCCGATTCGGCATCGTGATGCCGGAGCGGAATCTGCAATTGACGACACACGTCCGCCAGGGTGGTGGGATGAAAGCCCCAAATCGACCGGGCGGCTTTGACGGTACAGACAAAGGGCTGTTTGAGGGGTTGGAGGGTAGCCCCTTCGCAGCAGGCCCGCAGCACGGAGCGATCGAAAGACGCGTTGTGCGCGGCGACAAAGCTCACGCGCTCCAGTTTGGCCGCGATGCCGGCCGCCAATTCCGCGAAGGACGGTTTGTTTTTAACGTGTTCCCACGAGATCCCGTGGAGGTAAGTAAAAACGAAGCCGCTGCGCGGAGGCCGTATAAGCTGCGTCCAGGTATCGACGATGGTGTCGTTTTCGACCAGCACGATCGAAAGCGCGCACGCGCTGTCGCGCCCGTAATCAGCCGTTTCAAAATCCAGCGCGGCAAAGCGATAGGGCAACGCCGGCGAGGGGACGACCGTGGAGGCGGGGTTGTCTTTTGGCGGGTTCGCCGACGCCGAAGCAGTCGCCGGGTTTACGGTTTGGGAAGCGCTGCCGAGGGTTTTTTTCCGAGGTTTTGAAACGCGCATCGGGCCAGCATAGTCGCCCGGCGGGACGGGGCAAGCCGGTTTTCCGAAGCACCCAAGCCTCAGGACTCCTGAAATCGTGGAAATCAGGTGACACCGCGATTCCCCTCACCCCAGCCCTCTCCCGAGGGAGAGGGAGCAGGATCGTCCGCCCGGAGAGGTCCACCGGCTTTCCAGGTCTGCGAGTTCCTGTGCGGCGGGATCAGGAATCCTGAGGCTCTTGAAGACGGTGAGGGTTCGTCTGATTCCGGTGCCGGTTGAGCCTGGCTTAAGGATGCGGTTCGCCGCTGGAGCCGGCCTGCTGACGCTCAACCTCCCACCTTGCGGATCGAGAAGAATAATAGGCGACAACCGCCGAGGGTCCGGCGGAAAAGCCCAGCCGCCACCGTGGTCACCGCGCACACCATCAAAAAGCAGACGATGGCCAAACGCGAGACAATGGCGAGGAATCCCAAACCCATCGCTATCGTAATAAAGCCAGCCGCTAGCCATTTCATTCCCATAATATTTCCCGTTGCGCCGCCTGCCGCTACCTTCGCTTTTCGAAGTTCAGTCAATGTGACGATTACGTTCGTCATCGGGCAAAGCCGATGCTGGCAGCAGCAGGCAATAAAACTTGCGTTGTCCAGTCTGAACTGTTATCGGCAGCCATTGAATTTCCTAAAGAGCAAACCGGCGATCGGCGTGTCCGGTCAAAAATGCCTTTAGGACTCGGAAAAAAGGCCGATGTAGCTTTAGGGTTTTGGGACATGAACCCGGAATGAGCATGAGAAAGTGGTCATTGGCGATGGCGCTGGTTGTGAGCGTAGCTGCCAGAGGGGCGGATGATGTACCGTCGCCAGTCCCGCCCGCCGCCACGACCCCATCAGCAACCCCCGCTTTCCATCCTCCGCCCGCCAACCGGTTGAATGCCGCGGAAGAGCTGTCGACCTTGACGCAAGTCGCCTCGCTCCACCAATTAAGTCGTGAGGAAGCCAAACGCCGGCATCCCGTCCACTTCACAGGCGTCGTGACCTACCATGATGCCATGGCGTGGCAGACCACCTTTATTCAGGATTCGACCGGGGGAGTTTACTTGGAAAGCGGTGGAAAGAGCCTCCCGGTTGAATTTGCGGATGAGGCCCTGCGGTCGGCGGGGCTGCGGTACGGCCAACAGGTCGAGGTGACCGGTTTCAGCGATCCCGGCGGTTTCGCGCCGTTCGTCGTCCAGCCGCGGCTGCGCGTGCTGGGCCCGGGGACTCTGCCGACGCCCAAAGTGATTCCCTTCGATGAACTCGCGGCGGGCCAGCAGGATGGAATGTGGGTGGAATTGGAAGGGATCGTCCATGCGGTTCGCGATCCCAGCGTCGCCTTGGCCGAAGGCAAGGAGCACGTGAATATCGAAGTCGTGGGAAAGGGGCGCCGCTTCCGGGTTTGGATACCCAACTGGGATCACCCGCTCCCGGTGGGGTGGACGGACGCCAAGGTTCGCTTACGGGGGGTCTGCGGCGCCACGACCACCAAACAGATGCAGATGCTGGGATTGGAATTGCTGGTGCCCGGCCCATCCGAAGTCGAGGTGCTTGAGCCGGCGCCCGCGGATCCCTTCGCGCTGCCGGTCCGTCCGATCAACAGTTTACTGAAGTACTCGTTGGAATTGACCAACGAGCATCGGATTCGAGTTCAGGGCGTGGTGCTGCACCACCGCCCCGGGCGCGATCTGTTTGTGCGCGATGACACCCAGAGCCTGCACGTCCTCACCCTGCAAACCAACCAACTCCAGCCGGGCGATCGGGTGGACGTCGTGGGTTTTGCCGAATCCGGCCGTTCGGGTCCCGTGCTGGAGGGAGCGAATTATCGCCGACTTGGGCCGGGTCCGGCGGTCGTTCCCCGTGGGCTGGCCCCAAATGAACTGCTGCAGCGGGGCCGCGAGGCCGAGTTGGTCCAACTCGACGGCCATTTGATCAGTCGCGGACGCGAGGCGGGGAAGGACGTGCTGCTGTTGGGGGCGGGCGATTTGATCTTTAGCGCGGAGTTGGATGACGCTAGTGTAGTGTATCACAAATAACTGGAGTTATGTTGCAGATGTGGTAATTTCCCCACATGCCGCGACAAGCACCCCCCGTGAAACTGACCGGAACGGATCGTCAAGAACTTGAGCAATGG
>Ga0316217_10001859_pt1 | contig 26522 bp, 24 predicted proteins | sample 1anoAmetaG_FD_203633 | JGI IMG/M metagenome (GOLD analysis project Ga0316217, IMG submission 203633) | Freshwater microbial communities from Trout Bog Lake, Wisconsin, USA - 1anoA | ecosystem: Environmental > Aquatic > Freshwater > Lake > Hypolimnion/Profundal zone | place: USA: Wisconsin...
ATTGAATTGAACAAAACCAGCAGGTTACGGCGCGGATTATAGCACAACGACAACTAAAACTTAAATGCTTTTTGCAGTATTTAACAACAAATTCAGCGGGTTAAGTTTCCGGATGGAAACTAGTTAGGGAGGAAGTCCGGGCGCCCGCTCAGGAAGCGCGCAGGTAGTTGGCGATGTGCCATTTGAGGCTCTCCAGTTCGCTCGCCAGCTTTTCCGGCTCCGTGGTGAAACTCTCCACCAGATGAACCAGGCTGGCCTGCCCGCTCTCATCCAGGGGGACAAACCTCATGCCGAGCATGCCAAGATTGCCATGTATGACCTCGACGTTCAGCTTGAGAGGATTTTTCTCACCCTTGAGGTACACCGTCAAAAGGCCGATGGAACCGAGAGGGATGGGCACGCTGTCAGTAAAGCCGACGACCGCCCCGTTCAGAGAAATGTTCTCCAACTCACCATGATAGAGGACGCCCTGATAAGCCAGGACACACCTCTCGGTCATTCTTACCCGATGGAACCGCCGCTGTTCAATCATCGCCCCACCCTATGTAGCCTGTCCGTCGGCCCGCCGATACACTATTGAATGACACTGTTCCCTATCGGCTCGTACTCAGTATAACTGGAGACTTTTTATCGGGCTGTGGATAATACCTTCGAACTCCCGTTTGTTGCGCGTCAATGCTGCTCCTGACACCCCCGAAACAAAACGCTCCCCTCCCCTCGCCGCCTTGCCTCCCGGCCCCTCCCACGGATGATAACCTTGGTATACTTGAGAAGGAAAACCGGGCGCCCTGGCGCGGGTCTCACGCCGGGCGCCGCTCGTCTGCTGGTCGCCAAGGAGACCGGCACCGCCCTGGAGATCAACTCGTACCCCCTGTGCCTCGACCTGAACGACCTGCAGGTCCGGCGGGCCAAGGAGCTCGGGGTCGCCCTGGTGATCAGCAGCGATCTCCATGTCATCGGCCAGTTGGACACCCTGCAGTACGGGGTCTCCGTGGCGCAGCGGGGCTGGCTGGAAAAGGGCGACCTGCTGAACACCCTGGAGCTCGACGCTTTGCTGAAACGGCTGAGGGCGAAGAGAAAGGGGGGGTGAGCGCGGGCTCTGCTCCGGCAGGAGGCCGCCCGCGAGGGGTCTCCCGTCGCGGGGGGCCTCCTGCCGGCGCCGGCAGCGCGGCGCGCGCCACCCGGATAGTTGCCTTTACCGGAGAGCAAAAAGCTGCTAAGAGTGAGGCAGCAGATTTCGCAGACCTTCGGCTCGGGAACGGGAGAAACTCCATGACAGAGCAGCGCTATTGGCTTTTTAAATCCGAGCCGTCCAGCTTTTCCCTTCAGGACCTGAAAAACCGTCCCGGCGCCACGGAGCACTGGGACGGCGTCCGTAATTACCAGGCGCGCAACTACCTGCGCGACGAGGTCCGGGTCGGCGACCGGGTGCTCTTCTACCACAGCAACATCGCCGAACCGGCCGTCGTCGGCATCGCGGAGGTGGTGCGGGCCGGCTACCCCGACGTTACCGCGCTGGACCCGCAGGGGAGCCATTTCGATCCGCGCCACACGCCGGAGAAACCGGTCTGGTACATGGTCGATGTCCGCTACGTCCGGGAGCTGCCGCGGCCGGTGACCCTCGCCGAGCTGAAGGGAATCCCCGAACTCTCCGAGCTGCCGCTTTTGAACCGGAGCCGGCTTTCGGTCCAGCCGGTCGGCGCGGGGGCCTGGTCACTCATCCTGAAGCTCGGGGGGGTGCACCCTTGACGGCGCTGCCGGCACCCTCCCCCTTGCGGCAGAGCGGGAGCGTCCGGCGCCCTGCCGGCAGCGGCCGCGCCGGCCGTGACGGGACTACTTGCTGTCAGCGGGAGGAGCTTCGCCGGGGAGCGGGATTTCCCGCTCGCTCGATTTCTTCATCATGGTGACGGCTTTTTCCTTCACTGCCAGGGAATCCGCGACGACATGCTCCACGTAGGCCTGGTACAAAAAGACAAAGACGCCGATGAAAAAGGAGAGATAGATGAGTTTCGACAGCTGCGCGGAGGGGACGACCGAGGCCAGTTTGATGACGGCAAGAAACGCCGCCAGGATTGCCGCCAGGTAGAGCAGCGGCTTAAACCAGACGAAGCGGGCGGAGAGTTCCGCTATCTTCCCCTGGGGCGCGGCTGCCGGGGCCGGAGCGGCCGCATCGCCCGGCATGGGGGTTTCTTCCTGGGCCGACGCGGGCTGCTCCCCTTTTCTGGCACCCCGGTCCTGCTTCGAGAGCGCGTCGTCGCTGATCACCTTTACCCGGGATCGGTACCTTTGAGGGACCGCATCGAGCTTGTTGGTGATGTTGACCGCGCCCCCCGCATCCGTGTACTTGTAGTAATCGGCCAGGGCAGCCGTGACGGAGCCCGCCGTCAGGCAAAAAATCAACATCGTCTGCCAGAATCTTCTGGTCATAGGGAATCTCCTCGCACGGCAACCAGCTCATGTACCCACCCGGACATTTTATTTAAAGCATCGGCGTCCGAAAATCCATCATTCTAATAATAAGCCCCGCATATCGTTGCCATATTGGTGCCTACCAGGTGTATTGTTAATGCCAGTTTTTAGTGTATAGCTGTTTGGGCCACCGGAGATACTGCCGGAGGTTTGCGGAGTTACCGACCTGGAAGGAGCGCCTTCAAGGAGCGCCCATCATGAAACGACTCCCCATCATCGCCTGTATCATCGGTCTCGCCGCTCCCCTCTGCGCTGCGGAAGACTATCTCAGTCAAGGCGCCGGTCATCTCTGCACCGGTGACTACAGGAACGCCGTCCGCTCGTTTGAGCTGGCCATCAAAACGAGTCAGGACGGCGCGGCAGCGTACAAGGGGCTCGGCACCGCGTATTACCATCTCGGAGACCATGACATCGCCTACGACGTGGAAATGATCTCGGCAGCGGTCGATGCCTTCAACCAGTCCCTGTCATTCAGGCAGGACCCCGAGGTCTGCTACCTGCTGGGGTTGTCATATCTGGCGTTGTACGACAGGGAAAACGCCGAGCTGGCGTACCGAAGGCTGAGACCGGTCGACGGCAATCTGGCGGAGAAGCTGGGGGCGCAATTAGCGGCGTACGTCAGGCCGGCGAAATTCGACTACACACCCGCCGCTCCTCCTGCGAGCGCTCCGACTCCGGTCGTCATAGAGGGTAACCGGGTGCTGGTTCCGGTCCGGCTTTACTACCGCGGCGTTTCGGCGCAGGCGTCGCTCGTGCTCGACACCGGCGCCTCCGTCACGGCCATCAGCCAGCGGCTTGCGGCCGAGCTCGGCGTGGAGCCGATGGACACCAACCCGGCGCGGGTGACGGTTGCCGACGGCCGCAGCGTCGAGTGCCGCTGGTTCGTCGCCGACTCCCTTGCCGTCGGGCCCAGGAACCTCTCCCAGCCGAGGATCGCCATCCTCCCCGGCAGCGTGGCGGGAGTCGACGGCCTGCTCGGCATGGATTTCCTGAAAACCGTCCGCTACCGCGTCGATTTCGGCCGCAAGGCGATGGAGTGGAACGGCCGGTGAGGAGCGCGGTTTTGTCCCATGGCACCGGGATCGGACGGTCGTGCCGATCCGGCTCTCGGCTTTCCTTTCGGATCACCGTTCCCCAGGGTCGCGCCATTGAACGGCACCGAAATGCGAGTCGCCCAGGAATGCGTAGACCAGGCTCACGGTACCGTCCGACAGATGGGTGGCCGGACGGTTGCCATATTGGGCATCGCGGATCGATTCGATGAATTGGATTCCGACACCATGGCGGCAGTAGAGACGGACCATGATGCCGGTGTTGATGCGGGTAATTTGTTCGGAACCTCTCGAGTTGTCGGAGCCGGCGCCGCTCACATAGTATTCTCGTCCAATCAGTTCGAACGCGGCCCTGTGGCCAAAGATCAGCCGCAGCGAGAGGAGCGCGTGGGGGGTGAGGCCGTAGTGGTAGTCCCGGTCACCCGACGCGGTCGGGGTCACTCCGGCTGCGCCGAACCCGGCACCGCCAAGCAGCGAGCCCTGCAGCGCCAGGTCGTGCGCCAACCAATACTGACCGGTCGTGCCAAGCGACAGGGCCGTGTCCGAGACGCGAAAGACGGTTGGAGAGAGGAAGTCGTAGCTGCCGTAGAGCCCCCAGATCCCGCGATAACTCTCTCCCGCCTGGTACGGCTTGCCGTACAGCAGTCCCCGCAGCAGCACGTAACTTACCGGATTGGCGCTGCTGGAGAGGCCGCCGATCTGGAAGTCGAAGTAATCGAGGGGGCGCCGGTAGTCGTACCCCGGTTTCCCGGGGAGCCCGTAGGACATTTGGAAATCCATGGTGGCATTTTGCTTCGAGTCTCCGCTCAAACTCGCGCCGAGGCGAACGCGCCAAAAGGTGGCGGGGTCGTAGCTCGGGTACAGGGCCTTGAACCGGTCGCCGAAAGCCAGTCGGTTGAAGGCGGTGGGCGGCGACAGGGCCGCCGCCCCGAGTTCGTGCCAGCCGTCGGGTTGGGGCCCGTCTTCCTTGAGCACCAGCTCGGCCATCCGAAACAGCGCCTCGCCGAGGAGGCTCCCCGAGTTGCCCGTGGTGATCATGTCATTGATGGAAGGCGGATCGGTCTCGCCCGCCATCTTCCACAGGAAGCTCCCCGCGTTGCTGTAGGCGAGCGACTCCCAAAAACCGAGACCGCAGGAGCGCGCCAGCCCGTACATCGTCGCTCCCTGATAGGGGTGGCCGAACTGGTTGACGTTGAAGGGGTCCTTGTCGTAGGCCCAATTCTGTTTGCTCAGGTGCTCCCAGGTGCTGGAAAAGTCCGAACTGTAAACCTTTTTCCCGTCCTGGGTCTGGTTGGAGTAGGCTATCCGGTCGAACAGGTTCAGCATGGTGAGGAAGCCCGGAACCTCGAGGGCGGGGATTCGGTAGCTTTTGCCCGCCCCGGTTTCCCAGGAAAGGGCCGCCCCGGGAAGGGAGCCGGTTATTGACGAGGCCTCATCCGGCTCGGCCGCGGCGGCGGTACGGGGCTGTCGCCGCCAGGAAAATGGGGCCTCGGGAGGCGGGAGTTGCAGTGCAGGGAGGGAGGCGGTTTCCGGGACCGGCGCTTCGCTTGCCGACACCGGATCGTCAAATCCGGCAAGGACCGTTAAGAACAGTGCGAAGGCCAGCAACCTGAATGTGGAGCGCGGGACGGCTCTGAGTGTCTGTCGCATGTCAACATTGCCTCCTGTTAACAATCGAAACACACTTCTGCCGAAAATCAAGGCGTATGCCTCAGGGGATTTAGACGGGTCACAAGGGGTAAGATGAGTCAGGGGATGTTGCCATCATTTCCAGCGGGTGCCCACCCGAGCGAGAACGTCACCCATAGGCGGCGATCATGTGATCCCAAAAAGCCGCGGCTGCAGGTGACAGGTCCCGGCCGGAGCGCCGGACCAGCAGGAAACGACGCGAAATGTGCAGCCCTTCGACGGGAACGACCGCCAGGACTCCCCGCTCTACTTCGCTTCGGACGGCCAGAATGGAAATAAACGAGACTCCGACACCGGCCAGCACCGCCGCCTTTACCGCGTCATTGCTTCCCGCTCTGAGGCGGATCTTCTGCCGGGAAGGATCGATGCCGGCCTGAGAGAGGGCGTCGACGACTGTTTTGGCCGTCCCGGACCCCGACTCCCGAATCACGAAAGGCACGTCGGCCAACTCGGCCGCGGTCACGCACCTCCGCTTGGCCCAAGGGTGCCCCGCAGCCACGACCAGGGAGATTTCGTCGCTTCCCACGGTGGCGTAGACAAGCCCGCGCTCCTCGAAGCGGTGCCCCACGACCGCCACTTCAGCCTCCCGGTTAATCACCGCTTCCACGACCTCCCTGCTGTCCCCCTGCACGAGCTTCACGGTCAAATTGGGGAATCGGCCGCACAGCTCGGCCACGACCTGCGGAATGAGGTAGGCACCGGGAATGGTGCTGGCCGCCACCCTCAGCGTTGCCTCCTCGATGCCCCGGTACCGGAGCAGGGCTTCCTCTATTGCCCTGATCTCTCCCATTATCCTCCGGGAGTGCTTGTTGAAAATTTTCCCGGCCTCCGTCAGGCTCACCCCGTTTCGGGATCGCTCCAGCAGCTGCACCGCGAACTCTTCCTCCAGGGCCGCGATATGTTGGCTCACCGTGGACTGCGTCGTATGGGAGTTCCGGGCGCCGGCCGAGAAACTGCCGGAATCGATTACCGAGAGAAAGATTTCCAGCTGCCGAAGTATCATGCGGACCCCTATCGCCACAAACGATGGAACGAATCGTTATTTCAGAAATAACAATTTGACTGGGGAGTGTCAATCGTTATAAAAATGAGCCCAGGCAAGCTCATTGCCACAAAGTTGACACAATGCATTGGCCAAAGGAGGGGAGACCATGCCGGACCTGCTGCATGATTTGAATGCCGAAAAGGTTCGTCTGCTTGCAAAACACCGGTTAGTGCCTAAGATGGTCGGCGACAAGCTCTTCTGGGTCCGTGAGTTTAAAAACCGCCCCGACCACCCTTATGCTACCCACCGTGCGGTCCTGAAATGCAGCATCCTCGAACTCGTCTTCAGCTTCTATGATCTCTGCGTCGCCAAGATGACCTACTTTACCAGGAACCTCGAATGTTTTGACATTTGCAAATTCAACTACAGGACGCAGGAGTTCGAATCCTGCCCTTTATGGGACATGGAATTTTTGATCCAGAAGGGAACGGGCATACCGATCGACCTGAGAAACCTGGCAGCCATCAGCGACATCGTCGTGTTTCGTGAGATGTGCGGTTGGCTGGAGGATCAGGAGTCTGCTCAAGACCGGCGCCTGGTCGTGGGACTGTAACCGGCAAACACGACAAACCTTGAGCTGAAGATCCGCAGGCACCCAGGTCATCCCGTTTTCCCGGGCCGCTAGCTCAGTCGGCAGAGCAGTAGACTCTTAATCTTCTGGTCGCCGGTTCGATCCCGGCGCGGCCCACCATCTCCAGAAAAAGCCTCGGGCATCGCCCGAGGCTTTTTTCCTTTCCCACGATCCGGACAACCGGCAACCCCTGCCCACCGCATACGTCCAGGCTGACAGCCGCAGGCGCCTATCGGGATACCGGTAACCCGTCGCTCTGCCAATCGGCGAAGATCATCTGGGCGATGTTCGGGTAGGCCAGTTTCTGAAGCTTGCGGTAGGCATTGTAGCTGCGGCCGCCGGAATTGCAGTAGACGATGATCTGCTTGCCTTTGTCCAGCACGCCCGACCCTGCGGCAAACGTTTCCACCGGGATGTTGATCGCACCCGGCACGTGCCCTTCGGCAAACTCCTTGGCGTCGCGCACGTCGACCACCGTGACGGTTGCCGGCGCGGCATCCAAAAGCGCCTTTACCACCGCCGGTTTGAGCATACTGGTCTTCACGGTCTTGTCGTAATCCGGCCCGGTGTAGATCGGATACCCCTTCTCTTCCCAAACCGGCATCCCGTCCGTATAGATCGTGACATCCGTGTAGCCGAGCGAGCGGGCAACCAGCGCCGATTTGCCGCTCTTGCCGCATTTGACGCCGTTGCAGTAGAACACCAGACGGGCATTTTTGGCAAACTTCAGTACTGAGGTGTCCTTTTCGAGAACGGTCAAGGGGATGCTGACCGCACCGATGATATGCGCTTCCTGGTACTCCTGCGGCGTGCGGGCGTCGATCAGCACCAGTCCCGCAGGCTTGCTGTCAAGCAACCCCTTGAGCTCTTCACTGGATACGGCCGAAAAGCCATCCTTGGTCTTTTCCGAGGCAAAGCCTACCGTACTCAGGGACAACACGAGCAGCATCAGACCTACATAACGCATCAATTTCATGATTCTCTCCCTTTGTTGTTCCATGTGATTGTCGTCGCCTACGAAAGCTTGCCGTTTCGTGCAGGTGGTCCGGCACCCCATCGGTGATCGCCGTCCGTTTCCCGGCTGGCAATCGGTGTTCAACGGACGATTTTTCTGATGTTGACCCGGGTGCTGCTGAAATCCGGGATTCCGCCAACGACGTCCACCAGGGGAGTGTTGCCCAGGTTCTCGTCCAGGCGGCTCAGGAGATTGGGGGAAATACCCGTCCCGAGCCTGGGGTCCCCTATCAGCCCGGCGCTGTTGACGACCTCACTCCCCCCAAGAAACAGGGTCTCTCCCCTGGTCACCGGCAAGGCCGAGGCTCCCAGTTGGGTGTGGCCGTAGTGAAAGGATATCCCCACGCATCCGGGCCTGATCAGGGCGCTCACCTTGACTTTCCCGCGGGTCCCCCGGGGGTTGCTGGCCGACGTCAGTTGGACGAGATCGCCGTCCGTTACCCCCAGTTCGCCGGCGTCCCCCTCGTTGACGACGACAAAGTTCTCGGGGAACACCTCCATCGACCAGCGGTGCGACGAGGTCCGGGACTGGGCGTGGAGGTTCATCTTGTAGGTAATCAGCGCAAAGGGGTAGCTGGCGTCCTTTTCGGCGAGGACGTTGCCGGCGGCATCCTCCGGAGGCAGGTATTTGACCGTCCCGGGGAAAAAGGCGCCGCTCAGCGAATTCCTGGTGGTCGCCAGTTCTTCGTTGTAAAGGACCACCCGTTTCAGCCCGAACCTGTGCTGCTCGCCCCCGAAATCGTCCTCGTAGCGCCGGTTGAAAACGCCGCCCCGGGCCAGGGCATAGCAGGCGGTGCGCCACTCCCTGTCGTTTAGGAGCCCCTTGTGGCGCGCGACCGGGTAGTTGTGCTCCACGAAAGCGACTTCCTCGGCGACTGCCTCCGGTACTTTAGCTGCGTCGGCAAGATTCGCAATGCCCCGCAGGTAATAGTCCTCGGCACGGTGCAAGGGGTGCCGGGCACCATCCTTACCCTGGATCGCGGCGTCGCCGAAACCCGGCAGCCCTGCGCCCTTTGCCAGATCGATCAGGAATGTCTCCAGAGAAAAGGCCCTGCCGTCCTTTGTGCTGCCGGTCACCGGTTCGACCACCGGGGTCCGGATCGCGGTGAATTTCAGGGCCGGGGCATGTGGGGAGAGGAAGCCGTAGTGCCCCTCCAGGTAGGTGATGTCCGGCACGATGTAATCGGCGTACAGGTTCGACTCGTTGATGCCGATGTCGATCGAGACGTGCAACGGCACCTTCTCGAAGCTTTCCAGCGTTTCGCTGTAGCGCTGTCCCCCGGGTATGGAGTAGAGCGGGTTGAAAAAATAGCTGAAGAGCACCTGGCAGGGGTAGGGGTAGCTTTGATCGATGCCGCTCAGGGTTTCGACGCAAAGCCCTCCCTGGGTGAAGGGAAACCAGGGCCTCTGGGCCGGGTAGCCGCTCCCGCCGGACGCCCTTTTCTTTTTGAACTCGCTGCTGGTTTCGTAGCTCGCCTTTTCGCGGGAGAGCATGACCCCTTTCGCCTTGGCCTGGCCCGGGAAGGACTTCAGGTCGTAAAGTCCCGAGTTCCAGGGTGCCGCTTCGCCGCCCCCGCGCAGATAGCCGCCCTTACGGTCGACGGAACCGATGAGCGCGTTGCGGATCGCAATGGGGAAAGCGGCATAGACCCCGCTGGCGTAGTTTCCGGCGCCATGGTACTGGCAGACTGCGGCACGGGTGCCATGCGAGGTGAACTCCCTGGCCACCCGCTCCATCTGGCCCCGTTCGACGCCGGACATCCTGGCATAGTCGTCGAGGCTATGCTCCCAGGCTCCCTCCTTCATGAGGCGAAACGCCGTCTTCACCCGAATCGTGCCGCCTGCGGCATCGGTCAAGGTCGCAGCGGCGTCCAACAGGGCCTGACCGAGCGAGTCGAAGGGAACCGGCAGCCCCTCCCCGTTCAGGACCAGGTACCCCTTCCCGGCTTCCCCGGTCGCGCCGGGGTCCAGGTCCGCTACCCGGAGGAACTTGCGGTCATGCAGGTGACCCTGGTCGGCGATGACCAGATGGGTTGCGTTGCTGTAGCAGGCGTGGCCGATTTTATCCGCCGCATTCGGGTTGGGTGCCGCCAGGAACTCCCGGTTGTAGCGCCCGGTCTCAATAATCCAGCGGATCAGCCCCATGGCGAAGGCCCCGTCCTGGCCCGGCTTGACTGCGACCCACTCGTCCGCATGGCAGGAGGCGTTGGTGGCTCTGGGGTCGACGACGGTGAACTTCAGCTTTGCGCCGGAGCTCCTGTTGGCCACCAGCGCGCCGTAGGTGTTGACGCCGGGCTGCAGGGCCTCGTAGATATTGGCGCCGAAGAGCAGGATATATTCGGCGTTGACGGGGTCCGCCTTGATCTCCACCTCCTTCTTTTCGGTGAAGGCGAGGTTTCCCATCCGGAACCCGATGCCGCAGATGTCCGTGTGCCCGACCCGATTCACCGAACCCACGGCATCCTTGACGAAGCGGTTGGTGAATTCCAGACGGCCATTCTGGTCCCGCCCGGCGATGAAGACGAAACCGTTGCGCACCGTTCCAAGCTCGGGGGCGTCCTTGTCTATCAGGGTGTCCTTGGCGAGCCCCTTGATGCCGGGGACCTCCCGCTGCTCGCCCAGGTGCGCGAACAGCTTGCCGCCGGTGGCGACCTCCCTGACCAGCTGGTCCCACTCGATCGGTTCGAAACGGCCGGAGCCCCGTTTCCCGGCGCGCTTCATGGGCTGCACGATACGGTACGGGTTGTTGAGGTAGTTGGGGGCGTCGTGGGCCTTGCCGCACACCGGCGCGGTGACCGCCAGGGCCTGCCGCAGCGGCGTCGCATAGGAGATGGGGCTGAACTTGGTGTTGTAGGGGTGATACGGATTGCCCGACATGGCGACCAGCCTGCCGTTTTGCACCGTGGCTCGCGTGCCGCAACGGGCATTGCACCCCAGGCAGGTCGAGTGCACCTGTTTGACATCCTGGTCCAGGGAGGTCGCGGCGGCCTTCTGGATGCGCCGCGGGTTAAGCCACCGAGAAGCCGCTTCGGCCTGCCGGGTGGCCGCCGTCAAGGCGGCCATGGTGACGGCGGAAACCTTGATAAAGTCACGCCGCGTCTGCGCCGGGGAACTCGCCGGCGGATTTTGCATTTTCGACTCGTCACTCACGCGGCATCTCCCTTTCTCCCCTGCCTGACCGGTACATAGGAGATGCTCGTTTTGAGGTTCAGTTCGGGACGCTCCGCTTGCAGCCCGGCCATTTCGAGATACCTGGCAAACTCGCCCCGCGGCGCGTTCAGATCACCGAAGAGGCGCGCGTTTGGGGAGCAGGCCTCGACGCAGCTCGGCATCAGCCCTTGTTCCAGGCGGTCCAGGCAGAAATCGCACTTGTCTACCCGGTTGCCATGCCGAGCGTCCAGAAAGCGAGCGGAATAAGGGCACGCCGGCAGGCAATTGCCGGAACCGTTGCAGAGATTCCAGTCCGTCACCACCACACCGCTGGGAAGCCTGAAGGTCGCCTTGGTCGGGCAGGCCGGCACGCAGGGAGGGTTTTCACACTGGTTGCACTGCACCGGCCTGAAGCCGGCACGAGCCTGGGAGCCGCTGCCAGTTTCACCTATCAGTATCCTGGTGTTGAACTGCGCGGGTGCCGTATCGTTGCGCCCTTTGCACGCAATGACGCACGCCTGGCAGCCAGTACAGCGGTTAGGGTCAATTATCATGTGATAGCTGCGGGGTGGGGGTGCCGCGAGCGAACTTTTCACTTTCGGCAGGCAGACCGCAGCGGCCAGGGCTACCAGCCCACTTTTCAGGAAGTTGCGTTTTGAGGTGAAGGCAGGGTTCCCCACCTCGACAACCTCATCAGGGTCGACCGCTCCCGGCATCTGGACTGGTTCTTTAGGTCCCATCATGTTCAGTCCCATCCTTAAGAAATGCGTGAGGTGCCGGACGGGCGCAGCGCCTGCCGCGGGTACATTACCGGATACGACACCCCTTCCTTCCCCATTCCGGGATGTGGGGCACCAAGGCGCGGGGGCGTGTAGCAGCCCGTTACGAGTTATCTGCAAACTCCCGGCAAGTCAAATGGATAATTCCGATTGAAAGCACGAAGCCTATAGGTTTTCCAAAGGGGCCGTGTGCCCGATAGGTCGTCGGGTGGGAAGGGAAAGTCGTCAGTTGGGCAGGAGAAGTCGTCGGGTGGGACGGGGAAGTCGTCAGTTGGGCAGGAGAAGTCGTCGGGTGGGGCGGAGAAGTCGTCGGGTGCGGCGGACGAGAAGCAACTCGTTATTGTCAGGGCCCTTGCCCATGGCCCCGCGGTCCGCGCCGGGAGTGACGCGCACCACGCTGTAGTCATGATTTTTGTTGCTTGGTCGGAAGGTAATCAGAAACGGACTGCGCGCTGGCGGCTATTTGCCGTCTGCCGCGACGGAAACCTCGACCTTCTTGCCGGCCATGCCGCAGACCGCCTTCAGCATCGCGCCGAGCAGCATGATGCCCGGAATCACCTGGACCACGATCACCGCGCTGACGAAGAAGACGAAGGCCTTCGACATGAGGGTGCTCTTCTCGGACACTTCGCTGACACCCATGATGGATGCGGCGCCCACCAAAACCAGCGCTACTATTGCAAAACTCGCGATCTTCCCTGCTGCCGATTTTTTAGATTCCGATTTCATGACGTTTCCCCTTGGGTGGCATGGTCCTGTCCGGCAGCCGGATGCTTGAGAGCCTGTTAGTGGGTTTTGACTTCCTTCGGTGCGGTTGCGAGCCCTTTGAAAGCCCCGATTACCAGCATCGCCGCCGGAACCAGCTGGCCCACCAGGATGACGGCACAAAATCCCAGGAAACCCCAAGCCAGGAGGCCGGGCTCTTCTGCTGCGCCGTTTGCTGCAAATGCGGTCGTCGTCGTTGCGAGTGCTGCGATTATGGTGTTGATCGTTGTTCTCATGATGTGCTCCCCGTTGGCTTTGATTGCGTCCTGATGATTTTACAGCAGCATCAAGCGTGCCAGAGGGGAGAAATAGTTTCAACCTGCAGCCAACATGCCGATATGGCTCACATTTAACCACAACTACCCGTCGAGCAGGTGTGCGCGGGGGAGGACTCATCCTCACGGGTAGTATATTCCCACCATACACCGGCCATGGGAAACGGGGTGCGCCGGAGGGGGACAGAGCTGCTAACCACTTGTAATAATAGCATCCATTCAGTGCAGGGCGGGTGTATAGTTAAAAATTGCGGGGGCATGGAACCGTATCAAACGGGCGCGCAGATTTCCGGATTTGTCGAGCCTGGCGGGGAGGGCATGCCGACGCGGCGGGGAAATCCCGACCGCAGCCCGGCTCCGGGGGTCACGAAAAGCGCCATCCCATCGGCATTGCCCCCCTCCAGGGACCACCCCTCCGTTGGGTGCCGCAGACCGCCCCGGGGAGGATGATGGCAGATAGACCAATCCTGTCGATTTATTGCCTGATCGTGCGATACTCCGAATAATGGTTGTCATGCACAGCAGGGTTAGTTAGTATGCTGTCAGGAGGCACCTATGCGAAATGCGCCCGTTATGGAGAGAGTTGAGGACAACAGGGTGGAAGTTGCCATAAAGGCTTTGAACGCGAGCATTGCCCGATGGACCGAAAAGGGCGAGCAGCAGACGACCGCCATCCCGGGCTTGTCGCTGTTTCGTCGGGAGGAACCGACCGATCCGATTAGCGGTCTGTACGATCCGAGCATCTGCATGGTCACCCAGGGGGCCAAGCGCGTGCAACTGGGCGAGGAGAGCTACCTGTACGACCCGCTGCACTATCTGATCACTGCCGTCCACCTGCCGACGGTGGTGCAGGTCATCGAGGCGAGTCGTAGCAGGCCCTACCTCGGACTCCGGCTGAAGTTCGACCACCGCGAGGTTTCCCAACTGATGGCGGACAGCAATCTACCCGCGCCCCGTACCCGGCAATCGACCCGCGGCATGGCAATCGGCGAGGTCACTCTGCCGCTGCTCGCCGCCTTTCAGCGCCTGCTCGACCTACTCGACGACAAGGAGGATATTCCGATCCTGGCGCCGAACATTCAGAGGGAAATCATCTACCGGCTGCTTGTGGGAGATCAGGGAGCACGCCTGCGCCAGATCGCGTCGACAGGAAGTCAGAGTCAGCAGATAGCGCGGGCCATTGATTGGCTCAAGGGGAACTTCACGCGCCCCTTGCGTATCGAGGACCTCGCCGCACAGGCACGCATGAGCGCCTCCACCTTTCATCACCACTTCCGGTCCATGACGGCCCTCAGTCCGTTGCAGTTCCAGAAACAGTTACGCCTACACGAAGCCAGGCGCCTGATGCTGGGAGAACATCTGGACGCTGCTACCGCCGCATTTAATGTGGGTTATGAGTCCCCTTCGCAGTTCAGTCGTGAATACAACCGTTTCTTTGGCGCGCCGCCCTTGCGCGATATTACCAAATTGCGCCAGGCGCCCAGCGCGGGGTTGGCCCGGCAGCAATGAAGTCCATCTGGCTCCTTGCGGCCCGGCGCGGCTCTGCAGGCGGTTTTCTCACCCTTTTTGCCGGCCATACCTGATGCCAAGTTTGTCCATGCGCGCCCGCAGCGTGTTCGCCTTGATGCCGAGCAGTTCCGCTGCTCCCCCGGGACCGTGAATTTTCCCCTCCGTCACCTTCAAGGTCTCGCAGATGTGCCGGCAGATCACCTCATCGAGCTGCACGGTTTGCTGCAGGCTCCCCTCCTGCGGCAACGGGGCGGCGTCGCCATCCCTCCCGGCAGCCAGCAGGGCGTCGAACCTCAGTTGCCCGCCTTGGTACCGGATCAGTTCCCTTTCGACCAGGTTTTCCAGTTCACGGACGTTTCCGGGCCAGTCGTAATTCATCAACCGGTCCAAAGCCCCCGGCGCGATGGCGGGAGGAATGGCGATCCCAAGTTCCCTGCTCTTGCCCGCCACGAAATGACGGGTAAGGGCGGGGACGTCGTCCCGGCGCTGACGCAGCGGCGGCACGATAATGGGGTAGACGTTCAGGCGGAACCAGAGATCTTCCCTGAACCGATGTTCAGACACCATGCTTTCGAGGTTGCGATGTGTGGCGACGATAACCCGGATGTCCACGGATATCGTTTTGTTGCCACCGACCCTTTCGATTTCCCGGTTCTGGAGTACCCGCAACAGGCGGACCTGCGCCTGGAGGGGAAGTTCCCCGACCTCGTCCAGGAAGATGGTCCCGCCCGAGGAGCGCTCGAAACGTCCCCGCCTCTCCATGACGGCGCCAGTAAAGGCGCCTTTCTCGTGACCGAACAGTTCGCTGTCGATAAGGCTTTCAGGGATGGCACCGCAGTTCACCTTGATAAAGGGGCCATCCTTGCGTGGCGACATGGCGTGGATCGCATTGGCTATCAATTCCTTACCCGTGCCTGTTTCCCCTAGGAGCAGCACCGTGTTGCCCAGCGGAGCCACCTGTCCTGCCATCTCCATGACGTTTCTAAGGCCGGAATTCCCGCCGATGATTTCGTCTCCTGCCCGTGAGAGGAGTTCCTTTTTCAAGAACCGGTTGTCGTCCAGCAAAATGTCCCTGAAGGTAACGACCGATTCGTGTGCCAAGGCGTTGGCCAAGGCTATGGCAAAAGGCTCGGCGACGAACGCCAGCAGGTCGGTATGCTCCGAGGTGTATCTCCCTTCACCATAGACGCGCAGCACCAAATGACCGATACGATTTTCCTCGATACGCAACGGCACGACCAGATCCGAGTTTCCCTCCAATTTGACAAGGTGGCCCAGCGCCCGGGCGTGCTGGTCGGTGACATCCATGATGAAGGGTGTTCGTTTCTCGGCAATCCAGGCCCAAATCCCATCGGGAAGCGGGATGATCGGTTTGGGCGGCAGCGTCACCCCCCTCACGACCGTCGCTATCCTGCGGTCCGCTCCCAGATCGGCGTCGAGGATATCCAGGAACATTTCATCCAGGGGAAGAAAGCCCTGCAGATACTCGAACGCCCGGCTCAGGGCGACATCGATCTGGAGGCTGCTGCATATCCTGAGCGTCACCTGCCTGAAAAATTCACCTCTATCGACCATAACGATCCGACCTCGCCTGTTATCTGCCGCACCCTGATTACATTATTTGGTGATTCTGCTTCAAATTACCAAATAATGCAACGGCAATCACCATATATTGTACTCTCCGTCGTAGACTGGCAGAACCCACACGATATCATTGAGGTTATTTTTGGCACACTAATGGCTATATGAATCTGCAGAGAGGAGAACCGCATGGCGAAGATGCTCTACATCACCAGCAATCTGAAGCCGGCCACACAGTCGCGCAGCCTCACGGTCGCAAAGGAATTCCTGAAGGCATATTTGCTCCAGAATCCCGAGGACGAGGTCGCTTTCCTCGACCTCTACCGCGACAACATCCAGAGGATCGACATGGACGTGTTGAGCGCATGGGGCAAGTTGCGTAGCGGCGGCAGCGTTGCGTCGCTGACCGAGGACGAGCAGCGCAAGGTGGTCCGCATCTGGCGGCTGGCGGACCAGTTTGTCGCCTCGGACAAGTATGTCTTCGTGACGCCGATGTGGAATCTCGGCTTCCCCGCCGAGTTCAAGATGTATATCGATGCGATTTGCATCGTCGGCAAGACCTACCGGTACACCCCCACCGGGACTGAGGGGTTATTGAAAGGACAGGGGCGCAAATGCCTCCACATCCATGCATCCGGCGGCTTCCACTCGGGCAGTGCGCAAGACCATTCGGTCCCCTACCTCAAAGCCATCATGAACTTCATGGGGGTTGAGGACTTCGAGGCCGTCGTGCTCGAAGGCGTGGACAGCGCGCCCGAGCGGGAAGAGGAATTAAAGCGCCGGGCAATTCACAAAGCGGTGGAAACAGCCGGGCGGTTCTGAATACCAACGAGCACCACACATCCAACAGGAAAAGGAGCACCACAACATGTCCCAATCGATCAGAATTATCGCACTCATGCTTACGCTGGCCCTCCCGACGCTTGCCTCCGCCTCAACCTGGAACATCGACCCGGACCACTCGCAGGTCGGCTTCAAGGTCAGGCACCTGATGGTGTCGAACGTAAAAGGGACCTTCGAGAAGTACACCGGGTCCGTGGACCTCAACGACAAAGACATCACCAAATCGAAAGTCACCGTAACCATCGAGACCCCCTCCATTGCCACCGGTGTCCAGAAACGGGACGAGCACCTGAAGAGCGCGGACTTCTTCGACGTCGGCAGCTACCCGACGATGACCTTCGTCTCCAAGAAAGTCGCCAAAGCCGCCAAGGGTGCCTTGAAGGTGACGGGGGATCTGACTCTGCACGGCGTGACCAAAGAGGTGGTGTTGAACGTGGAGCCGATTTCCAAGGAGAGCAAGGACCCCTGGGGCAATACCCGTCGCGGGACCGCCGCAACCGCCAGGATAGACCGGAAAGACTTTGGCCTTACCTGGAACAAGGGGCTGGAAACGGGCGGCGTGCTGGTAGGGGATGAAATCACCATTTCCCTGGAAATCGAGATGATCAAGGCGGCGGGGAAATAACCTGCGGGCGTAGTCGGGACCACAAGGACCTCAGGACCACGACAGGACCTTAAGCCTCTCAATAGCCGTCATTTTTTGCATCCTCCTGTACGCCGGCCTCGGTACGGCCGGCGCACAGGAGCCGCGAGTCCACATCGACATTGCAGCGCATCCCTTCCTGGGGTTGGCGGCGACCGCCGTGAACCAAACCAGCCGGATGGCGCGAGGCGGGACCTGACTCTACGCCTGCAGTGCAACCCACCCAAAGGAGCCACACATGAGCGAAGTCGTCATCACCCCTAACAAACCCATTGCCATCGAACTCGAGCCGGGTACCTACTACCGCTGTACCTGCGGTAAATCCACCAACCAGCCGTTTTGCAGCGGCGCGCACGTCGGCAGTTCCTTCACCCCGCTCGCCTTCGAGGTCAAGGAGAAGAAAGCAGTTCACCTGTGCAATTGCGGAAAAACCGCCAATGTGCCGTACTGCGACGGCAGTCACGCGAAATAATCGTGACGCCGGCAACCTGCTCAACAGTCACCCGGTTCGTGTCATTGGACCGGGTGACCGGGCGCCTGCCCGCGAACGACCGGCGCTGCATTCCGGCGTCAAGCCTCGCTGCAGGCATCGGCATCCCCCTACAGAGTGTAACATGCCGCCTGAGGCACTTCCAGCATACGTGTCAATTCTGCGATCGACTCGGATCGCTAGCCATATGAGGAGGGATACCCATGATGCGCATTCGTAAGGCAACCCAGCGCGGCCATGCCGACCATGGTTGGCTCGCTACCTATCACAGTTTTTCCTTCGCCGACTACTACGACCCGGGACATATGGGGTTCAGGGCATTGCGCGTCATCAACGAGGACCGGGTGCAACCGGGGATGGGATTCCCGACTCACCCGCATCGTGACATGGAGATCATCACCTACGTCCTGGAAGGGGCACTGGAACACCGGGACAGCATGGGTAACGGCTCGGTCATCCGTCCCGGTGAACTGCAGCGCATGAGTGCCGGTACCGGCATAACCCACAGTGAGTACAACCATTCCAAAACCGACCCGGTCCACTTCCTCCAGATATGGATCATGCCATCGACCAATGGCGTGACGCCCAGCTACGAGCAGAAGGCCTTCGCCGCGAGGGAGGAGCGGGGTGTCCTCAGGCGGGTTGCCTCACCTGATGGCCGCGAAGGATCGGTCAGGATTCACCAGGATGCGAACCTGTATGCTGCGCTCTTGGAACCGGGCGAGGAACTGGTGCATACCATTCCTGCCGGCCGACATGCCTGGCTCCAGGTTGCACGCGGCAAGGCCCTCGTAAACGGGCAGACGCTGGAGCAAAGTGACGGTGCGGCTATCAGCGAGGAGGACCAGGTGCTGATTGTGGGGCAGGAAAAAGCGGAAATACTGCTGTTCGATCTGGCCTGATCCGGATGAATTTTCCAATAACAGCCTGAACAAGGAGAAATTATATGCAGAGTCCATTGTGGGATGCAGTCAGAGCCAGAAGATCCTTCTATGCCATCAGCAAGGAACCGATCGCCTCCGACGAGCGGATCGAGGCCCTTGTGGGTGAGGCGGTGAAGCACGTGCCGTCGGCGTTCAACTCCCAGAGTTCCCGGGTGGTGATCCTCCTGGGCGAGCAGCATGACCGGCTCTGGGACCTGACCAAGGCCGAGCTGCGCAAGATCGTGCCGCCGGAGAGTTTCCAGGCAACCGAGAGTAAAATCGACGGGGCGTTTCGCAGCGGCTACGGCTCGATCCTCTATTTCGAGGAGGCCCGTGTCGTCGAAGGGTTGCAGCAAAAGTTCCCCGCCTACCGTGACAACTTCCCCGTCTGGTCCAACCAGTCATCGGGCATGCTGCAATACGCCATCTGGACGGCTTTGGAGCTGGAAGGGTTCGGAGCGACGTTGCAGCACTACAATCCCGTCATCGACGAGGCGGTAAAGGCCGCCTGGGAGATCCCGGCCACCTGGAAGCTGATTGCCCAGATGCCTTTTGGCAAGCCGGTCTCCCAGCCTGAAGCAAAGGAGTTCCAGCCGCTGGCGGAGCGGCTGCGACTGTTCAAGTAGCAGGGAAACTGCAGTTCTCGGGGGAGCCGATCCATGGTTCCGGCCGTTCAGATCCGACCTCGCAGCCAAAGGGTCATTGCCGGAGAGCCGGCCGCACTTCCAAATGGTGCCGGCTAACGAAACCCACCGTAGCTGTCGTCGTTCGCTGGAGTAAGGCTTTATGAATCTTGGAGAGCATATTTCCGGAGGCTGCCCTGATGCAGAGGTGGCGCAGGCGGCTAGCGGCTCCGGAATTCTCCGGTTTGACGCCGGACTCAACATACTGTTCCTCGACGAGGCTGCAGCACGGCTGATCGGGATCCCTGCCGAGACCCTGCTCGAACAGAAGGTAGACCAGGCGGTAGATCTGGCAAACCTCGGCAACCTGGTGAAAAGCGGCATCAGTTTCAGCAACCAGATCATCGTGGCCGGTACCAGGCGCATCGTCTGCGATTATACCCCGATCACCGAGGACGACAGCATAGTCGGCGGCGTGCTGACCCTTGGCAATCTGCAGCCGAAACTGGCAGCCGATGCTTCCGACGAACTGAGGGAACTGCTGCGCACGACCGGAGACATCTTTGACTCGGATTATGACGGCATCGTCATTGTCGACCGCGACGGCAGCGTCGTGGTGGTCAACCTCGCCTTTGCCGACCTGCTGAACACCGCCCCCCAGGCCATTATCGGCAAGCACGTCCGCGAGGCGTATCCAAATTCCCAGCCGTCGCTGCTCCCTATGGTTATGGAGACGGGCAAACCCCAGATCGGCATCACCCATTATCTGAACGGCAAGCAGGTGTACGCCAGCCTCTACCCCATCTTCAAGAGCGGCAAGGTCATCGGCGGCATCGGCAAGATCCTGTTCAAGGATATCCGGGAAATCACGCTCATCGCCAACCGGCTCCAGGCAGCGCCGGAGACCCGGGTCCCGAGCCGCACCGTTGCGGGAGCGGGCGCCACCTTCCGGTATGACGTCAACAGCATCGTCGGGCAGTGCCCAAAGATCCGAGAGCTGAAGGAGGCGGTGCTCCGGGTAGCCCAGAAAGGCTCCAACGTGCTGTTGCTGGGAGAGAGCGGCACCGGCAAGGAGCTTTTTGCTCATGCGATCCATGCTGCCAGCAACCGGCGCTATGCGCAGCTCGTCAAGATCAATTGTGCGGCCATCCCGGAGCATCTTCTGGAATCGGAGCTGTTCGGTTACGCCGAGGGGGCCTTCACCGGCGCCAGAAAGGGTGGACAGGTCGGGAAGTTCGAACAGGCCCACACCGGGACGATCTTCCTGGACGAGATCGGCGACATGCCCCTGTACATGCAGGCCAAGATGCTGCGCGTGCTGGAGGAAAGGGAGCTGACCCAACTGGGAAGCGCGACCGCGAAAGTCATCGACGTCCGGGTGGTGGCGGCGACCAACGGCAACCTGGAGCAGTTGGTCAAGGAGGGGAAATTCAGGGGCGACCTCTACTACCGGCTGAAGGTCGTCACTCTCGACATCCCCCCCCTGCGGGAGCGGATGGAAGACGTCGTCTCCATCACGCAGCTGTTCATCGGGCAGTTCAACGCACAATTCGGGCTCGACGTCCAGGGGCTGGACCAGGAGGCCTGGGGGATCATCACGCGCTACGACTGGCCGGGGAATATCCGCGAACTGCGCAATGTGATGGAAAGCGCTTTCAACGCGGTTGACGGTCCGGTCATCAAGAGAGAGCACCTGCCCGACCAGCTTGCGCACATGTTCCCCCCTGCCGGGGTTCAGGCGGTGAGCGCCTCAGAACAAGGGGTGAAGCAATTCATCCGCTCAAGCCTCGGCAAGAAGGATCTCTGCCACATAGTGGATGAGTTCGAAAAGCTGCTCCTCGAGGAAGCCGTCGAGTTCAGTCAGGGCAACAAGCTCCAGGCCGCTCGGCTGCTGGGGATCTCCAGGCAGTGGCTTTACAAAAAACTGCATAAGCACTTCGGAACGGCTGACGATCCTCACTGAGCACCCGGTTGCGCCGGCCTGAGCGGTCTTGCCTGGTGTACGCGGGCATTCCCGGCGTGCGCTCGGCGCGCGTGGCTTCAAGAGAGTTTCCACCGGCGCTACCCTCCCTCCCCTCTTCAATTCGCAAGGCCCAGCTTCCGGCCCGGCAGCCAGGTACATCCCTTCCTTTCCGCACCCGATGCATCCCAACGCTTTAATCCTATGTTTTACAATCAAGGGAAACCATCCCTACCTTTCCCGCGGCTCCGGTACGAGCAAAGAGCCGGTACGGTCGCCGGGTGGTTCCGGGAACTGTCGCCGTTTTGGATCACCTGCCGGGCGACTGTAAACAGCTCCTGACACGGCGCTAAAAGCGGTTTTACTGGCGTAGGCCCAAAAGTGCCCCCAAGCCCGTCATCAATCGTTGACAGAGCAATCCGGGCCGATAGGGGTACCACCTGCAGATCACCGTCAAGGCAACCGCAATTCCATGCAGTTACGGCACGGGCCGGGCCCAAAAATGAGAACGGTGTTTTGGCATTCAAGTTGCTCTGTCTCTCCTCGAAGGCCGGAGGAGCTGTAGGGAGAGACACCCGCAAACGGGTGTGCCGGGATCAAAAAAGCCACGGAGGTAGGAGAGTGAACGTTATTGCATTGGCACGGCAGAATTTTGAACAGGAATATCGGCAAAAGGTTTGCACACCGGAAGAGGCTGCAGCCGTCGTCAAGTCCGGGGATCATCTCTGTTTTCCCCTTGGCGTCGGCGAGCCTACCCTTTTCGTCAAGGCACTGGCCGCCCGCAAGCGTGAACTGGAGGGGGTGGTAGTCAACCAGCAGCACCATCTGTGCCCCGACTACTTCACCGAGGATTCTGTCCCGCACATCAAGGTTAACGCCTGGTTCACCAGCCACGTCTCTCGCGAAGCAGTGCAGAAGGGGTGGGCCGATTTCGTCCCGAACCATTTCAGCGAGGTTCCAAAGCTGCTGCGTGAGTACTGGCCGGTCGACGTGGCGGGAACCGTCGTCTCGCCCATGGACGAGCATGGCTTCTTCACCTGCGGCCTCTCCGTCGGCTACACCATGGAGGCGATCAAAAAGGCGGGGAAAGTCGTGGTGCAGGTGAATCCGCATGCTCCCCGCACCTATGGCAACTGCCATATACACATCTCCGAGGTGGACCACATCGTCGTCTGCGAAGAACCGCTCAAGGAGATGGATATTCCCGCCATATCCCCCGTGGAGGAAGCAATCGGCGGGTACCTGTCGGAGCTGGTCCGGGACGGTGCAACCCTGCAGATGGGTTGGGGTGGCATACCCAACGCGGTCTGCAAGGCGATGCTCAGGAAGAAGGATTTGGGGATACATACCGAGTTGATTTCGGACGGCATAGTCGACCTGATGCTCGCCGGCGCAGTGAACAACTCGCGCAAGACCATCAACCGGGGCAAGAGCCTCGGCACCTTCGCCCTGGGGACCAAGCGCCTCTTCAAATTCATGAACGAAAACCCGATGATCGAGATGCACCCGGTGGACTGTATCAACGACCCTTACGTCATCGGCCAGATCGACAACATGGTCGCCATCAACGCCACCATCCAGGTGGACCTGCTCGGGCAGTGCTGCTCCGAGTCCTTTGGCCACCTGCAGTGGAGCGGCACCGGCGGCCAGGCCGACTTCGCCCGCGGCGCCAACCGGTCGCGCGGCGGCAAAGCCTTCATCTGCACCGCGGCGACGGCCAAGAAAGGCACGGTATCCTGCATCGTGCCGACCCTCGCACCGGGGGCTTCGGTCACCACCAGCAAAAACGATGTGGACCATGTGGTGACCGAGTTCGGAGTCGCCAAACTACGGGGGCAGACCGCCCGTCAACGCGCCCTGAACCTGATCAATATCGCCCATCCCGACTTCAGGGGGGAACTCATGGAGGCGGCCAGGAGGATGAACCGCATCTAGCGGGCAGCATGCGGAAAACGACCAGCGGCGGCCCCGAGGAAAACAGCTGAATGGGAAAAGTGTGTGGGCCGGATTCCTGATCTGACCCATGATCGGCGCTCTGTTGACCCACCTTGGGGGCAGTAACTCATTGAAGTTTCGTTCTCAGGTGGGTCAACCAGATCGCCGCAAGGGGTCAAAATTCATCACCCATTGACATCATAGCCTCCTTGTTACTTCCCTCCGGGCCATCTGCTCAGAAGGCAAAGCAGGTACAGCCGATTCCCCAGCTGCCGTTGCTGCCTATCACCCGATGGGTGTGCCGATGCAGGTTGCCGTTGGAGGATCGGGCGGATGCGGTCCCGGGGACTGCGCTTGCTCCCGGAGTCGGGCGATATGCGCCTCCGTAGACCCCCGTCGGCGACCAGCCGGGAGATACCGGCGGCAGAGGCGGGGCCAGGCTGGCGAATTCGCCCCCCGCGTGCACGACCTTGCCATCCATGACCGTAAGCACCGCCTCTATCCCTTTGATCTCTTCCTCCGGTACGGTGCAGTAATCGGCGGAAAGGACGGCAAGGTCGGCCAGCTGCCCCGCTGCGAGCCTCCCCTTTTTCCCGTCATCACCGGAAAACCAGGCGCTCCCCCCGGTGTACAGGCGCAGGGCCGTGGTCCGGTCCAGGCGGTTACCCTCGCTGGAGAGGGGCATGCCTCCGACGGTCTTGCCTATCACCAGCCAGTACAGCGACAGCCACGGGTTGTAGCTCGACACCCTGGTGGCATCGGTGCCGGCGCCGACCGGAATCCCCAGCTCCAGCATCTTCGAGACCGGGGGGGCCGCCTTGGCGGCCTCTGCTCCGTAACGAGCGACGAAGTACTCTCCCTGGAAAGCCATGCGGTCCTGAATGGCGATCCCTCCTCCGAGTCTGCGCACCCGCTCCAGGCTCCGATCCGAAATGGTTTCGGCATGGTCGAAGAACCAGCGCAGCCCGTTGAAGGGGATGTCGCGGTCGATGCGTTCGAACACATCGAGGAATCGCGAGATCGATTCCTCATAGGTGGCGTGCAGACGGAAGGGCCAGCGCTTCTCCACCAACAGTCCGACAACCTTGCGCAGTTCCGCCTCCATAACCGGCAGCAGTTCCGGCCGGGGTTCCAGAAAGTCCTCGAAATCGGCGGCGGAAAAGACCAGCATTTCGCCGGCGCCATTCACCTTGTAAACGTCGTTCCCCTTGCCGGGAGCAGTGACCTTCATCCAGCCGGCAAAATCGTCATATTCCTGCCTGGGACGCTGGGTGAAGAGGTTGTAGGCGATACGCAGGGTGAGCTCGTTACTTGCGGCAAGTTGCTCGACCACCCGGTAGTCGTCGGGATAGTTCTGGAACCCTCCGCCCGCGTCGATGCAACTGGTGATCCCGAGCCGGTTCAACTCGCGCATGAAGTGCCGGGTAGAGTTGACCTGATCCTCGAAAGCGAGTTTTGGCCCCTTGGCCAGGCTGGCATAGAGAATCATGGCATTGGGCTTGGCGATGAGCAGCCCCGTCGGATTGCCGGACCTGTCGCGCTGCATCTGCCCAGCCGGCGGATCTGCCGTTTCCTTCGTGTAGCCGAGTGCCCGCAGGCCGGCTCCGTTGACAAAGGCGCGGTCATACAGATGCAGGACGAATACAGGGGTATCAGGCGAAACGGCGTTGATCTCATTGAGGGTCGGCATGCGCCGTTCGGCGAACTGGAATTCCGTCCAGCCGCCGATCACCCGTACCCATTGGGGAGGAGGTGTGCGGCGAGCCTGTTCCCGGAGCATCTCCAGCGCCAGAGCCAGTGACGGCACGCCGTCCCAGCGCAGTTCCATGTTGAAGTTGAGGCCGCCCCGGATGACGTGAATATGTGAATCGTTAAGACCGGGAATTACCCGCCGGCCTTTCAGGTCCACCCGCTTGGTCCCGATGCCGGCGGTACCGAGCAGTTCATCGCCACCCGTGGCTGCGATGCGTCCGCCAGCGATGGCGACGGCGGAAACCTCGGGCTTGAGTGGGTCGAGGGTGGTGATTGATCCGTTATGTAAAATCAAATCGGGAGAGTTCATTTTGTTGTCTCCTTTTCCGTAAGGGGCGATCGTGCAGCCAGGGGCCGAGAACAGTCGCCAGCATTGGCATGACCGCCCAGGTGAGACCTAGTACCATTGCTGCAGTCACGCGAAGTGCTTGTTATGAAATCTTGCCATAAACGCAAACCGGGGCTGCACATACTGCAGGCCCCGGTCACGACATGAAGGCTGGATGAGGGCTTTAACGGCAACCCTTTCATCTCTTACCCCCCGTGGCCGCCAAGAAAATCCTTCACGAAACGGACCTCGATGCCGTACGGGGTATGTGATTTCATGATCTCCATGCACCCTTCGTAGGTCTCGGAGCGTCCCCAATCCTGCTGGAGCTCAAAGAGAAACTGCAGGGAGGTAATCGGCACCGCACCCGCCTGGACGAGCCGCTGCACCGACCGTTCATGGGCCTCTGTCGTGATATCCCCGCAGGCGTCGGTAGGGACGTAGACCTCGTAGCCGTTTTCGAGCAGGTTGATGGTCGGGAACAGGACGCAGGCTTCGGTCCACAATCCGGCCACCACGATTTTTTTCCGGGCGGTCCGCTCGATGGCGGCCTTGAAGTTCGGGTCCAGCCAGGCGTTGATGGAAGTCCGGTCGATCGGTTTTTGATCCGGGAAGATGCTGGTGACCTCGGGAAGCATAGCTCCGCTGAAGCTCTGTGCCGCGACGGTGGACAGAATCGTGGGCACTCGGAAGAGCTTGGCCGCCTTGGCGAGAATTTGAACGTTCTGGACGATGATGGTCCGGTCGTGGGAGTGAACTCCGGCGAACATCGCCGGCTGGTAGTCTATTAGCGCTACGGCACATTCCCTGCGTTCTAACATGCTGTGAATAGTATCGGTTTTCATGCTTTGACCCTCCGTGGTACTGCCTCTGGTTTGCTATCGGCTAATTATCAATTATAGGCCAGCCAACAGCCAAGTCAATGGGCTATTCGGCGCATAAACCCTTATAAATCAGCCACTTTAATACCAACACCTCCCGCTGTATCGCGATGGAGAAGGGGGGTGTAAAGAACTTTGTGTAAATGGCTTCTGTTAGGCCTTTGGTACTCTGTCTTCAAAGAGGATGGCGAAGCGGCACATAGCCGCTTTCCAGTTTATGATCGGCTTCTTCCATTTCTTCGTAA
>Ga0316217_10001861_pt1 | contig 26491 bp, 17 predicted proteins | sample 1anoAmetaG_FD_203633 | JGI IMG/M metagenome (GOLD analysis project Ga0316217, IMG submission 203633) | Freshwater microbial communities from Trout Bog Lake, Wisconsin, USA - 1anoA | ecosystem: Environmental > Aquatic > Freshwater > Lake > Hypolimnion/Profundal zone | place: USA: Wisconsin...
GGCGGAGGAGACTCTGCGTGCGGCAATGGCCGACCGGCCGGCGAAAGCCGCCACCCAAGGCAACGGCAGTCAATCCTCAGTCACCCACTTCCGATCAAATCAACTGCCCTGAAGCTACAGTCTCGATTTGTGTGTGAGTCGTTGGGAGAAAATAGTCGGCGGCATGTATGGATCGCCGCGCACGCAATTCGACTGGAATTCCAGACCACGGACTTCGATCCCAGGTTTCGGGCACAAATTCCGGGTCCACATTTTCTTGCGCCAACCGGCCATTACCATCGGCGTCCAGTTCGCCGAATATGACGCCAACGGCCGTACATCGATAGCACGTCCTCACTTCGAAACATGTCCCCGCTAATCCGAATTGCAAAAACGGCTCGGCCTTCGCGTCGATGTGCAAAAGGTTCACTAGCGGGCTATTGCACCATGGGCAGCGATCTTGGGTTTCTTGAAAGATGTGGACCCCACCGCTGTCTGAACCCGGCGGCGCTGGAATGATTGAAAAACACCGCTTCAGCGACAATTCCCTGCGCTTTCCACCCACCAGTTCCCAAGCCGCCGTTCGGGCATACGCAGACGGACGAAGATGAAGACTCCTTGCCCAGCCAAGCGGGACGGCGTCGAAGGCTTCAAAGGCTTTCATAACCGCATGGTCACCGATCCAGGCCGCGGCCTGCAACGCGTGGTTGGCGTTCACATGCTCGCTGCGCAAAGCGGTCAAAAGTCTGTTGCGAACATTACTCCCGCCAAAACGAAACGCCAACGCGGGCCAGAAACGGTCTAAGTCAAGCCATGTCGCCAACATGCCGTCAAGATTATAGTCGGTAAATGCAGCAAGAAGTCGCGCCACATCCTCGGCAAAGTCGTTGTCTCCATTCCGCAGCGATTGAGCCGCCAAGTTCATCACTTTTTCGGCTTGGGGAAGTGTAAGAGAGACATAGAGTTCTTCGAGGCTTCGAGGCGGCGGCAGATAACGAATCAAGGGGTCGTGCGGTCGACGCACGTGTGCTATTCGGATGATTTCGACTGGATCAGTGATCCCCGCATAGAGATCAACATCCTTTCGGTTTTGTCGGACGTATTCATCACGAGCGGCTTTATGCATTTTCCCATAGCATGGGCCACAATAACCGCCGGTATGCTTGGCAGTGGCTGAAAGAATCGTGTTCTCACAACCCTTGGTCAAACATCTTAAACGGTTTTCAGCCATGAGATGCCCTCGAATCGCACGGATTTCACGCGGAGATTACTTTTGAGGATTGTGAACTGGGGCGCGGGTAGTGGCCGTTTTCTTGCCAGCAGCCGGCCCGAATTCCACACCGTTCTTGCGATATTTCCATTCTGCCATAACAGCCTCACAGTTTGGTTACGGTCAAACTGGAACCTCAACTGGAAAGCATACATCGGCCAGCAGGCGGGTCAATCGCCGGGCACAAGATTTTTAGCCACGGCTGGGACGCGCGTACAGAAAAAAGCGGAGGGCGAAAAGCGGAAACCGGAGAGCAGGGGAAAATGACAGGGTGACAAGGTGAGGGGGGTGACAGGGTGACAAATCCCCGCATTGATCCGCGCCATCGGCGTTATCCGCGGTTCAAGTTTTTCCGCGGCCGTCGCGTTCAGGACAATGGCCGGATCGACACGGCACCGTTGGGTTTTACGCGAATATTGAGCTCGCATCCTTCCAGTAATTTCATTCCGAGCAGGGGATCACAGGGCGATTCATCGATTTCCACGGCGACCGCGTGGCCATTCCAAATGACCATACCGGCGTAGACGTCGAAAGTGACGATACGCCCGTCGGCCAGTTGGGCGCGGCGCTTACCAAATAAACGCATTGCCAACGACCGAATCGTCGCCGGGGGCAAACTCAAGGAGCCGGTATAGCCGGTGTCGAGGACGGCATTGACCGTTTGCCGGCGCTTGCCTGGGCCACGCACTTGGATTCGCAGCACGACCTCGCGGCCGGCGTTGACCTTGCCCTTCATTTAGCCTTCTCCGGGTCGTTCCATGCGCCCATCCGCACGGCGGTGGCGAAGCCGATTTGTTCCAGCCAGATTTTGGCCCGCGGCTGGCGTGCCAGCAGCGAATTGGCGGCGGTCAGCGTGTCGTCGGCGACGGCAAAATCCGCGGTGTCGATATCAATGGCAACCATGCGGCCTTTCTTTTCGCGCGTGAGTTTCGGCAGGATTCGCCGCCGATAGATGGAGTGGCCGCGGCGTGCCCATTCGTCTTTGCTGAGCCGGCGATTTTTGACCATGGGCAACCTCGTTAGCGTAATCGTTCCACTCAGAGCATTATAGCGGCCATGGTGGCATTTCCATACGGTTCGGAAGGGAAAAGGCGAAGGTGACAAGGTGACACGGTGACAAATACTGCATTGAATTATCCGTGCCATCAGTGCCCATCCGTGGTTCAAATTCTTCTGTGGTTTCTCCGCGATCCAGCACCGCGGGCAGCGAAAACGGCTTTGGTCAATGGCGGCAGAGGCAACGCAATCTATTGCTATTTCCGCGTTTTAGATATCGAAAAAAGTAGCATCATGTAGCAAATGTAGCAAAGACCCCGCTCGATACGCGTATGGATGCGAAGCAATAGCAGCCGTCACCCCCTCACCTTGTCACCCTGTCATCCCCCGTATTTCCCCACGCCAAAGATTTTGTTACACTTTCCTCCCGTGCTGGCTACCGTTCACAGCTTCGTCCTTGTCGGGATCGACGCCATTCCCTGTGAAGTCGAAGTCGATGTCAGCCAGAAGGGGCTTTCGCATACCGTCATGGTGGGGCTGGCGCAAACCGCCGTGAAGGAATCCATCGAGCGGGTTAAGCGGGCGATCATCAATGGCGGGTTCCCGTTTCCCATGCACGCGCTGGCGATCAACCTGGCGCCGGCCGATGTGAAAAAAGAGGGGCCGAGTTTGGATTTGCCGCTGGCCATCGCCCTGCTGCGGGCCAGCGAATCGATCACCACCGACCGGCATCGTAAGTTTCTCGTGGCCGGCGAGCTGGCACTGGATGGGCGGGTGCGGAAAATCAAAGGCGCGTTGTCGCTGGCGATGCTGGCCCGGGAGAAGGGTTATGCGGGGATTATTCTGCCGTCGGAAAACGCCCGGGAGGCGGCCGTGGTGGAAGGCATCGCGGTTTATCCGGTGGTGAATTTGATCCAAGCGGTGGAGTTTTTGAACGAAGCCATCGAGCTTGAGCAGTATGAATTGGACGGCGAGCCATACACGCAATCGGCGTTGGCGGGCGAGTTGGATTTTGCCGACGTGCGCGGGCAGGAGGCGGTGAAGCGAGCGGTGACGATCGCGGCGGCGGGGTCGCATAATCTGCTGATGATCGGCCCGCCGGGCACCGGCAAGACCATGCTGGCCAAGCGGATTGCCGGCGTGCTGCCGCCGCTGAGCCGGGAAGAATCGTTGCAAACCACGCGGATTTATTCGGCGATGGGGCTGTTGCCCGATGGCGTGGCACTGATGGATCAGCGTCCGGTGCGCACGCCGCACCATTCGGCCACAGCCCAGGCGTTGATCGGCGGCGGAGCCATTCCGCGGCCGGGCGAAGTTTCGCTGGCGCATCATGGCATTCTGTTTCTGGACGAGTTGCCCGAGTTTCAGCGCTATGTGCTGGAGATGCTGCGCCAGCCATTGGAAGGCGGCGACGTAACCGTGGCGCGGGCGCATGGCTCGGTGCGATTCCCCGCGCAATTCATGCTGGTGGCGGCCATGAACACCACGCCCAGCGGCCGCAAAACCGACGACCCCCGCGCCAAGGAAAAATATCTGGCCAAGGTCAGCGGCCCGCTGCTGGACCGCATCGATATCCATATTGAAGTGCCGGCGGTGCCGTACAAGGAATTGACCGGCAAAGTCAGCGGCACCAACACGGCGACGATGCGCAGCCGGGTGCTGGCCGCCCGCGACATCCAGGCCAAGCGATTCAGCGACGGCACCACCAGCAACGCCAACATGGGCGTGAAACAGCTTCGCGCCTATTGCGAATTGAGCGAATCGTGCCTGCTGCTGATGAAGCAGGCGATGGACGAATTGGGCCTGAGCGCCCGCGCTTATGATAAGGTTCGCCGGGTGGGCCGGACTATCGCCGATCTGGAAGGCAAGGAAACGATCAACGAAGACCACATCGCCGAGGCGGTGCAATATCGGCTGCTGGACCGGCGATTCTGATATATTTGATTGAACGCTTACATGCCCGAACCAACCGTCAAACCCGCGCTGCGCGTTCTGATCGTCGATGACGAATTGAACATCCGGAAATCCCTGGCCATGAGCATCGAATGCGATGGCCATGAAGTCGTGGCTGTGAGCAATGCCCAGGACGCCATCGATCAGGCGGCACGGGGATCGTTCGATCTGGCTTTTCTGGATTTGCGTTTGGGGCCGACGCTAGGGTCAGATATTATCCCCGATCTGCTGGCGCAAAGCCCGTGGATGCGCATCGTGATTATCACCGCCCATGGCTCGATTGACAGTGCCGTGGAAACCATGCGGCGCGGGGCGACGGATTATCTGACCAAGCCGTTCACGCCGGCCCAGGTGCGGCTGGTCATCGAGCGGGTGATGCAGTTCCGGGCCATGGAACAGAAAGTCGCCGGGCTGCAAGGCCTGCTGAACGAGCCGGAAGCCGCGGCCAATTTGGAAAGCGACAGCCCCGCCATGCAGCGGCTAATCGCCGCGGCGCGGCAATTCGCCCGCAGCGAAACCACCATCCTGCTGCGTGGCGAAAGCGGCACCGGCAAAGGGATGCTCGCGCGGGCGATTCACGCCTGGAGCGAGCGCGCCGGCAAGCCGTTCGCCACCGTTTCCTGCCCTACGTTGTCCGCCCAATTGCTGGAAAGCGAATTGTTCGGCCACGCCAAGGGCGCGTTCACCAGTGCCGTGCGCGACAACCCCGGCCGCATCGCCGCCTGCGAAGGCGGCACGCTTTTCCTGGACGAAATCGGCGATCTGCCACGCGAATTGCAGCCCAAACTGCTGCGCTTCATTCAAGACCGGCAATACGAGCGTGTCGGCGATGCGGTCACCCGCCATGCCGATGTCCGCCTCATCACCGCCACCAACATCGACTTGGAAGACGCCGTCAAAGCCGGCACCTTTCGCGAGGATCTGCTCTATCGCATCAAGGTGATGCAGATCGACCTGCCACCCCTGCGCGAGCGGCCGGAAGATGTCGCCAAACTCTCCGAGCGTTTTCTGGCCGAACTGCGCCGCGGCCGCGGCATCGTCGGTTTCACCGCCGAAGCGTTGGCCGCCTTGTCCAGCTACACCTGGCCCGGCAACATCCGCGAACTGCGCAACGTGATCGAGCGTGCCGCCATCCTCTGCCAGGCCGAACGCATCGGCTTGGAACATCTGCCCGCCAACTTCGCCCCGCAGGAAATCCGCGTGAATGTCGGCGACGCGGTTTCCCTGGACAAGCTGGAAGAATTACACATCCGCCGCGTGCTGGCCCAAACCCGCTCGCTGGACGAAGCCGCCAAAACCCTGGGCATCGACCTGGCCACGCTCTGGCGGCGGCGAAAGAAATACGGCATCTGAGGTCAGTGCCGATTGGCTCCCCCGCCGATTAGGCGGCGTATCGCGGGCAGAATGACAGCGTCACCGGGCCGGGTGTCAAGCCAACGTGACGGGGTAAGCGCCCAATTGCCAGGGCCATCGCATTTGGCGTCAACCACGTTTGGCCTCCCCCCGGTTCGGCAAACCGAAAGGGAACAACGCTCTGCCAAATGCAACGTCATGCAACGTTATGCAACGTTTCCCCCCATTGGTTTGCTGATCTATTGCCGTCTTGGCCGGAGGGAGCGTGGTGCAAGAACCCCTCTCGGTATACAAAAGTATACACTTTTTGATGGAAGCGCATACTTTTAATGTATATTGCTATTAAAGTGGGGCGGGGAAAGTTGACACGATTTGAACCCATTCCGACACGCGCAGAGCCATTATGAGCCAAGTTTGAGCGCGTTCGAGCATGATTTGGAGCATCAAAATGCATTTTTATCCCCTTTAGACCCCATTTCGACGCGGTTAGAATGGAATTTTCGAACGAAAGGCGCGATAAAATGCCCTTTGCGGCGGGAAAATGGCCCTTGCCAAATGCCGGCAAAAATCTTGCTTTGTCGGCATAAAATACCGGCGATGTGGGTGATTTTTTACTGCGGCGACGGAATCGGTTTCCCACAGGTAACCGCGTCCGCATATCATTCCCTCGGCAATATCCGGCATTTTGCCATGTGTATCGCGTTGCCCCTGCTGCCCCCGCTGCTATATTCGGTGGCAGTGCAAGCTAAAACAATAAATATTTTTCCGTTGATAGTTCAAATATATTTTGTTTGACACTTCGAATATAATTGACGATAATCCTTTTGTCCTGATCCGTCGGTGTGGATCCCGATGCGGATGGGCAAGCGGTCTGAGGAGTCGCGCGTTTTCCACTCTTGAGAGGAAAGCACGAAATTTGCCACTTGCCCCTTTAGCGGAGGGTGCGGCCCTCAGCCGCACAAGAGCAGTCGCGCCGCTCCCACACCACCAGAACAAGCTCGTAGGCGGACGAACGTCGGCTTCATGCCGTGTGTTTGGGCGGTTCATCCGTCCAAGCCTAGCTCGTCGCGGGCTTTATTTTTTCGACCGTCAAGGGGTTTGACGAATCGTATCGCTCACCCTCGGCATGTTTGCGCCGGTCGTCCAAATCAACGATTGATGCGAAATGCGGTGCCAGCAAATTGAAAAATCGGTCCTCGCCGCGCTCGCAGAGCCTTTGCAACGCCCAGCGCAGTAATCGATGATTTGCAGCCCGGGAAATGGATGCCGGTATTGAGCTTCGGGCCGTAAGTTGAGTTGTTTTGCTGATGACAAAATGGGATTTAGGTGATAGAATCCATCTGCCAGTGGACGAAATTCGGCTCCATGCCGTGTGGTGACTGCTTCGGCGGTTGCCCTATATCCCTGGCTATTTTTTTAGCTTTTCCGCGGTTAGTCCATTTTCCGCCGTATAGTAGACGCCATAAAGATTGTTGCGCCGGTCATCCACGTCGTGGACGAGGCTGACTTTGGGCCATAGGAAGCGGATGTAGCGATCCTGGCCTGTGCTGTAAGCCCGCTGCAAGGCCCAAAGAAAATAATCAACCGCCTGCAAGCCATAGTGTTCCGCCGCCGCCAGCGCGGATACCTCGATGGGCGCGATACCGGCGATTCCCCATTGTTTGCGGAACTTTTCCCGCGCCTGTTCCAGCGCCGCCTTCAGCGCCGCCGTTCGGTCCTTGCTGCCGCGTTTGGAAAAGTAAACCTGATAACCCGCGTCCTTGTGCAGGCGGTCCTTAAACAAACGCCGGATCATTTCATCGTACAAGTGGTTGGGCGTGTAGTGATAGGTTTGGCTCTGTTGGTTGCGGTTCTTGACATCGACCGCCAAGCCTCTTTTGTCGCGCACCACGGCAGCAAACCGCACGTCTTCCTGCAAGAGCAAGCGGAACACCCGCTCGCGGATTTCGTCAATATCGTCCTTGGCGTGGAACAAAACCGCGGTTTTTTGCCGTTCGGGTTTAAGCGATTCCACGCCGGCAAAAAAAGCATCCTTCCTGACCTGATCGTGAAGCAGGCGCATGCGCATGCCAAGACCCGCCGAGTCTTTCACGTCCAGCACGCCCAGAATGAAATGGGACGAGCAACCCTGCGTGCCCGCAATGACTCGGCCGCCGGCATCAAAGAAATTGGCATCGCCCGCTTCGTCAACGAAATAATGCCGTATTGCCGATTCCGGATCGTTGTCACTCATCCCGTCGCCTCTTCCACAAGGCGGATTTCTGCGGCACTCAAGCCGTACAGTTCGTATACCAACTGGTCGATCTGCCGATCGGTGGCGGCGATCTCCCGGGCCAGGCGATCCTTTTCCTGCGGAAGGTTGGCGGATTGCGATTGCTTTTGAAGAGACAGGATGGAATCGACGAGTGTTGATAAAGGTCTGTTTGGTTCGGCTTTTATTTGACCGGGTATTGGGAATAGATCGACGTATTGAGCTCGGAATTCCAGGTAGCGATCATTCTGACCCTCAAGCGCCGCGCATATCTCGGAAAAATAGAAATTGGCAAGCCGGGAATTCAGTACACCAAGAATGGCGCGGTTGGAGGTTGAGAGAATGAACGCTTTGTCGTTTACCAAGAAGCCCTTTTGTTCAAGCGCGAACCTGCATTCGTTGGCGATAATCGGGTAAATGATTTTTGGCTCGCGTTCAAATCGCAATAAGTTCACGGCCGGCTGCTGTAATTCCCACCATTTTTGCCCACCGGCCCGTTGTTGGAGACGGCTGCGGAATTGCAATAAATGCTCGCGCGCGCCTGAGTAGGCATTCACGTCTTTGTCTGGGTGCAGATAGATAACATAGCGGCGCGCGAACTCCGCACCATATCGCCTGATATCCTTGCCAAATAGAATTGGTTTTGTGAACTGGTGCTCTGGATCGATGGCTGCACGTTCGGCCTCGCCAATGATGAAGGCTTCGTTGCAACCCGTTTTGCATCCGAAGAGCGCACGCTGCCCCAGCACTTTGGACAACGTATCGCATGTGCCTCGGAGCCGATCAATGAGACTTGAATTCTCTTTGCACGTCAGCCGCCATTCCGCGGGGTTCAGCGCGTCCGGTGCGAGGGACACCCAATGCTCTTGGGCGTAATCGCACAGATCCTGTTGTGCATTTGCAAACCCTGCAAGGACCAACGGAGGGGGAACCGGTACGTAACGTGTTGCTTGCTGCCTGCCACCCTTGGGCGCCATCAGGATGACAACGGTTCGAACAGTCGCGCCATGGAAAACATCCGCGCCTGCAAAGTCCGCTATCTCGACCACATTTGCTTTGTCCGCGATCACCGTGCGCAGCGGCCGGCCGTACTTGGCCTTGATAAACTTGTTGGAAACAATCTCGCCTACAAGGCCGTCATTCTTTATTAACGCAAGCCCTCTTTCCAGAAAATAGGAATACAGGTCCGCACGCTCTTCGTGGGATTGGTAATGTTCCGCGAGGTATTTCTTCGACGGTACAAACCCTTCCATGCGCACATACGGTGGATTGCCAATGACCGCATCGAATCCACCCTGTTTGAACACACTCGGAAACGCCCGCTCGAAATCAAATGGGTTGACCTTCCGCTGTTCATCCTCACTCATTTCTTTCCACGCATCGGTGGCCATGATATCGGTGCCGATCAGGCTGTTGCCGCAGAGGATATTGTTGCCCAGATCGGGCAGGGCGCGTTCGCGGTACAGGTTCCACAAGCCGCCGAGGGATTCGGCGGTTTCGCCTTCCAAGACTCTTAGCAGCAGGGACAGCTTGGTGACTTCCACGGCCTGAAAGTCGATATCCACGCCGTGGATGTTGTCCAGCAGGATGCGCTTGCGTTCCTTGATGGTCAGCCGCCAGTCATCGGGAGGGCCGGCGGGGCCGGGGCGGAGGGTGGCGGTCTTGCCGCGTGCCCATTTTTCCGGGCCGTCGGCCACATACCATTGCAGGTGCCAGTCCAGCAGATATTGGTAGGCGCCGAGGAGGAAAGAACCGGAGCCGCAGGCGGGATCGAGGATCTTGAGCTTGGATGCCTGGGGCGGGGTCAAAGAATTTTTGCCACAGATGGACACAGATGAACACAGATGATCAGAATTGCTATTGCCTTTGCCTTTATCCGTGGCATCTGTGTCATCTGTGGCTGGTATTTCTTTTCCCAGCAACCGCCCCACCGTGTTTTGCACGATGTAATCGACGATGTATTTGGGGGTGTAATACACGCCGCCGGCTTTGCGGACTTCGGGCTTTTCTTCCACCTTGGCTTGATGGTTGCCGGCGCGGCGGATCACCTTGCCCAGAAAACGCTCGTAAACACTGCCGAGAATGTCGGCCGAGACGACCGTGAACTCATACGGGCTTTCCGGGTAGTACAGACGCTTGAGGATCAATTTCAACGTGACATCATCGACATCGAGCGTTTCGGTCAGTTCGTCGGGGGATTCGCCGCGATCTTTTTCCGGCTTGAAGTGGAACAGGCCGGAGTTGTAGCGGGCGTCGGCGTTGCGGAAGAGATCGAACAGGCGGGAATAAACTTTGTCGCCATTGAGCAGGGCGCGAAGCTGGCCGGTATGTTCGATGCCGCGATCTTCGCAGATGCGCAGGAAGATGATGCGGTCGATGATGCGCTGCACGGCGAAGTTGAGCGAACGCTCGTCCAGCTTCTCGTTGCGCAGGGCCAGGTTGCCGGCGAGCCTTTTCCGCCATTCCTCGATTTCTTCCAGAAAGGCATCGTCGAATTCCTGAGCGCCCCGGCCTTTGCTGGTCTGGCAGTAGCGATCAAACTCGCCTTGCAGGATGGCCCGCTTGCTGAACGTGCCCTCGATAAAATCCCACCGCTCGGGGTATTGCTGGTAGGTGATATATTCGCGCCGGGCGGTGGCCGGCGGTTCCATTTGCTTGGGGGCGATCCGGCAATCGTAAATCGCCAGTTCTTGAAAATTGGTCAACAACGACGCGGCCAGCTTGGCGCTCCAGCCATAGCGGCGTAACTGGTAGGCTGGCTCCCATGACGGCCCCTTGATAACCACGTGGGGCTTTTTGGCTTCCAGGAAAAACTTGCGCGTGCCGCCGACGCGGAAGGAATAATCCGGCGCTTTGGTTTGCCCGCCGACTTTGACGCGGTCCTCGTGAACCACTTCGCGGTATTGCTCGGCAAAGCCCTGGCGGTTGTCCATGTCCCAGCCGAGTTCGGCGAACATGGGATTGACGAAATCGATGCGCAGTTGGGTTTCGTTGTAATCGGGGGCGCGGACTTGATCGGATTGCTGGTCGAAGCGCTCGATCAGCCGCTTGATGATGTCCGGACAAGCACCCATTGAGGAACATTGTGCCGGGATGGGGCGGCAAACTCAAGCGGAGCGATGGATAATTGACAATGGACAGCTTAATTCCGGGGAACAAAACCTAACTCCTAACGCTGGCGGGGTGGCCGCGGGTACGCGGTCGGGTTGACGCGCCGACGCGGCGGTTGGGTGACCGGCCGGGAGCAGAAGCGGTCTGCCCCGTTTTTCGCCGCGTTTCTTTGCGCCCTCTAGCGCAGCGGACGGTAAACATTCACTCAGCTTGCGGCGTGCCAAATTTCATATCCAACATCCGCTGCACGCGGTTTCTTGGCGCGTCGGCATCGGCGCTATCGTGCGTTGCGGTCAGAGTTTCATCGCCCAAAGCCACATCCGCCTGGGCCGCGCCTTTTTGTTCGATTTCATCAAGCCGTTTTAGGTTCACCAACGCGGCGGCGTTGGTGGCGTCCATGGCGATAGCTTTCTGGTAGAAGTTCCGGGCCATGGAGGGGCGGCCGTGGGCTTCGTGCAGGACGCCAACCAGGTTCAGATAGTGCGGGTCGTTGTCGCTGATGGCGGCGGCTTTGGTGAGGGCGGCTTCGGCGGTGTAGAACTTGCCGCGACGTAACGCCTCACGCACCGCATGGAGCATGTCGGAAGCGGGCGGGTGGCCGTTGGGGGCGTCGAGCGGGTCGCCTAATACGCTGGCAACGCTTTGCCGCAGCTCGGCGGGGGTAAAAGGTTTTTCCACAAAATCGGCGGAACCCAGGCGAACCGCCTGGATGGCCGTGCGGACCGAGCCGTGCGCGGTCATCACGATCACGCGCGGCAAGGGCGGCGGGAGGGACGTGCGCATCTCGGCCAGCACACTCATGCCGTCGAGAATGGGCATTGATAGGTCCAGAAGCATGGCATCGGGGGTATAATCTCCGAGCAGTTCCAATGCGGCGGCACCGTCGGCGGCTTGCTGGACCTGATAGCCGGCACTTTCCAGACAGACGCGCACCACCCGTTGGATGTTAACATCGTCATCAACTACGAGGATGCGTTTGGACGCGGTCACAATTGGTCAGTAAGTACAAAGCGGATGCCAATGCGATTAATCGACTTGGTAAATGCCAAATGCACTTAGATCAGTTGGCTGTCGTGCATTTTGCAATAGTGGTGCGGATGGATTAGTCCGATTAATGGAGCGACGTACCTGTGAAAACTGGAATTAGTGCTGGTTTGGTGGCTTCAGACTGCTCTCGTGCAAATTGCAATGGCATTTGCAAACCATCGTTGCGTTCTGCACGACGATAACCGACCGCGTTCGGTAAAGAGTGACGTAAATCCTGTTTGCAGCGTGATTTAGGCACTTTGCGTGCCATGGCATTGAGTTCGCTATAGGAGATTCGTTATGTTCGGTCTGCGACAAAAGCTCGTGTTCGGATTTGGCGGCTTGCTGGCCATTCTGCTCATCGTCAGCGCGATGGGCGTGGTGGTGCTGTCCCAGTACCGGAACAAGCTTGACAATTTTTATAAAGAGAACTGGCTGAGTGTGGTTTATGGCCAGAAGATGGTAGATGCCATTATTCGCCTGAATGAAGATGCCAAACTGCTGGCCGCCGGATCGGCTCCTGCCACGACCGATCTGGCGGCCATGCGTAAAGATGCGGCTGCGGCGATGGCTGAATTCGATCAGAATTGCCAGGCGGAAGACCACAACATCACCCTGCCGGGCGAACATGAAATCGCGCAGCAGCTTACGCTGGTCTGGTCGGGGCGGGATATCGACGGCAAGACGCCGGCGGCGGACAACTATCGCAATGCGTATACGCAACTGCTAAGCAGCGAGGCCACGGCGGCGGATCGTGCCGCGGCTTACACCAACATATTGCGGCTGGCGCCGCAGGTGAAAGCCCAGGCGCAGAAGGTGATCGACCTGAATCTTGGCAACATGACGCCGATCGACGTGCTGGTCAAATCCATGACCGACCGGGCGACGCGGATGATGTTGTTGCTGGCGGTGGCCGGCGTGTGCCTGACCATACTGTTCACCATCGTGGTGGGCAAGGCGATTTTACAACCGCTGAAGACGCTGACCAAATCATTCCGGGAAATCGAGCAAGGCAATTTGGATTTGGTGGTGCAGGTGCATTCGCATGATGAGTTGCACCAGTTGGCCGAGGCGTTTAATTCGATGGCGGCCAAGCTGCGGGAATTCCGCCGGACCGATCGCGCCAAACTGGTGCGTACGCAGCGGACCACGCAACTGGCGGTGGACAGCCTGCCGGATGCGATTGCGATTATCAATCCGGAAGGGGTGATCGAGCTATCCAACGAAACCGCGCAGCGGTTGTTCCAGTTATTCCCCGGCAAGACGGTGGCGGAAATCCGCGAGCATCGGCTGGGGGAGATTTACAAGCAAGTGGCCGCCGAACAAGTCCCCTGGCAGCCCAAGGGGTATGAATCGGCGATGGAAGTCTATGACCAGGGCGGGCAGTTGAAATATTTCCTGCCCCATGCGGTGCCGATTGTGGACGGTACGGATAAGCGTTTGCTGGGTGTGACGCTGGTATTGGGGGACGTGACGAATCTGCGCCGGCTCGATGAGATGAAGAGCGGGTTGCTTTCGGTGGTGTCGCATGAATTAAAGACGCCGCTGACTTCCATCCGCATGGCTTCGCACCTGCTGCTGGAAGAGCGGATTGGGCCGTTGAATAACAAGCAGACGGAATTGCTGATGGCGGCACGGGATGATGCCGACCGCTTGCAGAAGATCATTGAAGGCCTGCTGGACATTGGCCGGTTGGAATCCGGGCGGATCAAGCTGGATCTGCAACCCGAGACGCCGGAACGATTGGTCAGCGAGGCGATTAACCCACTGGAAGCGGCGTTCCATGACCGCGGCATTCAGCTTGAGGTGGATGTGCCGACGGATACGCCGCAGGTGTTGGTGGATGCCACGCGGATCGATCATGTGTTCTCGAACCTGCTGGCCAATGCGTTGAAATACACCAATCCTGGCGGGCGGGTGAAGGTGTTCACCGAGACGGAAGAGGACGTGGTGCGTTTTGTAGTGGAAGACACCGGCGTGGGCATTCCGCAGCAATACATCGGGCGGGTGTTTGAACGGTTTTTCCGCGTGCCGCGTGCCAACCAGCCTTCCGGCGCCGGCCTGGGTTTGGCGATTGCCAAAGAGATTGTCGAGATTCATGGCGGCTCGATCGCCGTGCGCAGCAAGGAAGGCGAAGGCAGCCGGTTCAGTTTTACCTTACAGCGTGCCGACCAAGCATCGGCCGTTGAGCATGTGGAGGCCAATCATGAAAGCCATTAAACCCGAATCGATTTTGATCACCGACGATGAAAGCAACATCCGCATGATGGTGCGGACGGCGCTGGAATCCGAAGGCTATGACGTGCGCGAGGCGTGCAATGGCCGCGAGGCGCTGAGTTCCATGACGCATTCACCGCCGGACTTGCTGGTGCTGGATTTGAACATGCCGGAACTGGACGGCATGGCGGTGCTGGAACAGATGAAGACGTTGTTCAGCATCAAGCGGCCGCGCGTGATCATTCTCACCGCGTACGGCTCGATTCCGGCGGCGGTCAAGGCGATGCAACTGGGTGCGGCGGATTTTGTCGAGAAGCCGGTCACACCGGCGGAACTGCGGCACACGGTTCGCAGCTTGCTGGATGAACCAGAAGAGGATCGCGTTTACCTGGCTCCGGAGATACTGGACAGTTACGAGCGGGTGTTGGCGCGGATCAGAAAATCGTTGCGGCTGGCGGATATCACCAGCGCCGAAACACTGCTGATGAAAGCCGCCGACCGCCGCAGCCAGCACTCGGCGGAATATTTCAATCTTTTAGGCGTGCTGTACGAAACGCAGCACAATTGGCGGCTGGCGCGCAAGTGCTATGGCAAGAGCATCGACGCGGACAAAAACTACAGCCCCGCACAATCCAACATGCGGCGGTTGCAAGAGTTGCAGACGCACGGCCACAGCAGTTACGCGGTCACCCTGGGCGATGAAGCCCAGGATGTAATGTTCGCCAAAATGCCGGAATCCAACAATTAAAGACATCGGAATCGGTTTTACCCGTTGCGTTAACGGCGAGTTTGGTTGTATTGAGTACGGTTAGTTTTGTGGTGACAAGGAGATTTTCGATGAATCAAGACATTGTGTTCATTCTGGCCACGATCGGCTTTTTTGCCGTGAGCATTCTTTACACTTACGCCTGCGGAAGGCTGTAACCATGGAAAATATCATTGTCGGCATCGTTTCAATTGGTTTGCTGGTTTATTTGTTCTGGACGTTGATTCGTCCGGAAAGTTTCTAACGCGGCGGCGGCACTGCGCTTGGAAGGTTACGAGGAAAATTGCCATGACGGTATCTGGTTGGATTCAACTTCTGCTCTACGTCGTCCTGCTGCTGGCGATCACTAAGCCGCTGGGCATCTACCTGCTCCAGGTGCTTGATCCCGACTGCGCCGGCGGGGGAACGTTTCTCGATCCCGTACTCGGGCCGATCGAGCGGATCATCTATAAGATCCTGGGCGTAGATCCCAAGAAAGAGCACAACTGGAAAGCCTACGGCGTGGCGATGTTTGTCTTCAGCGCCGTGTCGATGCTGCTGACCTACGTGGTGCTGCGCTGGCAGGACAAATTGCCTGGCCAGGCGCACTTGAATCCGCAGAGCTTCGCCGGGATACCCGGGCATCTGGCCTTTAACACCGCCGCCAGTTTTACCACCAACACCAACTGGCAAAGCTACACGCCGGAATCCAACATGAGTTATCTCTCGCAGATGCTGGCATTGGTGTCGCACAACTTCTTTTCCGCGGCCATTGGCATTTGCATCGCGGCGACCCTGGTGCGTGGCTTGGCCCGCAGCCAAAGCGCTACCGTCGGTAACTTTTGGCGCGATCTGGTTCGCGTGCATCTCTATCTGTTACTGCCGATCTGCATCGTCTATGCCATCTTCCTGGTGAGTCAGGGAATGATCCAGAATTTCCGGCCGTACACCGTAGCCCAGACGATCGATCAATCCACCCAGGCATCGACCACGCAGCCAACTGTGCAAACCATTGCCCAGGGACCGACCGCATCCCAAATCCCCATCAAGATGCTGGGCACCAACGGTGGCGGCTTCTTCAATGCCAATGCGGCCCATCCGTTTGAGAATCCCAACCCGCTGAGTAATCTCGTGCAGATGCTGTCGATTTTCGCCATCGGTTCGGCGCTGACTTATTACCTGGGCCGGATGGTCAAACAGCAGAGCCATGGCTGGGCGGTGTGGGCGGCGATGTTTGTGCTGTTTCTCACCGGCACCCTGCTGCTGTGGGGGATGGAAGTTCACGGCAATCCGCGCCTGGCCGAGCTGGGTGTCAATCCAACCGCCGGCAACATGGAAGGCAAGGAAACGCGCTTCGGCCTGCTCCATTCGGCGCTGTTTGCCACGATTACCACCGATGCTTCCTGCGGGGCGGTCAACTGTATGCACGATTCGCTGACGCCCATCGGCGGCCTGGTGCCGATGTTCAATATGCACATGGGTGAAGTAGTGTTCGGCGGCGTCGGCTCGGGCTTGTACGGCATGTTGATTTTCGCCGTGCTGGCGATTTTTATCGCCGGCTTGATGGTCGGGCGCACACCGGAATATCTTGGCAAAAAGATCGAGGGTTACGATGTGAAGGTGGCGGTGCTCGGCATTATCGCGCCGTCGCTGTGCATGTTGGGATTTACCGCCTGGGCGGTTTCCACCGACTGGGGCAAGGCCGGTTTGAATAACTACGGCCCGCATGGGTTTTCCGAAATTCACTACGCTTACACCTCCTGTGCCGCCAACAACGGCTCGGCGTTCGCCGGCTTAACCGCCGCCCCGCCGGCCACCGGCTCGACCGTACAGGGAGCCGGCGACGGGCACTATGACTTGACCTTGGCGGTGGACGCGCTGCTCGGCCGGTTCTTCATCATTATTCCGGTGCTGGCTTTGGCGGGCCATCTGGGCAGGAAGAATCGCCTGAGCCAAAGCGCCGGCAGTTTCCCCGTCAACGGCGCGACGTTCACGCTGCTGCTGATTGGCGTGGTGATTATCGTCGGCGCTTTGACATTTTTGCCGGCGCTGGCGCTGGGACCGATTATCGAGCACTTTTTGATGAGCGGATCGAAAGTGCTGTTCTGATGACTATGGGTGAACGAGGGTTGTTTAAGGAGTCATGGTTTATGCGAGGGTAAGGAAGGTTCGGTTACTATGAATGCCTCTGGGTGGATCCAACTTATCGTCTTCATCATGGCGCTGGTATCGATCACCAAACCGGTGGGGATTTATCTGCTGCACGTGCTGGACCCGGATCGCGAGGGCGGCATGGGCATCCTCGAAAAGCTCCTGGGGCCGATCGAGCGCTTCGTGTACCTTTGCTGCGGCGTCCGGAGCAAGGCTCAACCCGTGCCGCAGGAGGAAGTCGATGGGATCAAGAATCCCACGGTGGCCTTTAACCGCATGCCGGCCCAGCAGAACTGGAAGCAATATGCCATGGCCATGCTGATTTTCAGCCTGGTAGGCACGCTGCTCAGCTACGGTTTGTATCGCTGCCAGGACATCCTGCCGCTCAAAGCCAACATGGCTAATCTAACAGCCACGGTGGACAGGACCGGCACGATTAACGGCGGCGGGAAGATTCCCGCGATCATCGCCTTCATTCAGGCGGTCAGCTTCCAGACCAATACCGACTGGCAGAGCTACACACCCGAGGCGATGTTCACCTACTTCTCGCAAACCGTCTCCACGGGAATCCATTTCTTCTTCTCGTCGGCGATCGGCATTGCCGTGGCGGCGGTGCTGGTGCGCGGGATATCGCGCAAGCGAACCACCTACATCGGTAACTTCTGGATCGATCTGACGCGCATCACGCTCTACTTATTTCTGCCGATCTGCACCGTGTACGCTCTGCTGCTGGTCTGGCAGGGAACGCCCATGAATTTCAAGGGCTACACGCAGGCCACGGCGATGGATCAATCCACCCAGACGTCCACCACGCAGCCAACCATTCAACAGGTAGTGCAAGGTCCGATGGCGTCCTACTGCGCCCCCAAGGTGTTGGGCCTCAACGGCCCGGGTTTCACCGCCGCCGACTGCGCCCATCCGTTTGAAAACCCCACCCCCCTGTCGCAGTTCTTGCAGTTGATGCTCTTTTTCTCGGTCATCGCCGGCCTGCCGTACTACTACGGCCGGATGATCCATAACGCCAAGCACGCCTGGAACATCTGGGGCATCATGTTCATCCTGCTGGTGACCGGCATCCTGTTTACCTGGTACTTTGAATCGCGGCCCAATCCGCGTATCGCCGAGCTTGGCGTCGATCCTAAGTCCGCCAACATGGAAGGCAAGGAGACGCGCATCGGCATCTATAACTCAGCCGCGTGGGCTAACGATGTCACCGACACCGCCGAAGGCGCCAACAACTGCCAACACGATTCCATGACCCCCATGGCCGGCTTCATGCTGCTGTTCAACATGCACATGGGCGAAGTGGTGTTTGGCGGCATCGGCAGCGGCTTGTATGGGATGCTGATCTTCATCTTTATCTCGGTCTTCCTGGCCGGGTTGATGATCGGCAAAACCCCGGAATACCTGGGTAAACGCATCGAAGGCTACGATGTCAAACTAGCGTCGCTGTTCATCTTCCCCACGCTGATTGTCTCGCTGGTCCTGACCGGCTGGGCGTGTACCAGCGACTGGGGCAAATCCCATATTGGCAACAATGGCCCGCATGGGTTCAGTGAAATCTTCTACGCCTATAGCTCCGGTGTGGCTAACAACGGCACCGCCTTTGGTGGTTACACTTGTTCTCCGTTGACCCCCGATAACACGCACTATGCGAGTGAGACCTTCAACGTCACGCAGACCTTCTGCATGTTGCTGGGCCGGTATTTCCAGATCATTCCCGTGCTGGCCTTGGCCGGGGCGTTGTCGCGCAAGCGGCCGGCGCCGGCCAACGCCGGCAGTTTCCCGGTCACCGGGCCGACTTTCGTCCTGCTGATTATCGGTGTGATTGTGATCGTCGGCGCATTGAACTTCTTGCCCGGCTTGGCGCTGGGGCCGATTGTCGAGCACTTCCTGATGACCGGCTCCAAGGTGCTGTTCTGATATGGGAATGTTATCTGTGTCTAGCTGTGCCCAATCTGTGGCGAAATGACTTTTGAGAGGATATTATGGCAACTACTAAAGCACGACCCCTGTTCGATATGGCCATCGTCAAACCGGCGATGGTCGAGAGCTTCAAAAAGCTTAATCCCGTTCACATGTGGAAAAACCCGGTGATGTTTGTCACCGAAGTCGGCGCGGCCGTCACCACGCTGGACTTGTTTTTCACCAAACACGCGCTGATCCCGTTCGTTCTCCAGATTTCCATCTGGCTATGGTTCACGGTGGTGTTCGCCAACTTTGCCGAAGCCATGGCCGAAGGCCGCGGCAAGGCCCAGGCGGATACGCTGCGCAAGAGCCGCACCAAGAGCATCGGCCGCAAGCTGCTGCCCAATGGCAAGATCGACGAGGTGCCGGCCGAATCGCTCCGCAAAGGCGATATCTTTGTGGTCACCGCCAACGAATTGATCGCCGCCGACGGCGAGATCATCGAAGGGGCAGCCAGCGTCAACGAATCGGCCATCACCGGTGAATCGGCCCCAGTCATCCGCGAAGCCGGCGGCGACCGTTCGGCGGTTACCGGCGGCACCACCGTGCTGTCCGACGTCATCAAGGTGCGCGTCACCGCCAACCCTGGTGAGAGCTTCATGGACCGCATGATCGAATTGATCGAAGGCGCCCAACGGCAAAAAACCCCGAATGAAATCGCCCTGTCGATTCTGCTGTCGGCCCTGACGATCATCTTCATGGTCGTGTGCATCACGCTCAAGCCCTTCGCCAAATATGCCGGCGATCAGGTGGACGCGGCGGTGACGGTCACCGTGCTGGTGTCGCTGCTGGTCTGCTTGATCCCGACAACCATTGGTGGGCTGCTCTCGGCCATCGGTATTGCCGGCATCGACCGCATGGTGCAGCACAACGTGCTGGCCATGAGCGGCAAAGCCGTGGAAGCCGCCGGTGACGTGGACGTGCTACTGCTGGATAAAACCGGCACCATCACCCTGGGCAATCGCCAGGCCACGGAATTTATCTGTGCCCCCGGTGTAACACCGGCGGAATTAGCCAACGCGGCACAGTTGTCGTCGCTGGCCGATGAAACCCCCGAAGGCCGCAGCATCGTCGTGCTGGCCAAGGAAAAGTACGGCCTGCGCGGGCGGGAGATTCACGAAATGCCGCACGCCCACTTCGTCCCCTTCACCGCGCAAACGCGCATGAGCGGCTTGGATGTGAATGGAGACAGTTACCGCAAAGGCGCGGCCGATAGCGTGCGCAAGTATGTCGCCGCCAGCGGGGCAACTTTCCCCGCCGAATTGGACCAGTCGGTGGACAAGATCAGCCGCGCTGGCGGCACCCCGCTGGTGGTCGCCACCGCGAAAAAAGCCTTGGGCGTGCTCTACCTGAAGGATATCGTCAAGGCCGGCCTGCCCGACCGCTTTGCCCGCTTCCGCGCCATGGGCATCAAGACGGTGATGATCACCGGCGACAATCCATTAACCGCCGCCGCCATCGCCAAGGAAGCCGGAGTGGATGATTTCCTGGCCCAGGCGACCCCGGAAGCCAAGCTGGCCTTGCTGAAAAAAGAACAAGCCGCCGGCCACTTGGTGGCCATGACCGGCGACGGCACCAACGACGCCCCGGCCCTGGCCCAGGCCGATGTCGGCGTGGCCATGAACACCGGCACGCAAGCCGCCAAAGAGGCCGGTAACATGGTCGATCTGGACTCCAACCCCACCAAGCTGATTGAAGTGGTGGAAATCGGCAAGCAGTTGTTGATGACCCGCGGCGCGCTGACCACCTTCAGCATTGCCAACGACGTGGCGAAATACTTCGCCATCATCCCGGCGATGCTGGTCGGGGCCTACCCGCAAATCGCCCCATTGAACATCATGCAGTTGCATAGTCCCAACAGCGCGATTCTCAGCGCCGTCATCTTTAACGCGGTCATCATCGTGCTGCTGATTCCGCTGGCCCTCAAGGGCGTGAAATTCCGCCCCGCGCCGGCCGTGGTGATCCTGCGGCGTAACCTGCTGCTATACGGCCTTGGCGGCATCCTCGTGCCGTTCCCGGGAATCTGGTTAATCGACCTGCTCATCCGCCATTTCCCCGGATGTACCTGAACTCGCGGAACGCAAACTCGATGTGAATTGAATCGAAGAAAAGAGAGCTTCTTATGAAAACGACACTCGATACTCCTGATACGCACATTGCCGATTCGTACACCCACTCGCACAACGTCGATTCGGCCCACGAAGGCAGTGGATCGTTCTTGGGCCACCTGTGGGCGTCGATTGCCGCCACGGTCATCCTCGGCATCATCTGCTGCGGCCTGTACCCGCTGCTGATCTGGGCCATCGCCCAGGCGGCCTTTCCCTGGCAAGCCAATGGCTCGCTGGTGACCAAAGACGGCACCCATACGGTCAAGGAGTCCGAAGCCAGTGGATCATATCTGCTCGGGCAGACATTCGTCCTGTCCGGCTATTTTCATCCGCGCCCCAGCGCCGCCGGCAATGGCTATGATCCGACCAGTTCCGGCGGCAGCAACCTTGGGCCGTTGAGTGATCAGCTTATCAATGGCAAAGCTGCCGCGCCAGCAACGCCACCGGCAAGCGCGCCGGCCTATGATGGCATCCGCTTGCGTACCATCCATTATGCGGTGGATAACAACATCGCCTTCAAACTGTTTCACGCGGTCTATGTGAAAAATGACGATGGCACCTATACGCTCAAACGTCAGGAAGAAGTGCCATTGAAGAACTACCAGGACGCGCAAGGCAATCTTAACGATGTTGCCCTGGTGGATGCGTTTCCGCATCCCACCGCCGACACCGAATACGCGCGCACGGTGCTGATTGCCGGCGATTTCGCCGTGCCGATTCCCGGCGACGCGGTGACCGCTTCCGGCTCCGGCCTCGATCCGCACATCAGTCTGGACAACGCCAAGCTGCAGATCGCCCGCGTCGCTGCCGCCCGCAATATCAAGCCGGAAGTGGTGGACGCGATGGTCCAAGCCAATACCGATCAACCTAGTTTAGGTTTTCTGGGCGATCCCGGCGTGAATGTGCTGATGCTGAACATTGCCCTGGATGCGAAGTATCCGCTGCCCGCACCGGCCACCCAGCCCACGACGCAACCGACCACGCAACCCGAGGCCAAATAAGCGTTGTTGACGATTCCTAACCAAGCCGCGGGGAACGGTGTGGATGCCACCCGCACCGTCCCCGCGGTCGTTTGGTCGGTGCTGGTGGCTATCGAAACAGACTCCTGTTCCAGTAGACTATGTAACGTTCATGGCTGAAGATCGCGCCCATACTTTCCTTCAGATGATCCGCAAGTCCGAGCGGGGCCGGCTGAAAATCTATCTCGGCTACGGCCCCGGTGTCGGTAAAACCTATCAGATGCTCTCCGAAGCCCATCGGCTGAAAAAGGAAGGCATCGACGTGGTGGTCGGCCTGGTGGAAACGCACGGCCGCGCCGAAACCGCCAAGCTGATCGAAAGTCTGGAAGTCATCCCCCGCCGCACGGCTGAATATCATGGGATCGTCGTCGATGAAATGGACGTGGACGCGGTGATCGCCCGCCATCCGCAGGTGGCCATCGTGGACGAGCTGGCGCACACCAACGTCCCCGGCAGCCGTAATGCCAAACGCTATCAGGACGTGCAGGATATCCTGGCGGCGGGCATTCACGTCATTTCCGCCATGAACGTGCAGCATCTGGAAAGCTTATACAACACGGTGGAACAACTGATCGGTGTGAAGGTGCGCGAACGGCTGCCCGACTCGGTGCTGGCCGAGGCCGACCAGGTCGTCAACATCGACCTGACCGCCGAAGATCTTCAGCAGCGCTTGAAGGAAGGCAAGATTTACCCGAAAGACCGGGTGGAATCGTCGTTGGAGAATTTTTTTACCGCTTCCAATCTGGAACACTTGCGCGAACTGACGCTGCGCGAACTGGCTTCGCAGTTGGACTTCAAACGGCGTGAATCCGCCACCAACCGCCCCACCGTTGCCGAAACCACCGGGGCGCCGGACCAGATCATGGTTTGCCTGTCCTCGCGCGGCCCCAACAGCGCGCGGCTGCTCCGCTTTGCCTCGCGGCTGGCCGGACGGATGAACCGCAACTGGTACGCCGTCTACGTGCAAACCCCTTCGGAGGAGGCAACGGTGATCGACGCCGTGGTCCAGCGGCATTTGTCCGACACGCTGACGCTGGCCAACCAACTGGGCGCGACGGTGTTCACGTTCAAAGGCCAGGACATTGCCGACACCATTTTGCGCTTCGCCGGTGAATACCGCGTGGGGCAGATCGTCATCGGCCGGCCGCGTGCCATCCCCTGGTGGCGGCGGCTGCTGGGCCACCGCAGCGTAGCCGAAGAACTCATCCATCGCTCGCAAGGCGTGACGGTCGTGGTGGTTGATGCCGAAAGCGACGAGCCTACCGCCAAGGAATTTGTCGAACCCAACGCCCCCAGCACCAGCGCCAGCGTTATCGTGCGGTCGCCCGGAGCCTTAAGCCGGCTGCTTGGCCCCGGCCGCATCCTGATCTGGGACGACCCGGTCTCCAAGGAAGATGTGCGGAAGCAACTGGTGACCGCGATCACCTCCAGCGTGCCGGGCGTCCGCGAGAAAATGGTGCTGGAAAAACTGGCCGAGCGCGAAGCGCAAGGCTCGACTTTCCTCAACGAAGGCGTCGCCCTGCCGCACGCGCGGATCGACGGCCTGTCCGAACCGCAAGTGGCCATCGGCCTGACGCACGGCGGCATCATGGATGCGCCGACGGAAAAACCGATCGAAACGGTGTTTCTGCTGCTCTCCCCCACCACCGGCGCGAATGTTCACCTGCAATTGCTGGCCAAAGCCGGCCGCGCCTTACAGAGCCGCGAACTGCGTAAAGCCTTAAACAACGCCACCACCCCCGCCGAAGCCTTGGAGGCCATCCAGGATTTTGAAGCCGCCAGCAGCGGTAACCGGCCGCGATGAGGCTGGACGACGTTTTCAAAACCTAATTAGCGCGGATATACTAGCCAACATGTTGCAGTCTGTATTGACCAGCGCAGAGCAATTGGCATCCATGCCGAATGTTGGTCGGTGCGAACTGATCGCAGGGGAGATTATCAAAATGGCACCGGCAAGCGGCGGTCATGGCGGCGTGGCAGGAAGTATTTTCGGGTATATCTGGCAGTACCTGCAAACCCATCCCGTCGGCCGGGCCTTTGCCGCCGAAACCGGCTTCATCATCGCCCGAAATCCCGACACGGTACGTGCCCCGGACGTGGCGGTTCTAAGAACGGCACGGCTGGCAATGGTTCCCAAACGGGGCTTCGTCCCCGGCCCACCCGATTTGGCCGTTGAAGTCATCTCCCCCGATGACTCGTGGAGCGAGGTCATCGCCAAAGCGGAGCAATGGCTGGCCGCCGGCGCGGTTTCCGTCTGGGTCGCCAACCCGGAAACGACCACCATTCACGTTTATCGAGCCGGCGCGCAAGTGCTTGTCTACCAAATCAACGATACCCTGACCAACGAGCCGGTGTTGCCGGGGTTTGAACTGAAGTTGGCGGATGTCTTTGATTTCTAGGGGCCGCACCGCGGACCGCGATTGACGTTCGGCACAGCCATGGTTCCGCAATGCGAACCCCGCACGAACCCTTACGCCGCCATCTTGGCTTCGGCCACGCGCTCGATTTGGGCCCCGACCGACGCCAGCTTTTGTTCGATCTTCTCGTAGCCGCGGTCGATGTGATACACACGATCAATTTGCGTGGTGCCCTTGGCCACCAATGCCGCCAAAACCAGCGCTGCACTGGCACGCAGGTCGCTGGCCATCACCGTGGCGCCCTGCAATTCTTTCACGCCCTGGATAATCGCCGTGGCCCCTTCTTTGCGCACCTTGGCACCCATGCGATTCAATTCGCCAACATGCAAAAATCGGTCGGGGAAGATGCGCTCGGTTATCACGCTGATGCCATCGGCCAAGCATAACAGCGCCATCAACTGCGCCTGCAAATCGGTGGGAAAGCCGGGATACGGCTGCGTGGTCATTTCCACCGGGTTTAAGCGCCGGTTGCTGCTGACGTGAATCGTGCCATTTTCACGCGAAGTGTGTACGCCCACTTCATCCAGCCTGTCGGTCACGGCAATCAGGTGGTCGATATTGCAATGTTTCAGTTGCAACTCGCCATTGGTGATTGCCGCCGCCAGCATGAACGTGCCGCATTCAATGCGGTCGGGGATGACGCGATGTTCGGCTCCGTGCAAACTGTCCACGCCTTCGATGCGAACCTCCGGCGTGCCATGGCCCTTGATCTTGGCGCCCATCTTGATGAGCAGTTCGGCACAGTCGATAACTTCCGGCTCACACGCCGCCCCCACCAGCACGGTTTCGCCTTCGGCCAAGGTCGCGGCACACATCACGTTAATGGTGCCCAGCACCGTGGGGCCTTGCGCCCCACCCAGATACATCCGGCAACCTTTGAGCCGGCCGCGCACTTCACCAACGATATTGCCCTTCTCATAGTGAAACTCCGCCCCCAGCTTTTGCAAGCCGCGCACGTGCAGGTCCACCGGCCGGTCCCCGATGGCGCACCCACCGGGAATGCTGACAATCGCCTTGCCGCGCTTGGCCAGCAGCGGCCCCAGCACGCAAATGCTGGCCCGCATCGTCTTGACGATATCGTATTTGGCCTCGCATTGAGTGGCATCGCGAACTTCAATTTCCAGCGGGCCATTCAGCGCCGGGCCAATGAGCAATCCTTCTTCGTTGGGATCGTGGCGAAAAACATGACATCCCAAATCGCCCAGCAGCCGGTTCATCGAATCGATGTCGCTCAGGCGCGGAACCCCATGCAGGACGCATTTCTCGTCGCTCATCAACGTGGCGGCCAAAATCGGTAACGCCGAGTTCTTGCTGCCACTAATTTCGATGGTGCCTTTTAGTCTGGCCCCGCCATGAATGCGAAAACTGTCCATTGCAACCCGTCCATAGGCCGGATCGTGGCGGTCAAACCGCCTCAATCCATTGCCCGAATCGTGTTCCAGCAGTGCCAACCGGCGCTGCCGCGATGCGGCTTTTACGCCAACATCTAAACCGTTCGGATTATCGGCCAATCCATTGACCAATATTCAATATCAATCTGGCAGGACCCATCCATCAAGGTTATCGGTCCCAGCCGCACACTATTTTGCCACGAATATTTTGGATTGCAAGGCATTGACGAAAGATATTTGCCTCGTGGAAGAAAATGCCAGGGAAACTAGTCGTAGAGGACGCGTGGGACGCCATGGCCTTGCGCTACCCCCCGGAGTTTCCGCCGATTTTATTGCCTATTCTTTTCACTTGATGATCGCATCCTTCAACCATGAATCACGTAACTCATTATGCCATCGTTACTTATCGCGTTGACGGTTTTCACGTCGACAACGCCTCCGGCGCGCATTTTCCACACGCATCCGACTGCCCTGCAAAGGACTTGTATCCCCTGCCCAGCAAGCGAATGTCATTTACCGCGACAACACGACCGCTA
>Ga0316217_10001864_pt1 | contig 26469 bp, 23 predicted proteins | sample 1anoAmetaG_FD_203633 | JGI IMG/M metagenome (GOLD analysis project Ga0316217, IMG submission 203633) | Freshwater microbial communities from Trout Bog Lake, Wisconsin, USA - 1anoA | ecosystem: Environmental > Aquatic > Freshwater > Lake > Hypolimnion/Profundal zone | place: USA: Wisconsin...
AGAACACCCAGTTCATCAGCCACCAGGAGCCCCAGGGGTAGCGCCGGACTGGACGCCCATGGCCTGATGGGAAGATACTTTGCGTTGGCCGGGACCCCCCCGAGGGCCTGGACCGGAGGCTGATATGCTGCGTCAATTCCTGCTGGGCAAGATCCACCGCTGCGTGGTCACCAGGGCCGACCTGGACTACATGGGCTCGATCACCATCGATCCGCTTCTCTGCGAGGCCGCCGGGTTCCTGGAGAACGAGAAGATCGATATCTACGACATCACCAACGGGGCCCGGATCAGCACCTACGTGATCCCCGGGACCCCCGGGTCAGGTGAAATCGGCATCAACGGCGCCGCCGCCCACCACGTGCGGGCCGGGGACCTGGTGATCCTGGCCGCCTACGGCTGGATGACCGAGGCCGAGGCCGCCGGCATGCGGCCCAAGGTGGTGTTCGTGGATGAGCGGAATGCGGTGGTGAAGACCGAGGACCGGGAGCGGACGCCGGCGGCGGGGTGAGCTGGCGGACGGACGAGGTTGGCGAGCCTGGCGCTCGAAACCGGGGTTGGTGTCCAAGGAAGGCGCGGCGCACCCTTGCGGCGGTCGCGGTTTGGACTACAACTGTGGCCAAAGGGGGGAGCGCATGCGACGCACATCGGCGCCTGAGGTTTCCGGCGAGATGCCGGTGCAGGATGAAGACTCGAAGACCGCCCGGGCCCTCGCGGCCATGCGGGAATCCTGGAAGCAGTCCGAGGCCGCAGGCCTTGCCGGCATGACCATGGACGAGATCGACGCGGAAATCGCCGATGCCAGAAAGTAGTTGCTGGCGCTACGCTTGAGTCAACCTTCGGGGACTGCATGAATCTCGATGAACTTCGCAGCGAGGTCGCCCTCGGGGAGGACAGCCACCGCCAGTTCAAGCGGGATGCCGCCAATGCCGATTCGCTGGCCGCGGAAATGGCTGCTTTCGCCAACCTGGAAGGAGGCGTGATCCTTCTGGGAGTGGAGGACGACGGCTCGCTTCCAGGCCTGGATCGCGCGGACGTGGCGCGGCTGAACCAGTTGATCGGCAATGCCGCCTCCCAGCACGTGCGCAGCCCGCTCACCGTGCGAACCGAGAACGTCAGGGTCGCCGCGGGACGACTGGTGATTGTGCTCACGGTTCCCAAAGGGATCGACAAGCCCTACTTCGACCGGAACGGCGTGATCTGGCTCAAGAGCGGCGCGGACAAGCGCCGGGTGAACTCCAGGGAGGAACTGAGCCGGCTGTTCCAGAGCGCCGGGCAGTTCCATGCGGACGAACTGCCCACCAAGGCCGGCCTGGACAAGCTGGACCGCCTGCGCTTCCGGGACTTCCTGCGGGACACTTACCAACGGCCTTTCCCGGAGGACCCGGCCGCCCTGGCGACGCTGCTACAGAACATGAATCTGGCCACCGAAGGTGGGACCCTGAATCTGGCGGGAGTTATGCTCTTCGCCGAGCGGCCGGAATGGATCCTGCCCCAGTTCATCGTCAAGGCCATCCTCTTTCCCGGCAAGACGATCCATCCCACCACCTACGCCGACAGCGAGGACTTTGCCGGTCCACTCCCCCGGATGTTCGAAGGCGCCATGGGCTTCGTCATGCGCCACATGCCCAAGGTCCAGGGCAGCCGCGGCGTCAATTCCCCCGGCCGGCCGGAAATCCCCAGCGCCGTATTCGAAGAGTTGCTGGTGAACGCCCTGGTCCACCGTGACTACCTGGTCAGTGCCCCGGTCCGGCTGCTCATCTTCGAGGACCGGATCGAGATCATCAGTCCCGGGCACCTGCCCGACAACCTGACCGTGGCCAAGATCCGCGCCGGGAACTCCAATATCCGAAATCCGATCCTGGTGTCATTCGCCGCCAAGGGCCTCCTGCCGTACCGCGGTCTGGGCTCTGGCATCACTCGGGCGCTGGAGCACTGGCCTGACATCGAGTTCCAGGACGACCGCGAGGGCTGCCTGTTCACCGCCATCATCCGGCGCCATGCAGGCAAGGAACTCTCCGGCCGAGCTTCGGGTGCCCAGGAAGGTTCTCAGGAAATCAACGAAAAGGGGGCTTCCGGGCAAAAGGGTTCACAGAAAAGTTCACAGAAAGGTTCCCAGAAAAGTTCCCAGAAAATCCTGGCCCTGATGGCCCTGGATGCCGCGATCACGATCGCAACCCTCGCAACGACCCTGGAACTCACCGACCGGGCAGTCAAGAAGCAGATCGCGCAGCTCAAGGCTACCGGCCAACTGCGCCGGGTCGGCCCGGACAAGGGCGGGCACTGGGAAGTCACTCGCTAGTCCGGCCGCTGCCCATGGGATTGCTCCCGGCCGCCAAGTTCCCCTTCCAATAATTCGTTAGACTTGTTAAAAAGGGGATGCTCCCGATCTGGTACGGCCGGGGGCGCGTGGGGGATCGCGGGTCGCGGTCCGGCCGAATTTTAGAGAGGTAACAACCATGGAAGTCAGACGGTCCCTCGTGGTCAATGCGACCCCGCTGGAGACGCGTATTGCCCTGCTGGAAAACGGGCAACTATGCGAGCTGTTCATCGAACGCACCACCCAGGCCAGCCAAGTGGGCGATGTCTACAAGGGCAAGGTGGCCAAGCTGCTGCAGGGCATGCAGAGCGCCTTCGTGGCCATCGGCGGGGCCAAGGACGGGTTCCTGTACCTGGACGAGCCCGAGGCCCACCGGCTGCCCACCGAGGAGATCGTCGAGGAGGAGGACGGCGACCCCGCGGTGCTGGAATTCCCGGCGCCGGTGGTGCCGCTGCCGCCGGTTCGCGAGGGCGAGGAGATCCTGGTGCAGGTGGTGAAGGATCCCATCGGCAGCAAGGGGCCGCGGCTGTCACGGCACATCAGCTTCCCCGGGCGGTTCCTGGTGTTCATGCCTGGCATCGAGCACGTGGGCATCTCCCGCAAGATCGTCAACCCCCAGGAGCGCGAGCGCCTGCGCACCCTGATCAAGAGCCACGCCCAGCCGGGGGAGGGCTACATCGTCCGCACCGCGGCCATCGGCGAGAAGGACGAGGACCTGGTCAACGACGTCGCCTACCTGCGCGAGCTGTGGGCGGAACTGCAGGCCAAGTGCCAGCGGCTGCACCCACCCAGCCTGGTGTGGAAGGACTTCGGCCTGCTGCAGAAGGTGCTGCGCGACCTGTTCCGGGAGGAAGTGGCCAGCTTCTGGGTGGACCGGGACGACACCTACCGGGAGGTGGTGGAGTTCGTGACCCGGCTGCACCCGGAATGGGCCGGCCGGGTCAAGCACTTCACCAGCGACCTGCCGATCTTCGAGGCCTTCGCCATCGAGAAGGAGATCGACAGCGCGCACCAGGCCAAGGTGTTCCTGAAGCACGGCGGCAGCATCGTCATCAACCAGACCGAGGCGCTGGTGAGCGTCGACGTCAACACCGGCAAGTTCGTGGGCAAGAAGGACCTGGAGGAGACGGTCTACCTCACCAACATGGAGGCCATCCCCGAGATCGTCCGCCAGCTGCGCCTGCGCAACCTGGGCGGCATCATCGTCATCGATTTCATCGACATGATGGACGCGCAGCACCGGGACGCCGTCATGAAGCGGCTCCAGGAGGAGCTGGAACGGGACCGCAACCACGCCCGGGCGGTGGAGATCAGCGATTTCGGCCTGGTGGAGATGACCCGCAAGCGCACCGGCCCCAGCCTGGAGCGGATGCTCACCGCCGCCTGCCCCCACTGCAGCGGCTCCGGCCGCCGGCTCAGCCCGGAGACCGTGGTGCTGGGCGTCTACCGGGAGATGGCGCGCCAGGGCGAGCGGCTCAGGGGCGCCCAGGTCCGGCTCACCCTGCACACCGAGCTCAAGAACGCCCTCCAGCCCGAGACCCGGGAAGGGGTCAACCAGCTGGCCCGGGTCCTGGGGGCCCAGGTGATCTGGATCGACCGCTCCGATGGGCCGGTGCACGAGATCGGGATCGACGTCACCCCGGCCTGAATCCGGCCAAGGCAGATGTAGTTTGGACCTTCCCATGCGCGGCTCAGCCCTTGGCATCCCTGGAAAATAAGTCGGCGAATAATGCTACGATGGATCCCAGATGGACGTCTGCTTGCTCGGACCCCTCTTGACCGCGTTTGTGTTGTATGTTTTCCGAGACTCACGGCAGGAGATACCGCCCATCCCGGTGAAGAAGAACGCGCGATGCCTGATATGACCGTTCCTCCCAAGATGACCGCCGTCATCCCCATCTTGAATCGGGCCCTCTTCGTAGGCTGCGGCGAGCGCCCTCGCCCAGACCTGGTCGGCCCTGGCGCGGCATCCCCATGTCGGCGCGGGGCTGAAGGACAACCCTCATGGAGAGGAGTCAGATGACTGCGAAAAATGCTGGAACTCTGCCCGGCCTGCACCCGGACGATATAGTTAAATCATGCAAATACATAGAAATGGGTTCATGCTTTGCGCTTGATGGAATCTACACTTGCAGCAATGGAACCGCCTACTCCCCCCGTCTGGTCACCACAGAGGAACTGAACGGGGGCGCCGTCACCCATGAACTGGTGGTCAAACGGCGACAGACCCTTTTCGCCGCCCTCAACGGGCTCACGGAAGGGGAAACGAGCTCCTGCCGGGTCTGCTCCAACCTGAAAGAGAAGCGGTTCCGGGACGTGGACCTGACTCACCTGGGCGGAGAGGCGCTTACAGCCGGAATAAACATCCAGTACTACACGGCATGCAACCAGAACTGCCTCTACTGCTGCTATGCCCGGGAGGGCCAGCTGATCAAGCCTCAATACGACATGATCCAGTACTTCGAGACCTTCCGGAAGGCTGGAAAACTGAGGGGTGACAACTGGATCGATTTCAGCGGCGGCGAGCCCACACTCCTCAAGGAATTCGATCAGGTCCTGGGCTACCTCCTCGACCACAACCTGGGCACCGTGGTGGTCTACTCCAACGCCACAGTGTTCAGTCCGGCCCTGTTCGAGGCGCTCCGGCAGAACCGGGTCATCCTCACCACGTCTCTGGACACCGGGATCGCTTCCACCTATGCCCGTCTGCGGGGATCCGACACCTTCCCCAAAGTGCTGCGCAACCTTATCCGGTACCGCAACAGTGGCACCCATCAGCTGTGGCTGAAGTGCGTTGTATGCGAGACCAACCGCTCCGAAGACGACCTGTGGAGCTTCGTCCTGGCCATGCTGGCCCTGCGGCCCGACAAGGTCCTGATCTGCCCCGAGTTCCCCCTAGGGGACGCTGTTGTGGCTGCAGAGACCGTCCAGCACGTCGCCAAGTTGTGGAACGCCATTGAACAGATGGTCGGACTGATCCCGGTTGACTACACCTGCGATTTCGGGGCTCCCCTCTGGGTCAATTACCACGAAGACCTGGCCAAGGCCCTGGCCGGGATCCAGCAACATCAGGCCCCGGGACGTGGCAGCGAGGTCGAAAGGTTGAAGCCGCCGCGGATCCGAGACCTTTTCAAGCACCGCCTCGCCCGTGTCCGGAGCGCCGTCTGGCGGAGTGCGTGGCGCCAGCGGCTGGCGCCGGCAGGGAGCGACTGGGAGAGGCGCATCATGAGTGTCTACCGGAAGACCCTGAGACGCTTCCTCGGGGAGTAGCTGGAGGATATCTGGGATTTCCTCACTTCCGATGCGAGCATCCCCGCCCCCTGCATTCATAAAGCCAGTCTATTCCATGGTGCCTGGCCCTGGACCGGCCGGGTCTGCCGACGGCAGCGCCGCCGCGCTGGTCACCTGGTCCGCGTCCAGCTGGTAGAGCGAGCCCAGGTCCTGCCCGGCCCAGCGCTCCCGCACGTGCAGCGTCCCCACCACGCACAGCACCCGGTCCATGAGGCGCTCGGCGGGCCTGCCGGCCATATGGACCTCCACCATGTCGGAAACCTGGAGCGGCATCCCGAAGCAGCAGCTGGCCTGGCTGCGCACCAGCAGGAAGGCCGAGACCCCGCGGCCCCCGCCGCGGGTGGGGATCATGAAGCCCTGGACCAGCACCCGTGCCCCGTCAAGCCTGCGCACGGCCCCGGGCATCGCCTTCATGAAATCGCCCGGCCGGGCCTGCTCCGCGTCCACCCGCTGCGCGGCCTTCGCCAGATCGCCGAAGTCCACCCGGATCGTGCCGGGGGGGATCCTGGCCGCCGGCGAAACCTCGGCTACTTCGACCCCCACGCCGTAGAGGAAGACGCTGCCCACGAACGCCAGGATGATCTTGCCGGCAACCTTCATGTCTTAATTCTAGCAACATTCATTCCCGGGCCCCGGAAACAGGAACCGGGGAAACCCCATGCTGGAATGCCCTATACTTTGGCATCTGGAGCACCCATGAGCGACCCCCTCCGCGGCAGCCTGAAGGACGATGTCTTCCTGCGCATGGCCGTGACCTTGAGCCGGCTGGGCACCTGCTGCCGGCTGAAGGTGGGCTGCATCCTGCTGCGGCCGGACGGCGGCATCGCCTCCGGCGGCTACAACGGCGCCCTTCCGGGCATGCCCCACTGCACCCCGGAGAGCTGCGGCCCCGGTCAGCGCTGCCTGCACACCAGCCATGCCGAGGAGAACGCCCTGGGCTTCTGCGACGGGCCGATCGCCACCGCCTACGTCACCGACGAGCCCTGCCTCACCTGCACCCGGGCCCTGGTGCGCCGGGGGGTCCGGCGGGTGGTGTTCCTGCGCCCCTACACCAGCATGGGCGAGCAGGAGCACCAGGAGCGGGAGGCCATCCTCGCCCACTTCGGAGTCCAGTGGGTGCACCTGCCGCTGGACTGAACGGCCACGTTCCCGTTTTTTTCCCGTACCGCACGTTTCTTGCTTAGAATTCAGTGGGAGCCATGCCATGAAACGCAAAGCGAACGTCGCAGGTTTCAGCCTGATCGAACTGCTGCTGGTGCTGGCCGTCATCGGCATCATTTCGGGGATCGCCATTCCCGCCTACCTGGGCCAGCGCCGGCGGGCCCGGGTGATCGGCGATGCCCAGGCCAACGCCCAGGTGCTGAGGATGCAGCTGGAGTCCTACAAGGCGGACAACGGGATCTACGGGGCTTCCGGAGCGACCTACGCCTGGACCGCCTCAGGTGCCGTCCCCAGCGCTTCCGCGGCGGTCGCCCTGAACTTCACCCCCAAGGGCAACAGCAAGATGAACTACAACGTGGCCCTGGCCGGGTCTGGCCTCACCTACACCCTGACGGTCACGGATCCCAGCCTGGCCGGCACGCCGATTGCCTTCGAGACCAATCAGGCCGGGTCGGTCATCGCGATCATGCACTGACTGCCAGGCAGGCCAAGGCTTCAGGGTTTGTCCGCGGAGGCGACGGTGGCGGCATCGTCGGCGATGAGAATCTTCTCGACCTCGCTCTTGACCTTCCGGAAGTCCTCCTCGCTGACCCGGCGCTCCGAAACCAGCTCGTATTTCCGGCAGACAGTCTCCATGGCGCCGCCGCCCACGATGGGCTTGATGAAGGTGGTGACGGGGCCTTCGGCGAAGCCGACGCTGGCGTCCATCGCCCGTTCCTGGGCGCTCTTGGTGTAGACCGCGTACCAGATGCCGCCGGCGGCGACGTAGACGTTCAGGGCCAGGTCCTTCACCGGCGTGGAGCGGTAGAGCACCGAAGACGGCCCGAAGGCGTCGGTGGTGAGGGTGTGGAAGCGGAACGGCACCCTGGGCGTGCTGGTTTCGAAGTCCGAGGCGTCGAAGTGTCGGCCATCCAGAAGATGGCGGATGCCGTCGCGCAGTCCGAGGAGGCCGACGGTGTTCTCCCGTGGCGCCGGAGTGACGGTGTCGGCGAAGCCCGGGCCGGCAGCGAGCATGGCCACCCGGCATTCCCAGGGGTCGAGGTTGTAGCCGTGCACGCCCTGGAGTTGGTAGCCATTGGCGACATTGTGGAAGCGTTCCCCGTGATCGGAGAACAGGAAGCGGGCGGCGCCCTGGTACTGGGGATCCTGGCTGAGCCCATTCCAGATGGGCTGCCAGGCCCGGAGGATGCTTTCCATGCGGATCTGGTATCCCCGGAAGGGGTTGGTGCGGGGATCGGCCCGCTGGACATCAGCCGCGGTCACCTCGCCGATAGTGGCCCGCGGGCGGTAGGCGTCGGGACTGAGCGTCCACCAGCGGCCGGTCCGGCCGAGCTCTTCGCGGTCCAGGAAGATGGGCTGGTGGGCCAGGCAGGTGTGGAACATCACCCAGCCGCTGCCCCGCCCCAGGCGCAGGGATTCCTTCAGGCCCGCATCCAGGGAGGACCAGGGGTTGGTGGTGGGAAAGGGCTTGAGCACGTTCTCCCACTTGGCGTAGATGGGAAAGCTCACCGCGAGGTTGGAGTTCACGAAGTTCTCCCAGCCCGCGGCCGGCATGAGCAGGTCGTCAAGATCCATGATCCGCCCAACGGTGCCGACGGTGCCGCCGTCGTCGATGTAGAACCGGGGCCTCCAACCCTTGGCCGTGGCCTTGCGCAGCAGCAGGAGTTCGTGCGGCTGTTCGAATTCCTCCTTGGAGGGCGCGATGTTGCCGATGGTGTAGGTCATCAGGTCGCCACCCCACAGGGAATGCCAGAGCAGCCGGGTGGCCGGAACGGCCGTATAGGCGTTCTCGTAGCGGAGGCCTTCGAAGGCGGCGGCGGCGGGGGAAGCCAGGAAGGTGTCGGAGCGCAATCCGTCCACGCCCACCATGAGCATCCTGCAGGGCTGGCTGCCGCCCCGGGCCGCCGGGCCATGCCAGGGCACCCACTGGGGCGCCAGGGCGAGTCCCGACCACAGCAGCAGCCAGGAGGCGAGTACGGCTAGCCGGCGGGCGGTGGTCGCCGTTTCTGCCCGCATCAGCCAGAGGCATGGATAGGCCACGGACAGCGCTGCCAGGAGGGGAAATAGGATGATGAAGGGGATGTGCCGGAGCCCCGGCAGCATCCACAGGCCAGTGGGGACCTGCCACCAGAGCACCAGGTGCTCCCACAGCAGGGCCGAAAAACCGAGGCCCAGCGCTTCCCCACCGCGCCAGGTCCGCGACAGGTCCGGCCGTGCCAGCTTGGCAGGAACCAGCGAGACGAGCCAAGCCAGCACGCCGGCTCCGAAGTACAGGGGCAGGAGCATCCGCAGGCCGAAGCTGCGCCCAAAGTCCTGGACCGGCTTCAGGTTGAAGGCAGTGCTGATCCAGCCTGTGATCCCGGACGTGGACATTTTGAGGTTCAAGTATGCCAGGAGGCCCAGGACCAGCAGGAACAGGGGACCCGAGAACAGCATGCCCAGGAGCCGGGTCGGACGGGATTGAAGGCTGGAGTTCATGGATCTCCCTGGTATGACAGAGAAAGGGGGGGGCATCGCCCCTCCCTTCTCGCCCTGCAGCAGCATAGCGCGCCTATTCGACGGCCGCAGCCTTCTTGCAGGTGGTGGAAGAGCCGATGGCATTCTGCAGCAGCACCGCGCCGCCGAGGAAGCCGCCGAAGGTGCCCGTGGGGTACTGGGTATACATGTAGACCTGGCCCAGTGACGAGACGGCGGCACCGGTGAGGAACGCGCTGGTGGTGGCCTTGGAGGCCTCGGTACCCCAGATATAGGCGGCGTTGGCGGCGTTCCAGGGGTTCTTGTCGAGGTTGTGGTTCTGGGTCAGGTTGTTGATGACCGTGGTCATGGCGGCGGAGGCGGTGGCTCCGCCTTCCCTGGCCTTGTCCCAGATGCTGATGCCGTCAGAAATGATGCTGTCGAGGTTGGCGATGGCGGCCTTGTCGCGGGCCCGGGAGCGCTGGCCGAGCAGCGCCGGGATGGCGATGGCGCTGATGATGCCGATGATAGCCAGCACGAGCAGCAGTTCGATGAGGGTGAAGCCGGATTGCTTCTTCATGGTTCTCTCCTTGGAGGTGGCCCCACATATATGCAATTGCGGTGCCGGGAATCGACAGTGTGGAATCTTGACAACAACCATATGCCTGAAAGCGATTTTTGGGAAGCGGAAGTACTTTTTTTCGATGCTGGCACTGATGAGCAATGTCAAATGTGCCGCATTGCGTCACTTGGAGTGACGCCGTAGGGCACTTGATGCCTGCCCTGGCCATCCAATGGGCCACCCATCCACGACTCCACGATCAGCCCATATGTGGTGATCCCGCAATAGGTTTTTTGCGCCCTCCGGTTCGCGCGGTGCCGGCGGGCGCGCCCTCTTCTACGGCCTGGGGTTCTCTGGTTCGAAGTTGACCCGCTCCCGGATCACCACGAATGGCTTGCGCCGCACCTGGCTGTGGATGGCTCCGATGTACTCGCCCAGCACCCCCAGGAACAGCAGCTGGATGCCCGAGAAGAACAGCACCAGGACAATGGTGGTGGTGGCGCCCGGGGCCTGGAAGTTCCAGTGGGTGAGCTTGATGGCGGCGTAGACCACGGACATGAGGATGGACAGCCCGGAAAGCAGCAGCCCGGCATAGGTGGCCAGCCGGATCGGCAGGATGCTGTAGCTGATGATCGCGTTCAGGCCGAAGTCCATGAGGAAGGCGAGCTTGTGCTTGGACTCGCCGGCCTGCCGGGGCCTGCGCTCATAGGGGATCATGATCTTGTTGAAGCCGAGGGTGGAGACCAGGCCCCGGATGTAGGGATTGAAATCATCCACGGCGGCGATCTCGTCCATGACGCAGCGGTCCAGCAGGGCGAAGCCGGAGAAGTCCCGGTCCAGTTCCTGCCCGGAGACCCAGCGGGCCAACCGGTAGTACAGGCCGCGCAGGCAACGCATGAGGATACCGTCCGAGCGGTTGGTGTACACCCCGACCACGATCTCGTGTCCAGCCTCCCACTCCTCGACCATCCTGGGGATGAGCGTGGGCGGTTCCTGGGTGTCGGCCATCACCCAGACGCAGGCGTCCCCGGTGGCGTGGCGCATGAGCGTCAGGCTGGACTTCTCGGCGCCGAAGTTCCGGGAATAGGCCAGGATCTTCACGTTCGGATCCCTGGCCGCCAGTTCCTTCAGGATCTCCAGGGTGCGGTCCTTGGAGCGGTTGTCGCCGAAGATGTGCTCGTAGGTGTGGTCGCCGCCCATGCCCGCGAACACCTGGCGCACCTCCTCGTAGCAGGCGAGCACCGTGGCCTCTTCGTTGTACACCGGAGTCAGGACCGAGATTTTTGCCATGGGGAGCCTTGGATAGGCTTCATGATGCCGCATCCGCGGCAACGAGGGTAGTTCAAAGGGGTGCCTCGGCCGCTCCATCGCTGTCAGCATGGAATCCATGGCACTTCCAGGAGGCGGGATGGCGAAGGACCGGGACCGGATCGGGATCTGGCTGGGGCTCGGCTTCCTGGCGCTGCTGGTGCTGTTCAGTTTCTACCTGGGGGTCAACCGGATCTTCCAGGTGGATGAGGTGTACTTCCCCTTCGCGGCTCGACTGCTCGCCACAGGGAAAGCACACATGTACGGCCTCAGCGCCGATGTCTTCCTCACGGGGCCATTGACCTGGCTGGCAGGATCCGACAGGAGCGCCGCGGATATCCTGGTTTGGTTCCGGATGCCGTTCGTTGCCCTGATGTGGGTGAATGTGCTCCTGCTGGTGAAAGGGGCCCGCTTCCGGCTGCGCAGTCGGGAGGGCCTTGGAGCGCTGCTGCTGGCAGCCACCCTGGCGCCCATGTGGGATTACGGGTTCGAGATCCGCCATGACGTGCTCCTGCTCACCGGCATCCTGGGGATGTGGTGCCTGGTCCGCCAGGAAAGGCTGCCCCTGGCCGCCCGCTTTGGGCTGCTGGGGTTCCTGGCCGCCTTCCTGCAGTTCATTGCCTTCAAGTCCTTCGTGTTCTCCCTGCCGCTGCTGGTCATCCTGGGACTCGCGGCCCGGTCGCGGCCGCGCCGGACTTGGCCGGGGCTGATCCTTGCCCTGGCCTGCGGCCTCGCGCTGGGTTACCTGGCCGGCCGCGGCCTCTACGTTTTGAATGGGGGTTGGTCGATCTTCTCGATGGACCAGAGCGCAGCCGTCAATTCGTCGCTCGGAGTCGAGCGGACCTCCCCCTGGCCGACCCTCACCCGGCTCCTGGGCGAGGCTCCGCTGCTGGCCTTCGCCGGGCTGACCGCCCTGCTCGCGCCCTTCCTGCGTGAAGGCGCCTTCCTGGAGGCCCTGCTCGACGGCCGGGAAGGCACCGCGGAGTGGATCTTCGCCCTGGCCGCCCTGGCGGCGCTGTTGGTGAACCCCACCCCCTTCCCGTACAACCTGATCCTGCTGGTTCCGCCGTTCTTCATCCTTGTGATGACCTTCAGGCAGCCGTTCCGGGAGGCGCTGGCAGGCCTCGCGCCTGAGACGGGGCGCATCCTGGTGGCCTTCCTCCTGCTGTTGCACGGCCTGCCCTGGGCGTATTCCACCGTCCGGCACCTGGGCATGGACAATGATGATCAGCGCAGACTGATCAGGCTCGCGGAGGCCATGACCGAACCGTCCCTGGATCGGGTTTTCGACGGCGCCGGCCTGGTTTCCACCCGGGATCCTATAGGCATCAATTGGCTGGTGCATACCTTCACCGTCGCCAACTACAGCAACGGCACGTGGCCGAGCGTCCGGACCAGTCTCGCGGCCCATCCGACCCCGGTCATCCTGAACAGCTACCGGGTGGCCATGCTCTCGGGGGAGGACAGGAAATACATCAAGGATCATTACCTGAACCTGGATCCGAATTTCATGGTGCTCGGCGGGGTCCTGGAAGCGGGGCCGGCTCCATGGACCTCCCTGGCCGCGGGTCGGTATCACCTGGACCTGGTCCCGCCGGACCGGGACCGCAAAGCGCCTCTGGTGCTGGACGGCAAGGGGGTCCAGGAAGGTGTGCAGACCTTGGGCAAGGGCGAACACCAGTTCCAGGTGCCCGCAGGCTGCCGCCTGCAGGTAGTCTGGCTGGGGCCGAACCTTTCGGAGATTCCCCGGATTGAGCCGAGCCGGCGTCCGCTGTTCGTCAACTGGTACTGAGCCCGCGGCACCGCCCCGGGCCCCTGATCAGGAGTTCCCTTGCATCTGATGGATCGCTGCCCCTGCTGCCTTGGGCCCCTGGTCGAGACCTGTCCCGCGCTGGTGGCCCCTTTCATCACGGAGCGGGCCCTGGAGGCGCCGGCTCGCCTGTGCACCCTGATGACCTGCCCTGCTTGCGGGTTCAGGGGTTTCGATCATCGATTTGATGAGACGGAGATGAACCGGCTCTACCAGGGCTACCGGGGGGACCCCTACTACCAGTCCAGGCATCGCTGGGAACCCTGGTACACCCGGAAGGTGAACCGGAGCCTCGGAGGGGATCCCGGGGAACTGAGAGACCGGAAGGCCAATGTTCGACGCATGGTGACCGCGGCCCTGCAGGGCGCCAGCCCGGGCAGGATCCTGGACTATGGCGGCGACCGCGGCCAGTTCATCCCCGATGAATGGGAGGGCGAGCGGTACGTCTACGACCTTTCCGGGAGCCCGACCCTTCGGGGCGTCCAGGCCATAAAGAACTCATCCGACCTGGAAGGCGCCAGCTTCGATCTGGTGATGCTCTGCATGGTGCTGGAACACCTCCCTGAGCCGGCCGCCCAACTGGAGGCCCTCCGTGCCCTTATCGGGCCGGGTGGCGTCCTTTTTGTCGAAGTGCCGCTGGAACGCCCCGACCTGCATTGGGCTGGCTCGTTCCCCTGGGGCCGGCGCGGACTGACGTGGCTGGCTGGGCATGCCTGGGCCCTGAAACTGGTGGATCTCTACAGCACCTTCTTCCGGGTCAGGAGGGGCCTGATACCCCGTGGGGGGTTCCTCAAGGCCCACGAACACATCAATTTCTTCACCATTGAAAGCCTAGGAATCCTCCTTCTCCGGGTGGGCTTTCAGGTTCTCGCCTGCGAGGAACTGCGTTTCCCGGGCGCCTATGGGGAATCCGCGGCACTGGGCTGTGTGGCCCGGAGATGTCCTGCTCGCCTTTGATCAGGCTGTCCGCAGGGGCATCTGCATTACACTTCATAGCACCAAGGGATAGGCTGGACAGGCGGGAGGGAAGAGAATGGGAGTCATGCGAATCGGCGCCAGGGAGATCGGTCCGGAACACCCGCCGCTGGTCATAGCCGAAATCGGGATCAACCATGAGGGGAGCTTGGCCAAGGCCATCCGGATGGTGGACGATGCCAAGGCCGCAGGCTGCGAATGCGTCAAGTTCCAGTCCCACGTGGTGGAAGACGAGATGATCCCCAACACGGTGGTGCCTGGAAATGCGCGGGAAAGCATCTGGGACATCATGGTCAGGTGCGCCCTCACCGAGGACGAAGAATTTGAGCTCATGCGCTACGTCCAGGCCGCCGGCCTGATCTACCTGTGCACGCCCTTTTCCAGGGCCGCGGCGATCCGGCTGGAACGTTTCGGTGTGCCCGCCTACAAGATCGGTTCCGGCGAATGCAATAACTATCCGTTGATCCGGCACATCGCTTCCTACGGCAAGCCCGTCATCCTGAGCACGGGGATGAATGATCTCGAGTCCATCCGCATCGCCGCCGATATCCTGCGCCATGCGGAGGTTCCCTTCTGCATCATGCATTGCACCTCCATGTACCCTACCCCATACGACAAGGTCCGTCTGGGGGCCCTGCCGGAACTTGCATTGGCCTTTCCGGATGCCGTGCTGGGGCTCTCGGATCATTCCCTCGGGATCCACACCTGCCTCGCTGCGGTCGCGCTCGGCGCCTCGATCCTGGAAAAGCATTTCACCTCGGACAAGGCCTGGCCGGGGCCGGATGTGCCGATTTCCATCGATCCGGCCGAGTTGCGGGACCTGGTCCAGGGTTCGTGCGCGGTGTTCCAGGCCCTGGGGGGCCACAAGGAGATTCTCCCCGAGGAGCAGCCCACCATCGCGTTCGCATACGCCTGCGTGGTCTCCCTGAAGGCGCTGGCCCAGGGCACGCGCCTGGGGCCCGAGGACATCTGGGTCAAGCGGCCGGGGACTGGAGAAATCCTGGCGGTCCACTACGAGTCCCTGCTCGGGCGGGAGCTCCGGAGGGCGGTGGCAGCTGACGTCCAGCTCCGCTGGGACGACCTCGCCTAGCCGGCCCCGGGAGGCAACCACAGGAGCCGCTTGATGGAACCGAGGATCATCGCTGTATTCACGGGCAACAGGGCCGAATACGGACTCCAGTACCCCATCCTCCGGGCCCTGGAACGGGACCCGCGGCTGGAGTATCGGCTCCTGGTGGGTGGCGCCCACCTGCAGCAGGATTTCGGGAGCACCCGCGCGGAAATCCTCGCGGACGGGTTCCAGGTCCACCGGGAAGTGGGTTTCGCCATGGAGCACGATTCCCTCTATGCCACCGCCCAGGCCATAGGCTCGGGGATCCTCAGCCTGAGCAGCCATCTGGCGGAACTCAGGCCGGATTTCCTGCTGGTCTACGGTGACCGCTATGAGGGCCTCGCGGCTGTCGTCGCCGGCACCCAGATGAACATACCCACCGCCCACATCGAAGGGGGGGACTATACCGAAGGCGGGGCCTTGGACGATTCCGTGCGCCATGCCATGACCAAGCTCGCACACGTCCATTTCGCCACCAACCGCCAGTCCCTGGATCGGATCCTCAAGCTGGGCGAGGAGGCGTGGAGGGTTTTCGAGGTGGGCCTTCCCTCCCTGGATCTGGTGGCTGATGGGGATTTTGCCCAGCCGGAGGATTTGCGCAGGGACCTGGGCCTGGATCCCTCCCGGCCCATCGTGCTCTTCTGCCAGCATTCCGTGACCACGGAGTCCGAGTTTTCCGCCAGCCAGGTCCAGCCATCGCTCCGGGCCTTGAAGCGTCTGGCGGTCAGAGGGTGGCAGGTGGTAGCGACCTACCCCAACAACGACGCCGGGGGAAGGGCCATCATCCAGTGCCTGGAGACCCTCAGGGGGGTCGAGGGCGTGACCCTGGTCCCGAGCCTTGGCCGCCGCCGATTCCACGGCGTCCTGAACCTCATTGGGCGCCAGGGGCGCGGCTGTCTGGCCGGGAACTCCTCGGCGGGGATCAAGGAAACGCCGGCATTCGGGTGCCCGGCCGTCAACATCGGGACCCGCCAGCAGGGGCGCCTGCGGGCCGAGAATGTGCTGGATGTCCCATACGAGGAGGAGGCCATCTACCGGGCCATCCTGGCCTGCGGCACGGATCCGGCTTTCCGCGCGCGCTGCCTTGCCTGCGAAAATCCCTATGGTGCCGGGAACGCCGGCTCCCGCATCGCGGAGGTGCTTGCCACCCTTCCACTGGATGAGGGTCTGCTGCGGAAGAAGATGACCTACTAAGGAGCCAGATGGCTCTGGACATCCCGGTAGCTCTGGTGTTCCCCGATGTCTGACCAGTATTCCATGATCGGGAACCCCACGACCTTGCGGCCGGCATCCAGCAGCCACTGGATGAGATCGGTCATGTTGAAGTGCTCCCCCCCGGGGGGGATGAAGGTGTATACGCTGGGCTCCAGCATGTAGATGCCGGCGTTGACCATCAGGGAAAGGGTGGGCTTCTCCCGTAGCTGGGTCAGGAGAGGGCCGGTGCAGTCCACCACGCCGAAAGGAACTTCCAGTTTCTGCTGGTGGATCCCGACTGTGATGTCTGCCCGGTGCTCGGAGTGGAAATCAAGCATTTTCAGAATGTCCAAGTGGGTTATAACATCGCCGTTGATGACGAGGAACGGTCCATCGGGAGGGTCCATGAGGCCCAGCGCCCCCCCGGTTCCCAGAGGCAACTCCTCGTTCACATAGTTCAGCTCGACGCCGAACGCCCTGCCGTCGCCGAAGTAGTTCTTGATCTTCTCAGGCTTATAGTGGGTCGTGACGTTCATGCGACGGATGCCCGCCTCCCGCAGCTGGGCAACGATCCACTCCATGGCCGGCCGGCCAGCGACCGAGAGCATGGGCTTGGGCATGTCGTCCGTGAGTGGGCGGAGGCGGGCGCCGATGCCACCCGCCATGATCACCGCCCGGATCTCCGGCGCCTGGGTGGGGAGGAGATCGTTCATGGTGACGATGTCAGCCACCCGGCCGGCCTGGTCGAGCAGTGGAATTTGGCGCACATGCCGCTCCTGCATGAGCTGGAGCAGAACGGTGGGGTCCTCGCCAAGGGTGCTGGTGACGGCCACGGGGTTGGGCATTCGCGCTTTGACCTCCAGCAGCCGGCTGGCGGGATCCTGCAGGCTGAATCCTTCCAGGAGGCCCCGGCGGACATCTCCGTCCGTGATCACCGCACGCAACTGGTTCCCTTCTTCCACCAGCAGGGCGAGGCTAAGCCGTCCGCTGAGGTCGATCCGCTTGACGACTTCCTGGATGGTGGCGTGGAGTGGCACGTGGAGGCTGGCGAGGTCGAGTTTGTTCATAGAGATCGGGTCCTGGATGGAGGTCCTTTCAAGAGTCTCAGAAGGACTGGGCCAGAAGTTTGAAAATTATTCATGGGCACGGACATCGACCTCGCCCAGGAGCCGGAGGAGCGGAGCGTCGGCGAACCGCGCCATGTTGCCCAGGATCTCCTCCCTTGGCAGGAATGGTGCCATGTCCTCCAGGGGGCGGGCTTCCATGGTTCCGTCCGGCCGGCGGAAGGAACTGGCCTTGGGGTAGATGCCCTGGTCTGGGGAGAGGGTGACTTCCACCATGAGCGGCCCCTGGGTGGCCAAGGCCTCCTCGAGGCCCTCTTCCAGGTTCGCCGGAGAGCCGATCTTCTGATATCCAAGTCCGTACGCTTGGGCCAGACAGGCGAAATCGGGGTTGGCGACGCCAGAACCTGGGTCCGCGCCCACATGGAACCCATGGAAAAAGGTGTCCTGAGTGGATCGGATGCAGGTATACCCGGCGTTGTTGAAGACGAAGATCGTGAGCGGTAGCCGATGCTGGCCGATGGTGAGCAGTTCCTGGACGTTCCACTGCAGGCTGCCGTCCCCGGTCACCAGGATCGTCCGCGCCTGGCGGGCGATGCAGGCGCCTACCGCGGCCGGGAGGTCCCAGCCCATGGCGCCCCAGTTGCCGTTCACCAGGAGGCGCTGGCCGGCCTTGTTGCGGAAGGCCTGGAAGAGGCTCGCCACGTCAAGCCCGTTGCCCGTCAGGATGGCGTCGCCGGGCAGCATCCGCCCGGATAGGCGATCCATGAAAAGGTAGCTGTTTACATGATCCGGATCCGCGAAGGATTCCGGGGTAAGCAACGGATAGCGTGCCTTCCAGTCCTGGCAGGTGGCGGTCCAGTCGGCGGGCGGAGACATGGGCCGGCGGCGGAACCGGTCCAGAAGTTCCTCCAGCAGGGGATTGACGTCAGCCTCGATCCGCAGGTCCGCGGGCAACGGGTGGTGGTGGAGCTGGCCAGGGTCGATGTCGACCAGGATCTTCCGGGCCCTGGGGGCGAACCCGGCGGGGTTGAAGCCGGTCTTGGCGATGCAGAGTCCGGTCCCGAAGCATGCCAGCAGGTCGGCGTTCTGCAGGGCGAAATTGGCACGCCTCTGCCCCAGGCCGCCGAACACGCCCATGTTCCCCGGGTGATCCTCGGGAACGAGATCCTTGGCCGTATGGGTGAGCAGGGCGGGTATCCCCGTGCCCTCCAGGAGCGACAGGAGGCGCTCCTCGGCGTGACCCCAGTGCACCCCGGAGCCCGCGAGGATGAGGGGCCTGTGGGCGCGCCGGAGGGCATCCTCCAGGATGTCCAGGGACCCAGCCGGAGGAGGGGGAGGGTCGGGCGCGGGCTGGAAACCCTGGAGGTCGTCGCTCTCCACCATGGCACCCTGGACGTCCAGGGGCAGGTCGATCCAGACGGGCCCGGGCCGCCCGGAGACCGCGAGGTGCCAAGCCTTCTCCAGTTCCCGGCGGATCGCCATGGGGTCCATCACCGTCACGGCGTATTTCGTGACGTGTCCCGCCAGTCCGGCGAGATCGCCTTCCTGGGGGCCCTTCTGCCGGAGAAGCGAGTAGTCCGCGATGATCTCCCGACGCACCTGGCCGGTGATCACCACCACTGGCACGGAATCGACCCAGGCGCCGGCCACGCCGGAGAGGGCATTCACGCCCCCGGGCCCGACGGTGGTCATGCACACGCCCGGGGCACGGCGGATCCGGGCGTAGCCCTCCGCTGCGATGGCGCAAGCCTGTTCATGGTAGTTGCACCAGTAGCGAAGACCAGGCTGCCGGCCCACGGAATCCAGGAGGTGCATGATGCCCCCACCGGAAACCAGGAACAGATCCTGGACACCCCGTTCCACCAGGAACTGGGCCAGGTAGTCGGAAACCTTGACCAGGCTCATGAAGCCTCCCTTTGGCGGTGCCAGGCCGCGGTGCGCCGGATGCCCTCGTCCAGGCCGATGCGGGGTACCAGGCCCAGTTCCCGCTCGGCCTTTCCTGTGTCGGGGACATAGCGGGAGACCGGTGCGCCCGGCCGGGGCGCGGTGGCGAGGTGGATCTCCCGGCCGGGGGCAACCTGGTCCCGCACCCGTTCCGCGACCTCCCGGATGCTGAGGTCTTCCATGGACCCGAGATTGTATGCCTGCCCGGCCCGCCCCCGCACGAGCAGGGCCCAGAGGTGCGCGGCCAGGTCCGCCGCGTACAGGTAGGATCTTCGCGGCGTCCCGTCGCCCTGGAGGCAGATGGGGCCTGGGCCCAGGGCATCCCGCAGGAAGTTGCCGATGGCGAGGTTAACGTCCAGGGGCAGCGCGGGCCCGTGAAAGGCGAACCCGCGCGCGACCACGAACTGTGCGCCGCCCTGCCAGGGGAAGGTGGCGCAGAGGGCTTCACAAGCGCGCTTTGTCAGGCCGTACGCTTGCCGAGGGTCCAGGGAGTCCGGGCTTCCGGGATGGTTTTCCGGGAGGTGCGTCAGGTCCGGCGGTTGGGCACCGTACACGGCCCCTGAACTGGTGAACAGGAAACGCCTCGCCCCGCTCCTGCCCGCGAGGTCGAGCACGCGCTGGCAACCCGCCAGATTGTTCCAGAACGTATGGCCGGGGGTGCCGTGCTCGACGGCCCCGTGGAGCACGGCATCGAAGGATCCATCGGGCATGGGGAAGCTGCCCTGGTCCCCCTCGAAGTAGCGCAGGCCGGGGTGGAGGGGGGGGAAGCTTGCCGAGGGCTTCCGAGTGAGGACCACGAGTTCCCCATGGAGCCCCAGTTCCGTTTGTGCCCAGGCCCAACTCTCCACTAGCCACTTTCCGAAGAATCCGGTTCCCCCGGTCAGGAACACCCGTGCCCCATCAAGGGCCCGCAGATCGGGGCCGGCCAGGTCCAGGACATGGTCCAGGTCCGCCGGCGGGAGCGGGTGCGCTGCAGGTGGAGTGGAAAGGGGCATGGCAGGCCTCCCGTGAGCTGGACGCAAGCGCCGGGGCCTGTGGCCCGCAGTTTAACCATAGTAAGACTTGCTCCCGGCCGGCCGGGCATATTCCTCGATTCTGGAGGGCCGCGTTCTGGTCTTTCGGCACCGGGGGAACAAATTCCGCACCTGGGGCCTGAGGCATGCGTAAAAATAACCTATGGCAGCCCCCATCCCATCGAACCCGCGCGCCGGGTCTCCTCCTGCGTTCCCCAGGCCTTGCCCTGTTTGCGCGACTCTGCCTGCTGAGCCGGTCTTCCGCCAGCACTTCTCGTCCCTGGAGCAGGGCGGACTCCTTACGGGTTATGACGTGCACGCCTGCGGGACCTGCGGGTTCGGCTACGCGTCGCCTCTGCCATCCCAGGCGGCGTTCGACGATTGCTACGCCAGACTTTCCAAGTACGAATATTCGGGTGGCCCGCCCCCGGTGGAAGCCTCCCACTACCGCTGGGCGGCCGAATTCCTCAAGGCCCAACGCGGGGTGGAAGGCCGGGTTCTGGATGTCGGATGCGCCACCGGATGGCTCCTGGAAGCGATGATGGCTGAGGGCTTCACCCGGTTGGAAGGGCTGGAGGTCTCACCCCTCGCGGCGGCCGAGGCTCGGGGCAAGGGACTCGAGGTGGGCGAGGGGAGCCTGTGGACCCTAGATCCGGCCAAGGGGCCGTGGGACCTGGTGATCATGGGGTCCATCCTGGAGCACATCAGGGATCTGCCGGATGCCCTCGAGCATGTCGCCAGTCTGGTTCCCGAAGGCGGGCAGGTGTATGTCGAAGTGCCCAACGCGGCGCGCTACCCGGATTCGACCGATGCGCCGTTCCAGGAATTCAATCTGGAGCACATCAACTACTTCGGCAAGGAAAGCCTGCTCTGGTTCATGGCTGTCCATGGTTTCCGCCCGGTGCGTCTGGAGGCCACGGCCGGAGAGTACCCGCCCGGCCTCATGTCCTTCGAGTTGAAGGGTCTCTTCGAGAAGAAGGCGGGTTTCGCCCCGCCGCTGCAGAAGGACCGTGCCGTGGCAGAGGCCCTTGCGTCCTATGTGGACATCAGCCGGTCACGGGAGGCGACCATCGTCGACCGACTGGAGCAGATTGCCCAGTCTGGCGAGCCGATCCTGGTCTGGGGCGCGGGCACCCACACCCAGCACCTGCTCGAAACCACTCCGCTCAGGCGTTGCAACATCGTGGCCTTCGTGGACCGCAATCCCCGCTATCACGGCCTCCGGATGGCCGGGCGGGAGATCCTCGCGCCGGATGCCGTGGCAGAGCATCCGGAGACCGTCCTCATCGGCTCCTACCAGTTCCAGGAGGCCATCGAAGGAATGCTGCGGCAGACCCTGGGGCTGACCAACCCCGTGATCCGCCTGCATTCCAAGATTCCCCCCCGGCCGTGAGCGGAAGGGGAAATGTCCTTGGATGCGCCGGCGCTCGGTTAAAGTTGTCACGGAAGGGGTAGTGCCTTGAACAAGGAACTGTTCACGATCCTCATTCCAACGGTGAACCGGCTGCACCTCGTGCAGCGGGCCCTGGCCTCCAGTTTCGCCCAGACCGAGCCCGCCCGAATCCTGCTGTCCGACAACGGTTCCGCAGATGGAACCCGGGAATGGATGACCACCCTGGAGCACCCCCTGCTGTCCAAGCGCCGGATCGAGACCACCGTTTCCTCCCATGAGCACGGGAAGACGCTCTGGCCAGTGATCGACACGGAATGGGTCGTCATCCTCTCGGACGATGATTTTCTGGAACCGACCTTCATCGAGGAGTTGACGGCCTCGCTCAAGGACCACCCGGAGGCGAGAGTCCTATACTGCCAGGCCAGGATCCACCTCTGGGACGTGGCCTACGAAGGCAAGGCCGGCCCGCCGGTGGAGGCAGGTTGGGAGTTCATGCTGCATTTCATGCGGGGCGACCGGAATCCGTGCTTCTGTGCCATGGCCTTCCGGATGGCTGATCTCCGGGAGGTCGGCATTGCGCCTCCAGAACTCTACCTCGGGGACATGTACTACTGGGTGAGGATCCTGACCAAGGGGCCCATCGTCTGTGTCCACAAGCCCCTGTCGCACTATGTCCAGGTCAGGGACGCTCTGGACAGCGCCACCAGCGGCGCGCCGCTGGTGGGCTGGATGGAGGAGAGCGAGGGGCTGGCGCGGGACATGAGCCGCATCATCCGGGAGAACGGAGGCGCCACGGCCCCCAGAGAGGCCGAGTTGGCCAGGGCCCGGGCCCATTTCCTGGCCGCGACTTTCGCGAACCAGGTGCTGTGGAACATCCTGCGAGGGCGGAACCGCGCCTCGATCTGGCTGGACGCCCTGAAGTGCCTTCGGTTCTACGCCCTCGAGCCCTCCATCTGGCCAAGGGTCCTTGGCGGCAGCTTTTTGTCGAAGCGGTTCATCAAGCGAGCGGTCCGGCTCACGATGCTGAAGAAGTATGGCGCCCGGCCCACCGTGACCCGCCAGGACCCATGAGCGCGTCCGGCCAGGCGGGGCTGAACTGGGCGATCGCCGGCAAGTTCTCCGCTGCCCTGTTCATGGTGGTCGCGGGCATCTCCTCCGTTTGGTTCCTCAAGGCCGGGCCGCTGGGAACCTATCTCCTGGCGCTCAGCCTGCTCTCCCTGTTCACCGTGTCGGACTTCGGGTCCACGGGCTTCATGACGGTGAAATCCGGTGAAGGCTCCGGGGTGCTCCCGGAGGTCCGGTCGGTGGTGCTCGCCACCAATTTCCTTTCCGTCCTCGTGTTCGGGGTGGCGATCGGAGGCATCGGCCTGGTCCTGTTCGCGCGCCAGGAGGCGACGTCGCGGGTCTTCCCCTGGTGGGGCTGGCTCAGCATCGTGGCCTGCCAGATGGCCTGGCAGTGCATGTGCCCTCTGGTGTCCTTCCTGGACGGCGCAGGCCAGCACAGGTTGGCCTGGAAGCTCTTGTTCATACTGGAAATCCTCGGCGGGCTGGGGCTCACCATACCCCTCTTCTTTCGCGATGCCTTCGCGTCAGTCTTCCTCTATTCCTTGGGCAGGGCCCTCATGGTGCCGGCGATCCTGGGGACGATCCGTTCCGCGCGGGATGGACGCTCCGTGGGCAGCAGGGCCTTCGATGTCTCCCGCTGGAAGGAGGTGGCGCTCCCCGTCCAGGCCCGATTTTTCTGGGTGAACCTCACGGGCTTCGCCTCCGTTCGCACCATCCAGCCCTTCGTCTACTATTACCAGGGCGCTGAAGCTTCGGCGAAGGTGGGCATCGCCTTTTCCGCCGCGACGATCGCCTTCAACCTTTGCTCGGGTTGGCCCCTGGGGTCCCTCGGGCGGCTTTCCCTTGCCTTCACCCAGGGCCGGATGGAGCAGTTCCTCGCGACCTTCCGGCTGGTCAGGCTCAAGGCGGGCAGGGCCTGTGCCTTCCTCCTGGTCTGCGCCGGCGGCGCCTTCGAGCTCATTCGCAGGTCAGGCCACGCCGGCCTTGCCGCCAAGATCCCGCTGCCGGCACTCTACGGGCCGATCAGCCTAGCCCACCTGCTATGGCTCCTCGCCGCCACTTATGCCGTGGGGATCCGCGCCACAGGCAGGGACAACTCCGCAGGCGCCTGCGGCTGGGTGGGCATCCTCTCGGTGGGCGTGTTCTGGTGGGCCGCGAGCCGGGACCAGGCTTGGTGGCTGCCCTGGTCCTTCCTCCTGGTCAACGTCGTGCTCCTGGGGCTTCTGATCCATTACTGGCGGGCCAAGAAGTCCGCAATCATCCCGTGCACCGGAGAGAACTGAAGATGAGAATCCTCCTTCTTGGGCTGTCCGGCACCTCGCGGGATATCCTTCTCGCCCCCTTCAGCCTGAAAAGCCACCTGCTTGCAGACCCACGGCTCTCGGAGCGCATCGAGGTCGGTGTTGCTCATTACAAGTATTTGATTCCTGACGCAATCGTCACCGATGCGGCGGTGCCGGTCGACCGGAAGCTGACGGAAGGATGCAGGTTGATCATCGAGGACATCCTCGCATTCGAGCCGGACCTCCTGGGCATCTCCCTCTACACCTGGAACGCGGAGGCCGTATTCCACATCCTCGGGAAACTCGGAGCGCGGGGCGGGGGTGCGTTCGAGATTTGCCTGGGCGGACCAGAGCTCTCCCCCGGGAACGTGCTTGGGGAGCCGTATGATTCCCTGCCTGTGGACTATGCCGTCATCGGGGAAGGAGAGGAGCCCTTTGCTGACCTCGTCCTGGCACTGCTCGAAAGGGACCGGGGGAAGATCGCGGCCATCCCTCGTCTGGCTTGGCGTGACCAGGGGCATCTGCGGGGGAACCAGTTGGACTGCCATGCCCTGTCCCTGGTCCAGGATCTGTCCGAGCTGCCTTCTGCCTACCTGACCGGCGCCATTCCGGAAACCCTCCTGTCTACACCGGGAATCCAGGCCAATCTGGAAACCCAGCGGGGGTGCAATTTCCGTTGCGCCTACTGTCTGTATCACGCCCAGTTCGACACCATCCGCTATCGCCGGGCCGCACTCGTGGTCGAAGAGGTCCGATTCATCGCTGAGCACGGGGTCAAGCACCTCCGGATCACCGATGCCAATTTCCTGTCCGACCGCCGGAGGGCGAGGGAGATCCTTGGAAGTTGCGTCTCGGGCGAGTTCCGGATGAACCTGTTCTTCGAAGTGATTCCCTCCTTCATCGACCTCGGCGTGGCCGAAGTCATCAAGGCCTTCATCGACCTCGATCCTGGCAACAAGGTCATGGTCGGCATAGGCCTCCAGTCGCTCAATCCCAAATCCCTGAAGGCCATCCACCGTTTCATCGCCCGGCGGTCCTTCGATGATGCGTTTGGGCTGCTGAGCTGGGCGGGTGCCACCATCAAGACGGACGTCATTCTCGGACTCCCGCATGAGACGAGGGCAAGCTGGCTCCAGTGCCTCAACTACCTCTGCACGCTGATGCATTATGGAGAAAACAACCTGACATTGGCCGTCCTGCGCATCTTGCCAGGAACCGACCTGGAGACCGTGGCGGCCGAGTACGGCCTGGCCTTCGATATGGAGGATCCGGAGCATTTCGTCCAGGAAACCCCGACCCTGCCGAGGGGCGAAATGGTGGAATGCATGCGCCTCAACACGGTTGCGCACCGGCTCTTCTGTCCTGAGGACCGGGCTGCCCGAACAAGGCTCCGTTGCGCCTATTTCGAAGTGCAGGAAGGTCTCGGCGAAGACCACATCGCGATCCTGACCTTCCTGGCGGAGGCATTCCTGGGCCATCTGGAAGGGACCCGGAGCGACTTTGTCCACCCCGACTTCCCCAATGCCGAACACTACTGGTTTTTCGACGTGTTCAAGGAAATTCCGGATGAATTCCTGCTCGCGCGGCTCGCGGAATTCAGACAGGTTCGAGAATGTATGCGATCCAGTCCCCACTGAGCGACCGGTTGAGTGCCTGAGCCTTCAGGCCCAGCCTCCTTCGTTCCTTGGCCGGGTAGGCCCCGGCCTCGATGATGCGGCAGACTGATTTTGGGTCCGAGCACGCGATCCCCTTCTGGTTCTCCTCGTGGTACACGTACCGATCCCAGCGGGACGTGCAAACCATGTCCACGACTTTGAACCCGGTGCGTACGGCCAAGGCGGCCATGCCGTCCTGGCTTGGCATCGCATAATGGAAAGGCGCGTGGAACCAGGCCCACGCAGCCCCGTACAGGTCCAGTTGCTCGCACGGGATGTTGGGCACATGGACCAGCACCTTGCCCTTGGGGGCGAGGTGCTTCCGGCAGCTCGCCAGAGCTTCCTCGGGGGCTGTCATGTGCTCGAGGCTATGGTTCAGGAGGATTGCATCCCACTCTCCTTCAACGGACTGGATATCACAGCACCGGGACCACCGGCTTTCCAGATCCGGGGTGATGAACGGATCGATGCCTTCGCAGCGCGAGTAGCCATAGCGTTCCAGTGTCTCGACGAAGTGCCCGATCCCTGTGCCCACATCCAGGACCCTTGCCCTGGGGCCCGCACCGAGGAAAAGGAAGGCCTGAAGATTCGGCTCCATACGTTCCATGACGAACGGCGGGGGGTTGCGGAACACGGGACGGAACAACCTGCAGAGATGGGTGCGTACGATCCCCCACTTGAACAGACCGATGAGGATCTGTTTGTGGAGTGCCTGATCCAAGGGCTGGGGGGTGAAACGTGTCCCGCCGGTTGGCGTGCGTGAACTGACCGGAGGCAGCCGGTAGGCTCATGGGTTCTGGGAGGAAGCCCGTGGGGAAGAGGAATACAGACCCGTTGCCGGAGGAGGTGGACGTCCTTCAGCGTGAGGT
>Ga0316217_10001865_pt1 | contig 26464 bp, 25 predicted proteins | sample 1anoAmetaG_FD_203633 | JGI IMG/M metagenome (GOLD analysis project Ga0316217, IMG submission 203633) | Freshwater microbial communities from Trout Bog Lake, Wisconsin, USA - 1anoA | ecosystem: Environmental > Aquatic > Freshwater > Lake > Hypolimnion/Profundal zone | place: USA: Wisconsin...
TATGAAACGGCGGAGGCGGCGTCAAGGGTCTGCGATAAACGCCTGCGGCGCCCTTGACCCCGCCTCCGTCGTCACGCGGAAGTGTGTCTGGGCAACCCCGACGTTGTTATAGACAGGATGACACTCTCAAGAATCTAGTCCTGTTCGATGCGCAGGTTGTTGGTGACGTTGAGAACACCGGAAACGGTCGAGGCGCGCAGGGCCGCTGTGTCCTTGTCCTTCTGATTGTCGACCTCGCCTTCCAGCCACACCTTGCCGCCGTTGACGATGATGTGGATGCTGGGCATGGCCGACCAGGAATAACTCACCAGGGGACCCGAACTGTAGATGGCGTCGGCCACCTCGTGGCGAATGCGGTCATCCTCCGGCGAGAGCGGCAGGCGGCTGATGTGGTCAATCACCTTGTCGACACCGTCAACTTGTTCCACCGCGTGTTCAGCATCGCCTTTGAGGCTGGCGTTGTAGACGCTCCCCAGCAATTCCACGGTGCTGCCGTGGACGCGGAAGGCGAGCCAATCCCAGATGGAGAACCGCGACTGCATGACCAGAGCATGGCGCACCTTGCGCGCAAGGCGATCTTCGTCGCTGACGGGCCCATCCTTGGGCTCGCCTGCGGGCAGCGCGGGGATTGCTTCCGGCGGCTGCGCGGGTGGCTGCGCGGACTCAATGGCCGCAGCGGGAGATGGATCGCTGGGCGGAGCAGAGCTCTGCGCCAGAACATGCGAGAGCGGTGAGAGAACGATGGCAAGAAGACAGAGGTTTGCGAACTTCATAGTACCGGTCCTTCGAGGATCGAACACGTTATCGAACGCCCAGGGAACCGTTCGTTGTCCGATCGAGCGTTGTGGAATAGAAGATGGCGTGGCGCACAAAGTTGCATGGATTCATGACAAAACGGGAGCGGCTGCGCAGAGACGCACGAAGTTGGAAAGGATCTGCATGCCGCTGCCGGTGAGCACGGATTCGGGATGGAACTGCACGCCTTCGATGGGCAGGCTGCGATGGCGCACGCCCATGATGATTCCGTCGGCGGTGGTGGCCGTGACCTCCAGCACCTGGGGGCAGGTTGCGGGTTCGATGACCAGCGAGTGGTAGCGGCCGACCTCGATCTCCGCGGGGACTCCGGCAAAGATTCCGCGGCCATCGTGTGTGACGCGGCTGGCCTTGCCGTGGACGGGCTGCGGGGCGCGCACAATGCGTCCGCCGAAGGCTTCCCCGATGGCTTGATGTCCCAGGCAGACGCCGAGAATCGGCAGCTTGCCGCCGAGTTCGCGGATGACCGCCAGGGAGACTCCCGCGCCCTGCGGCACGCCCGGCCCGGGGGAGATGACGACGCCGCGATAGCCTCCGGCGGCGATCTCGGCCACGGTGACCTGATCGTTGCGGCGGACGACGGGCTCGGCGCCGAGCTCGCCCAAAAACTGCACCAGGTTGTAGGTAAACGAATCGTAATTATCGATGACGAGCAGCATGGTTATCCCTCCGCCTCTGCTTCCGCCAAGGCCACGGCGCGGCGCAGCGCGCGCGATTTATTGATGGTCTCCTCCCACTCGGTGGCCGGGACCGAGTCGGCGACGATGCCGGCGCCCGCCTGCACGCAGAGCTCGTCGCCGGTGAGCTCCATGGTGCGGATGGTGATGCAGGAGTCGAGATTGTTGGCGTAATCGGCGTAGAGGACCGCGCCGGAATAGGCTTCGCGCGCGCCTCGCTCCAGGTCGGCAATGCCCTGCATGGCGCGAATCTTGGGCGCGCCGGTGACGGTTCCGGCGGGGAAGCAGGCACCGAGCGCATCGAAGCGGTCGAGCTCGGGACGCAGCTCGGCTTCGAGTTCGGTGACCAGATGCATGACGTGCGAGTACTTCTCCACGGTCATCAGTTTTTTTACCTTTACCGTGGTGTAGCGGGAGACGCGGCCCAGGTCGTTGCGTCCGAGATCGACCAGCATCATGTGCTCGGCGCGCTCCTTCTGGTCGGCCAGCAACTCAGTCGCGAGGTGCGCATCCTGCTCGGCGTTGGCTCCGCGGACGCGGGTGCCTGCGATGGGACGGTAGGTCAACTCGCGATCGCGGCAGCGCACCAGCATCTCCGGCGAGGCTCCGATGAGCGCCTGCTCCGCACCGTTATCCGGCGACGGGCCAAGCTTGAGCAGAAACATGTAAGGCGACGGATTGGTGGCGCGCAGGGCGCGATAGAGCGAGACCGCGTTGGCCGTGGTCTTGCGCCGAAAGCGCTGTGACAGCACGATCTGGAAGCATTCGCCGGCGTAGATCAGCTCCTTGCCTTCGGCCACGGCGCGCTCGAACTCGGCCGGGGTGAAGTTGGATTCGAAGTGCGGCTCCTCGGCGCTGCTGGCCGGCTCGGCGTTGAGCGGCAGCTCGACGGCGGCGCTGAGCTGGCGCACAACTTCGCGATTGGTGGCCGCTGCGGCGTCGAACGATTGCCGGAGCTCGGCTTCGGATGCGCCCGGCGCTACCTCGGCCAGGGTGCGGATCTGGATCTGCTGACGGGCGTGGTCAAAGGCCAGCACGGTGCGGAAGATGAGGAAGCAGGCGTCGTCTCCGCTTCCGGAGACCGCCTGCATCGCGGGGTCAAACCAGCTCGAGGCGGCATAGCCAAGGTATCCGACGCACCCACCGGCCATGGGCGCGATGTTTTCGGCGGCGGCCAGCTTGCGATGCGCGAACTCGCGGCGCAGCACATCGACGGCAGTGCCCGGCTCCGGGTGCGTGCCGCTGGCGTTCTCGACCGTGGTGACGCCGGCTCGGCTGCGGACGACCATGGCAGGCTCGGCGCCGAGGAAGGAATAGCGCGCCAGGTGCTCGCCGCCTTCGACGGACTCTAGCAGGAAGGAGCGCGAGCTGCCCTGGGCGATGCGCAGGTAGGCCGAGAGCGGGGTCAACAGATCGGCCGAGACGGTTTGATTGACGGCCACCAGGCCTCCGCGTTGGGCCAAACGGCAGAACTCGGCAAAGGGCGTGCCGGGGGTCATGGTAGCGCTGATTTTGCCGCTCACTTGGAAACCCCCGCACCAGTTGGCTGAGGATGGCCGGGCTGCGGCAAGGTACGGCCCAGGACTTCACCGATGCCGCGCACCTGGCCCACCATGGCGGCGAACTGATCGGGATACAGCGACTGCGCGCCGTCGGAGAGCGCGCGGTCCGGATCGCAGTGCACTTCGACGATCAGGCCGTCGGCACCGGCGGCGACTCCGGCGAGCGCCAGCGGCACAACCTTGTCGCGCTCGCCGGCCGCGTGGCTGGGATCGACGAGGATGGGAAGGTGGGTCAACTTTTTTGCCGCGGGAATGATGCCCACATCCAGGGTGTTGCGGGTGTGAGAGGCAAAGGTGCGGATGCCGCGCTCGCAGAGCACGACGTTGTAATTCCCCTCGCTCATGATGTATTCGGCGGCCATCAGAAGCTCCTCGAGCGTGGCGGACATGCCGCGTTTGAGCAGCACCGGCTTGCGGGTGCGTCCAGCCTGCTTGAGCAGAGCGAAGTTCTGCATGTTGCGGGCGCCGATCTGAATCATGTCGGCGTACTGTTCGACCAGGGCGAGCGATTCTTGATCGATGGCTTCGGTGACCACCAGCAGGCCGAAGGCTTCGCGGGCGGCGGCCATGATCTCCAGTCCCTTCTCGCCCATGCCTTGAAAGGCGTAGGGCGAGGTGCGCGGCTTGAAGGCTCCGCCGCGCAGGAATCTTGCGCCGCCCTTGCCTACCGCTTCGGCGACACGGAAGATCTGGTCACGGCTCTCGACCGAACAGGGCCCGGCCATGATGGCCAGTTCGGCTCCGCCGACAGTAGCATCGCTGCCCGCAAAGCGCACCACGGTGTCTTCGGGCTTCATGTCGCGGCTGACCAATTTGTAGGGCTTGGTGACGGCGATGACCTCGGCCACGCCGGGCATTTGGCTGAGCTGATCGGCCGCCGAGAGATCTTTGTTGCCGGTGATTCCGATCACGTAGCGGGATGTGCCCGTCAGCGGGTGAGGCCGGAATCCGAGTTCCTCGATGCGCGTACAGACGGCCCGCATCTGCTCTTCGGTTGCATTCACATTCATCGATATAAGCATCGGGTTATGCCTCCACCGCCTGTGCGGCAACCAGCTCGCGCACAAAGCGTTCCACTTCCGCGGGAGCCTGCGCTCCGAACTCTTCAATTTTTTTGACGATGGCCGAGCCGACGATGACCGCGTCGGCACCCTGCGACCAGGCGGCGCGCGCCTGCTCCGCATTGCTGACTCCGAAGCCGACCGCAACCGGGAGTTGAGTGACGCGGCGGATGCGGCTGAGCAACGCACCGGCATCGGCGCTGAGTTGCTGGCGCGCACCGGTGACTCCGGTGACCGAGATCGCGTAGAGAAATCCGGTGGCGGTCTGCGCAATCTGCGCGATGCGCTGCTCGGTGGAGGTGGGCGCGACGAGCGAAACCAGGTCGAGGCCGCGGCGCTGCAGAGCCTGCGAAAAACCGTGCGCCGCCTCGGCGGGAAGGTCTGTCACCAGCACTCCGGCAAGTCCCGCATCGGCGGCGTCCTGCGCCAGGCGGTCGAGACCGTGGCGCAGGAGCGGATTGAGATAGCTGAAGATCACGATGGGAACCCCGGTCGCCGCGGCCGCACGCCCGGCCACTTCGAGCACGCCGTTGAGCTTGACGCCGCGAGCCAGCGCCCGCTCGCAGGCGCGCTGAATGACCGGGCCGTCGGCGGCGGGATCGCTGAACGGCACGCCGAGTTCGATGGCGGTGGCTCCGGCGCGCGCCATGGCAACCAGCAGTTGGTAGGTGGTCTCCAGGTCGGGATCGCCCGCCGTGATGTAGGGCACGACGCCCTTGCGCCCGGAGGCGCGGAGGTTGCTGAACGCCTGCTGCAGCTTGGTGGTCATTGCGCGCCGCCTTGTTTTGAATCGGCTTTGAGCGTGGCTACGGTGTCCACGTCCTTGTCGCCGCGTCCGGATAGATTCACGATCATCAATGCACCCTTGCCAAGTTGGCGGGCCAACCGTACTGCGTGGGAGACCGCGTGGGAGGACTCCAGCGCGGGAATGATTCCTTCGCGGCGGGAGAGCAGATCGAAGGCATCGAGCGCCTCCGCGTCGGTGACCGAGACGTACTCGGCGCGGCCCAACTCGCGCAGATGGGCGTGCTCGGGACCGACGGAGGCGTAGTCCAATCCGGCGGAGACCGAGTGGGTCGCGGCGATCTGGCCATCGTCATCCTGCAGCACGTAGCTGTAGGTTCCCTGCAGCACGCCGGGGACTCCGCCGTGGAAGCGGGCGGCGTGATCTCCGAGCGATTCGCCACGGCCGCCGGCCTCGACGCCGATGAGGCGTACGTTTTTATCTTCGACAAAGGCGGTGAAGATGCCGATGGCGTTGGAGCCGCCGCCGACACAGGCCACGACCGCATCGGGCAGCCGGGACTCGCGCGCCAGAACCTGCTCCCGCGCCTCGTCGCCGATGACGCGCTGGAAGTCGCGCACCATGGTGGGATAAGGGTGCGGGCCCAGCGCGGAGCCGAGCAGATAGTAGGTGTCGCGCACGTTGGTCACCCAGTCGCGGAGCGCTTCGTTGATGGCATCCTTCAGGGTCTTCGAGCCGGCCTCGACGCCGCGCACCTCGGCGCCCATCAGGCGCATGCGGAAGACGTTGAGGGCCTGGCGCTTCATGTCCTCGGCGCCCATGTAAACAACGCACTGCAGGCCGAAGCGGGCGCAGACCGTGGCCGTGGCGACACCGTGCTGTCCGGCGCCGGTTTCGGCAATGATGCGCTGCTTGCCCATGCGCCGCGCCAGCAGCACCTGCCCCAGGGCGTTGTTGATTTTATGCGAGCCGGTGTGGCCGAGGTCTTCGCGCTTTAGAAGAATGCGCGCGCCGCCGGCGTATTCGGTGAGGCGCTCGGCGTAATACAACGGCGTGGGCCTTCCGCTGAACTCGGCGAGCAGGCCGCTCAGCTCGCGCTGAAACTCCGGGTCCTGCCGCGCCGCGGCGAAGGCGGCGGTCAATTCGTCAAGCGGCTCGATGAGGGTTTCTGCCACGAAGCGTCCACCGTAGGGGCCGAAATAGCCCTCGGCGGAGGCGCTCAGTAGGCTCTCCAACACTGCTTCGTGCTTCATTGCTCACCCCACTCCGCGGCCCGCACGGCCGCCACGAACTTGCCCATCTCGTACAGGCTCTTGATTCCTTTGGTAGATTCCACGCCGCTGCACACATCGACCGCGTCGGGGTTGGCCGCGGCGATTGCCTCGCCGACATTGCGCGCGTTAAGGCCACCGGCGAGCATCAGCTTCGCCTTCGGCAGTGCACTGCGGACGCCATTCCAATCGACGGCCAACCAGTCAAAACTCTTGCCCGAGCCGCCATGCTGCGCGCTCGGAGTATCGAGCAGGAGAGCGCGGCAGATGGCGAATTCAGCGGCCCGCTCAGCGCTGAATTTCGCATCGACCCTGACCGCGCGAATCACCCGGAACTCGGCGGCCACGGCTTGGCAGTCGGCGGGCGATTCGTCGCCGTGCAGTTGCACCATATCGAGGGGGACGGCGCGGGCGATGCGCAGCACATCCGGTATATCCATATTTACAAATACACCGACGAGCCTCACCGGCCGGGTCGCCATGCCGGACAGGGGATCGCATCCGGCTTTGCGGTTTTTGAAGGCGACCACGCGCGCGATTTCCTGCGCCCGCTCCAGCGAAATGCAGCGCGGACTCTGCGGGTAGAAGTTGAGGCCGAGCATGGACGCGCCCAGTTCCATGGCCGCCTCGGCGTCTTCGACGCGGGTAATGCCGCAGATCTTGATTTCCACGCTCATTGGGCCAACTCCAGTCCTTGCAGGGAGACCAGCGCGGCGCGCGGATCGGCGGCACGCATGAGGGTTTCGCCGATGAGGAACGCGCGGTATCCAGCAGTTTGCAGGCGCTCGATGTCGGCGCGCGTACGCAGTCCGCTCTCGGCCACCAGGGTGGCATCGGGCGGGGCCAGTTCGGCCAGGCGAAGGGAAGTTTCCAGATCGACCTGGAGGGTTTTCAAGTTGCGATTGTTGACCCCGATGAGGCGGGCACCGATGGAGGCGGCGCGCTGCAACTCTTCGGCGGTGTGGACTTCGACGAGGGCGTCGAGGTGAACCTGGTGGGCGGCATCGAGCAGCTTGAGGGCATCGGCGTCACTCAATCCGGCGACGATGACCAGCACGGCTTCGGCTCCGGCCAACGCGGCTTCGTAGACCTGGTGACGGTCCACCGCGAAGTCCTTGCGCAGCAGCGGCAGGGTGACGGCTTCGGCCACGCGGCGCAGATCGTCGAGCGATCCCTTGAAGTGATCTGGCTCGGTGAGCACGGACATGGCAGCGGCGCCACCGGATTGATAGAGGCGGGCGAGCGCGACTGGTTCGGCTCCGGCCTGAATGGCTCCGGCGGAGGGTGAGTGGCGCTTGAACTCGGCGATGATCGCGGTGGGACGCGCCAGCAGCGCCGCATGGAAGCGGGCGGTGCGAGTAGCGCGATGCGCCAGGGCGGCATCGCGTGCGGCTTCGCGCTCGGCGTCCGTGAGCAGACTCATCTGGAGGCGCTTGGCGTCCATGACGCGGGCTAGAAATTCGGCGCTCATGCGGCCTCTCCATCGGACAGCTGCGAGATTGCGATCAGGGCTTCGAGCTTGGCCAGGGCCGCACCTTCGTCGATCGCCTTGCGGGCGCGGGCGGCACAGTCGAGCAAACCATCTCCGGTGCGGACGTGCAGGGCGGCTGCGGCGTTGAGCACGACCAGATCGCGAGCCACGTTTTGCGCCAGATCCTGACGCTGGCCGGAGAGCACGGCGCGAATCATGGCCGCGTTGTCTTCGACGCTCCCGGCACGGGCAGATTCGGTGGGAGATTCGGCGACGCCGAAGTCCTTGGGCGAAACATTGAGGAGCTGGTTGGATTGGCCCTCGCGCACCTCCAGCACCCGCGTGGCGCGGGCGGTGGTGATCTCATCGAGGCCGTCGCCGCCACGCAGCACCCAGGCGCGAGTGACTCCGATGAGGCCGAGCGCACCGGCCACATCCGACATGCGCGCCTGGTCGGCGACACCCAGCAGGCGGTACTGCGCGCGGCAGGGACTCACCATGGGACCGACCAGATTGAATGTGGTGCGGAATCCCAGGGCGCGGCGGATGGGCGCGAGGCGGGCCAGCGCAGGGTGGTAGTGCGGAGCGAACAGGAAGCAGATTCCCAGCTCGCGCAAGCAGCGGACGGCGACGAGGGGCGAGCAATCGATGCGGACGCCGAGGGCGGTGAGCACGTCGGCACTGCCGCACTGGCTGGTGGAGGCGCGGGCTCCGTGCTTGGCAATGGCGCAGCCGGCGGCGGCGATGACGAAGGCGGCCGCCGTGGAGATGTTGAAGGTTTTCACCTTGCTGGCGCCGGTGCCAGCGGTGTCCAGCACCTGCGCGGGAATCTCCACGGGAAGAACATGCTGGTAGAGCGCATCGGCAAAGCCGGCCAGCTCCTCGGGATTCTCCCCCTTGGCCACCAGCAGGGCCAGCGCCGCGGCAATCTGCGCGTCGGGGGTTGCGGGGTCCAGCATGGCGTTCACCAGCTGCGCGGCCTGCTGGCGGGTCAGGTCGCGCGCGGCCAGCAGCGTGGGAAGGAACTCACCCACGGTGGGCATGGCCGGTGAATTTGCGACGCCTTCTTGCATGTAGTCCATCCTGAGGTTCAGCCCACGACGCAGATGCGTTGCGGCAAGGGTAACTTCCAACACAATTGTAGGGGAAAGCGGGACGTGCCGGGACTAGAGGCACAGGGCGGCTAACGCCACCATCGACGGGCGGAGCGAAGCGCGGGGATTGGAGTTGCGATGCTCACCCAAAAAGACTACGACGGATGGGGCGCGGGGTCAAACGAAAAATCCAGGGGCTGGCGCAGGACAACCCCGGCAAAGATAGTGAACGATATGGCGATTTCTCGCCAACAATCCGTGCCTCACCAGTCGGCCCGCGCTTGGGCCCAGTACTTCCGTGCGTGATGGGCGTCACCAGCTACTCTGGCTGTCCTGCGATATTCTGCTACTCACAACACCAAATGGCCCGTTGAATTATGGCCCGTTGAACTCACCGCGACAGTTTGCGGCGTTTGCGTATGGAAGTACGCATTCGGTGAAGCACAAAGGGGACGAAATGGCGAGCACGACAAGCGCAGTATCGGTAGCCAAAACAACTCCAGCGCCGATGCGCCAACCGCCAAACCGTTGGAGGCCCGATACGGCCAAGCTACTCCAACGAGTGGGCGCAGCTATTCTCGTTGTAATTTTTCTTGCAGTTTTTACTGCATCGTCGTATTTCAAGGACGATCTTAAAAATGAGCAGTATGTGAAATCGTACGAGGTTCCGGCCGTTTTCCATTATTATCTCGGCGCTAAATATTTCTCCGAAGTTGGATACTTCAATCTTCAGACATGCGCGCTCGAAGCGGATGGCGAGGGAGCCGGATATTGGTATCGGATTACGGAAGCACGGGATATGGAAACGTACCGCATTGTTCCGCGATCAAGTCTGCCTCCATGTCCTCGCACAAATTTCACGCCTGAGCGGTGGAGCGAATTTCGCCGGGACGTCGAGTATTTTGCGTCCCTTGCTCCAGCATATCCTTTTGCCTCCGCGTTGAACGACAAAGGTTTCAACCCGCCGCCTTCTTGGGTGGCGGTTGCAAAGCCTCTGGCGCAAGCTCTTCCGATTTCTAACAGTCGTGTGGCCGACATTGTCTTCAATCTCGACGTCCTCGCCGTCTTCGCTGGCGTCTCGATCATCTGGCGGAAACGCAGCGGGATTGCCGCACTTCTTACTGCCGCGCTGACGATCTTTTATTTCGGGAATTTCGGACGCATCGGAGGGAATTTTCTCCAGTATTTCTGGTTTCCGTTACTGGTTGTCGCAATAATTTTGTGGGCAAAAGGCCGACCCGGCCTTTCCGGCGCCGTGCTCGGGGTGGCCGTAGGGCTTCAAATATTTCCTCTATTTTTCGGGTTGCCGATTGTAGTTCGGGGGATTATCGAGTTTTTGCGGCACCGAAAAGAATCAGATTGGCTCCCACATTTTAGGTTTAGCGGTGCATTGATCGCCGTGATACTTGCAGGCTTTCTTTCCGGCAGTCTCGCGGGGCAGGGAGTTGGAGGTTGGGGCGAATGGCAGAAAAAAATCTCGATCCACACAAAATATCTTAAGGGAGAGATTTTCGACATTGGCTTGGCGAATCTCACTGCGTCCGCGGTTTCAACAAATCATAATGACAGTGCGACCTACGAAGATGACGTCTCGAACACTTTTATTCGGATTGATTCGCTCAGAAGAAATATCTGGATTTACCGTGCTTTGTGCGCACTCTTTCTTGCCACGTGGGTGTTAATTGTGGGAGGTGCTCCTGCGGACGACCTTTTCGGTTACGGTTTCTTGATTATGTACGCGACCGCTAGCTCCTCGCCGTATTATTATCTGACGCTCGCGCTTGTTCCATTCATGTTTTGGAAATCGAGCCGTATCTTGCGCCTATATGCAACTTGGGGAGCCGTCGCGCTTTTTGCAGCCAACGCAATTCTTTTCCGGGGACAATGTAGTATTACTTTCCGATATTTGCCTCATCTTTTGAGTGGGTTCTCGATTGCTATCTTTTTGTTTGGCCTCGCTGTGATCTCTCTCTTTTCATACCGTCCTGCGGCTCTCGATACGGACGGATTATGCTGAATGATGCGCCGGTTCACGATACCGAGCGACAACAGGCCTAGTATCCACCTATGCAAGCGGCAGCTCTCGGCAGCTCACCTCGATGTAGCAGTTTGCCGCTCACTGCAGATCCCTTGCGGAGGCGATGACCGCGTCCAAGCCCGGCTGCTTCAGGCTCTTGCCGGCGGCGATCAGGAAGGTGCGCCAGCGCGTGCCCTCCAACTCACCGGCGGAGAGCAGTCCGTGGGCGGTGCGCAACGATTTGTGCAGCAGCGCAGGAGCGAAGACGGCGGCTCCGGCGGCGAGCGCGTAGGGCTCCGGATGCGGCATCTCCCCAAGGCTGTGCAGCGGGTGCTGGGACGGAGAAAGGAAACCCCGTTGGGCGAGCCAGCGCTCGACCTCCTGGCGCAGCGCCCCGTTTGAGGGCATGAGGACGGGCACGGAGGGCAGGCACGCGGGAAAATCCTTGCGCACGCGGCGGGCCAGCGGCTCCGGGGCAAACAAAGCGATGGGGCTCTCCAGCAGCACGCGGCTGTGGATTCCGCGAATGGCGGCGCTGACGGGCGGCGCATCGGTCAGGGCAAAGTGCAGGGCGCGCGCCGCCAGCCTGGCGGAGAGCTTCTCAGGCGAGGCTTCGACGACGGTGAGCCGGGGCCTGGGATTCTGGGCCAGCACGGCGCGCAGAAGAACGGCGGCCAGCGACGGTGGCAGCGAGGAGCTCACCCCAACCGACAGGACAGGAGCGGCGCCGGCGTTGCCCTCGAGCGCGGTGAGCAGATCTCCACCCAGGGCGAAGATGCTGGCGGCATAGCGCAGCACGGTTTCCCCGGCGGGGGTTACTTTGAGGCCGCGTCCGCTGCGCTCCAGCAGCTTGCGGCCCAGCTCACTTTCCAGGGCGTGGATTTGCGCGCTGACGGTGGGCTGCGCCAGGCCCAGACGCTTGCTGGCGCGGGCCACCGAGCCCTCGCGCGCGACGGTGAAAAAGTAAAGCAAATGATGGTAGTTCAGACGATCCATGGCCACGATGAATGTATATCATCGCCGATGCGGCCGGGGCAGGATTTCGCCGCTACTCGAATCGGCTGAATTTGGACGGGAGTTGGAAGAGGAAAAAACTGGAGGCGCGGGGCGGGATCGAACCGCCGATGGAAGCTTTGCAGGCTTCTGCCTTACCACTTGGCCACCGCGCCTCACTGGATGAGACTGTTCGATGCTATCGTGAGCCGCGCTTTCGCGCAACGTGTCGGGTGCCGGACGGCCGGGCACTGGCTTGGAGGCGTCCTGCTTTCCCAGGTTAGCGCCGCAAAAAAACTCGGCGCGGAACCTGGGGCACCCAACGGTCGCGGAGGGGTGTGGCTTTCCGGAAATTACTTTAGATTCCCGCGCCGTAGTCGGCGAAGTTGCTCTTGTCGAACTCGCTGCGGTAATCGCGGCGCTCTTCGTCTTCTGAAGCCAGGCAACCCATGGTGACGTCTTCTTCCGTCGCGGCGGCCGCCTCCAAGTGGGCCAATTTGTCCAGACGCGTGCGCAGTTCGCTGACGTCTTTTGCCAGGGCGACCAGGGCATCGCTGAGCGGGTCCTTGATTTCGCGGGGATCGGTGATGAGCACCCGCTTGCCGTCGCGATAGACGATGTGCGCGGGCACGCCGACGACGGTGGAGTTGGGCGGCACGTCGCGCAGGACGACCGAGCCGGCGCCCACGCGCGAGTTGTCTCCCACCACGATGTCTCCCAGGATGCTGGAGGTATTGCCGATGACCACGCCGTTGCCGAGCGTGGGGTGGCGCTTCTTTTTTGCGAGGCTGGTGCCGCCCAGGGTGACGCTGTGGTAAAGGGTGACATCGTCGCCGACGATGGCGGTTTCGCCGACCACCACGCCCATGCCGTGGTCAATAAACAGCCGCCGCCCGATGGTTGCGCCGGGATGAATCTCAATGCCGGTGAAGTGCCGCGCGGTCTGCGACAGGAAGCGGGCCAGCAGGCGATGGTTGCGCTGCCAGAGCCAGTGGTTGATGCGATGCATCCACACCGCGTGCAGTCCGGGGTAGTTCAGCAGCACCGAGAATGTGCCGGTAGCCGCCGGATCGCGATCCAAAACGGATTGAATGTCTTCTCGAATCTTCTGCAGCACGCTTGTCGCCTCGCCGCCCGTGTTCCGGCTATCGTATCTTGAACAGCTTGCCCAAAGAATTCCGCTTCTAGTGTAAATGAGGCGCGCCCGTCGGCAAGAATCCGGTTTTCTTCGATATGATGGCCGCATGAAGCAAGTCCTGTTGTCATGGAGCAGCGGCAAGGATAGCGCGTGGGCACTGCACCGGCTGCGCCAGGAGCCCGGCATCGAATTGGCCGGTCTGCTGACCACCCTGAACACGGAGTTCCAGCGGGTGGCGATGCACGGAACCCGGCGTGCCGTGCTGGAGGCGCAGGCCCGCGCCGCCGGACTGCCGCTGTGGGTAGTCCCGCTGCCCTGGCCGTGCGCAAACGAAGTCTATGAGCAGAGGATGACGGAGGTTTGCCAGCGCGCGACCGGAGAGGGCATCGAGGCGATTGCGTTCGGCGACCTGTTTCTGGCGGATGTGCGAGCCTATCGCGAGCGGCAATTGGAGCCGACCGGACTGGAGCCGCTGTTTCCGCTCTGGGAGATGCCGACGGCGGAGCTGGCTGAATCCATGATTGCGGGCGGGCTGCGCGCCCGCCTGGCTTGCGTGGATACCCGGCAGTTGCCGGAGTCGTTTGCCGGACGTGAGTTCGATTCCGCGCTGCTCGCTGAGTTCCTGCCGGGGATCGACCCGTGCGGCGAGCGCGGCGAGTTCCATACCTGTGTGTATGCCGGGCCCATGTTCACCGCCCCGTTGCAGTTGGAGGCCGGTGAGGTCGTGAATCGCGATGGCTTTGTTTACGCGGATTTCAAATAGCGTCGGCGGAGGCTGAGGCGGTTGCCGGGTTGAGGTGTCCTGCTTTCCCAGGTTAGCGCCGCAAACAACGCGGGGCTTCGCAGCCGGGTACGCGGCAAATACCGCCGCTCCGGCCGCGGGCGCCCGGCGGAACCTGGGGCACCCGACGGTCGTTGCCAGATATAGCTTGTCGGAAATTGCTCTACAGTTCGCGATGAAACCAGGGATGGGTGACGACCTCGGCAAGGATCAGCAGCAGGGCTCCGATGGAGGTTGCCAGCTGCATCCAGCGCTGGCGGCGCTGCTTGGGCGTGAACGGCTGCAACCGCCACGCGGCCGCGGGGTTCCGGCGGATTCGGCTCTCATTCCACAGCAGCAGCAGGTTGACCACTGCGATCACTCCCGAGGCCCAGAGAATGGGCACCCGCAACGCCTCGCGATGGAAGCCATGCGCCGGGCCCGCGGCGGTGGCCGCGATCAGCGAGCTCATGCCCAGCACGACGCGCACTCCGCTGAGCGCAACGGCGGCCGCGCAGAGGGATTCCACGGCGGCAAGGCAGAGCGCGGACCAGCCCAGAACCGTGCTCCGAACTCCGCTGCCTGGCTGCCCGTCCGCACTCATTGCGCCCGCCTTTCGTACTCGCTACTTCTGGTCCTGCTCCATGGCGTGCGCCAGGCGGATCACCGTCGCTTCATCGAAATGCTTGCCCAGAACCTGAATCCCAATCGGCAGCCCTTCCGAACTGTTTCCGCAGGGCAGCGAGATGCCGGGCACTCCGGCCAGATTGGCCGTGACCGTGTAGATATCGCTGAGATACATCGCCATGGGATCGTCGGTCTTCTCGCCCAGTTTGAAGGCCGTGGTGGGCGTGACAGGGGTGACGATGGCATCGACATTTGTAAATGCATTCTGAAAATCGCGGGTGAGCAAGGTGCGGACCTGCTGCGCCTTCAGGTAATAGGCATCGTAATAGCCAGCGCTAAGCGCGTAGGTGCCCAGCAGAATGCGGCGCTTGACCTCGGCGCCGAAGCCCTCGTCGCGGCTGCGGCGGTACATGTCGGAGAGCGTTTTGGCCTGCGGCGAGCGCGTGGTGTAGCGCACGCCGTCAAAGCGCGCCAGGTTGGCGGAGGCTTCGGCGGTGGCGACGATGTAGTAGACCGGAATGGCGTACTCGGTGTGCGGCAGCGAAACGTTGACGATTTCGCAGCCGGCCTGGCGCAGGCCGTCGATGCGGCGCTCGATGGCCTGGCGGATCTCCGGATCGAGCCCCTCGCCGAAATACTCCTTGGGAATGCCGATGCGCAGGCCCTTCACTTCGCGTCCGCATTCGGCTGCGTATTTGGCAACGGGAACGTCGGCCGAGGTGGAGTCGTGCGGGTCGCGCCCGGCGATCACCTCCAGCAACGTCGCCGAATCTTTGACGGTGCGAGTGAGCGGTCCCACGTGATCGAGCGAGCTGGCAAAGGCGATCAGTCCGTAGCGCGAGACGCGTCCGTAGGTTGGCAGCAATCCCACCACGCCGCAGAAGGCCGCGGGTTGGCGAATGGAGCCGCCGGTGTCGGAGCCGAGAGTTGCGACCGCAAAACCGGCCGCCACCGCAGCGGCCGAGCCGCCTGAGGAGCCGCCGGGGACGCGCGTGGTGTCGCGCGGATTACGCACCGGACGATACGCCGAATTTTCGTTGGAGGAGCCCATGGCGAACTCGTCGCAGTTGAGCTTGCCCAGCACGACGGCGCCGGCGGACTCCAGGCGATCGACGGCAGTGGCGCTGTAGGGAGCGACGAACTTTTCCAGTAAGCGCGAGGCTGCGGTGGTGCGCTCGCCGCGGGTCATCAGCACGTCCTTGATGGCGACGGGGACACCGGCCAGTTTGGGCAGCGGATCGCCTTTTTCCGCCAGCGCGTCGATTCGCTTGGCCTGCTCCAGGGCCCGTGCGCGGGTAAGGCTGAGGAACGAGCCGATGGTTTCGTCGCGGCTGGCGATCTCGGAGAAGTGCGCCTCGGCCAACTCGACGGCGGAAAGACGGCGGCTCTCCACCATGGAGCGGGCGTCGTCAATGGTCAATGTATTGATATGTATCGATCCTGGTTTCATCGGTTCTCCTTGAGCTTCGCAGCCGGGTACGCGGCAACCGACGCCGCGCCGACCGCGGGCGCTCGGCTACCGCTCAATGACTTTGGGAACCTTGAAGCAGGTTCCATCGGTATCTGGCGCGTTGGAGAGAGCCGCCTTGCGGCTCAGTCCCGGCGTCACCTGATCGGCGCGCTGCGCATAGGCGAATGGATCGATGTCAGCATCGGCGGAGGCGATGGCCGAGACCACCCCGGTCATCGGCTCCACGTTGCGGGTGTCAAGCTCGTTCAGCTTGTCGATGTGGCCCAGGATGGAGTTGAGATCGGCGCACATGCGCAGGCTCTCCTCCGGCGTGAGCTCCAGATTGGCCAGGTCGGCGACATAGGCTACGTCTTTTTCTGTGACCTTCATGGGATCCTTTTGGTTACGAATGCTGTTGCAACAATTAAAATTTTGGCGGCTCGTTTTGCGGGCGTGCGAGTTTGAATTCGATACGCTCAACCCCAAGGAACTGGTTGAGCCGCGCTACAAACTGCGGAGCCATGGCGTAGAGTTGCGCGCGCCAGGTAGCGTCGGGAACTTCGACCAGCAGGGTTTGCTTCTCGACTGCTATCACGCGGGTTTTTTCCGCGACAGCGCGTCCGGCGGCAAAGTCCCATGCGGCCTGGGGAAGTTGCTCCGGCGGCAGGCGCTTCAACGCCTGCGCCATGATGCGCTGCAACGTGTTGGAAACCTGCTCCATGGGTCGATTATAGCGGAGAATAAATGCGGCAGAAGCAGCAGGACCGGCGGCCCAGCTTGTAACTTGCCTGAGCCGGGGTTTTTCCGTACCCTGATGGGGATGGAACTTCATCTCACCCCCGATCAAAAAGCGTTTGTCCGTCAGGCGATTCAGAGCGGACGGCTCCACCGCGAAGAAGATGCGGTACAGGAGGCTCTCGCATTGTGGGAGGAACGCGAGCGCGCCCGCGCCGAGATTCTTGCCGCGGTCGATGAAGCCGATGCTTCCCTTGCCCGTGGCGAAGGCCGTGTCGTCACTGAGCAGTCCATGCGCGACCTGGCCGACGAGGTGAAGCAGCGCGGACGGAAGCGGCTTGCGGCAGAGCAGCCCCCCACCCGGTAATGGCCCATCGTCTTGCGCCAGAGGTGGAAACCGAGCTGGACGACATTTGGTATTACCTTGCCAAGGAAAGCTACAGTATTGAAACTGCCGACCGCGTAATCGACTCCATCACCCACAGATTTTTTCTTCTAGCCACCCATCCCCACCTTGGACGCCGACGCGATGAAGACTTGCGTCCCGGTTTGCGCAGTTTTGCCGTGGGAGAGTACGTCATTCTTTACCGCGTTGAAGGTGAGGACGTTCTGATCCTGCACGTGCTGCGCGGCAATCGTGACATCGAAGCACTGTTCCGGCATTGATGCGTTCTACCTCCGCGGAAAGTTGCTCTCGGCAAAACCCATAGCTTCTTCGCGAGTCGTGATGGCGCCTTCCAGTTGCGCGTCCTCCACGGCGGCGAGGATTTCGGCGAAGCGCGGGCCGGGATGGTATCCGGCGGCGATCAGGTCGTGTCCGTTGAGGAGCGGCGCGGGCCGCTCGGCGCCCGACGGAATCGCGGCCAACCGCTCCCGCGTGTAACTGTAGAGTTCGAGATTGGCGTGGCTGGCGAGGCAATCGAGGCGATGCATGGCCAGGTGCTCGTCGAACTCCGGCAGGCGGACGAAGCGCTTGAAGGTCGAGTCCTTCATCTTGCGGACATCGGCGAAGCGCATGTGGTTTTCCACCAGGGCGAGGATCTGATCGCGGTCGCGATTGCTGAAGCGCAGGCGGGCGAGCAGGTCGGCGGCGATGCGGACGCCGATCTCCACATGGCCGTCGAAGCGGATGCGGTCGGGCGCGCGGCGGAAGGTGGCCGGCTTGCCCACATCGTGCAGCAGCGCGCCCCAGGCCAGGGTGAGCGAGCATCCGGCGGGTAGCCCCGCAAGCAGCAGCAGGGTGTGCACGAAGACATCGCCTTCGGGGTGAAACTGCGGGGGCTGCTCGATGCCCTTCATGCGCGTGATCTCCGGCAGCACTTCGCGCAGCAGGCCGCTTTCGTCGAGCAACAGGAAGGCGCGGCGCGCCTGTCCTTCGGTCAGCATCTTGGTGAGTTCATCGCGAATCCGCTCGCAGGAGACCTGGTGGATTTGCGGCGCGAGGCGGCGGATGGCTTCCATGGTCGCGGTGTCGATGGCGTATCCGAAGCGCGCGGCAAAGCGCACGGCGCGCAACATGCGCAGCTTGTCCTCTTCAAAGCGCTGCTCCGGCGGGCCGATGGTGCGCACCAGGCCGCGCTCCAGGTCGCGAAGGCCTTCGACGTAGTCGAGCAGCTCGCCGTGCGGAGTATTGGGATGCGGGGAGAGCGGGTCGAGCAGCAGGCCGTTGATGGTGAAGTCGCGCCGCTCCACGTCATGCTGCGGCGAGGTGGTGTAGCGCACCGAGTCGGGATGGCGGCCGTCGAGATAGGCTCCATCGGAGCGGAAGGTGGCGACCTCGACATATCCCTGATCTCCAGGATCTCCCAGCGTTTTCAGCGGCACCAGCACCACTCCGAACTGCGCGCCGACGGCGTAGGTTTGGGGAAAGATGCGCATGACTTCGCCGGGCGTGGCTGAGGTGGCAACGTCGTAATCGGCGGGCTCGCGGCCCAGCAGCAGATCGCGCACGCATCCGCCCACCCACAGGGCCTGATGGCCGTGGCGGCGGAGAAGCCGGATGGCGGCGAGCGCGGCTTCGCGTTGCGTAAGGGCACGGGACATATCGCTACACACCACAGGACATTGTAGATCGTAGGCGGTATTCTCTATGGGTGAGCAATGGTGCGTTGATCCTCGGAATTGAAAGCTCGTGCGACGAGACGGCGGCGGCGCTGGTGCGCGGCGGCGAAGAGCTGGTGTCGAGCGTGGTGGCCTCGCAGATCGCGACACACTCTCCCTACGGCGGCGTGGTGCCGGAGCTGGCCAGCCGGGAGCATCTGCGCAACCTGGTACCGGTGACCCGCGCCGCGCTTTCCAAGGCAGGGCTGAGCTATGCCGACGTGGACGCCATCGCGGTGACCAACGGGCCGGGGCTGGCGGGTGCGTTGCTCACCGGCGTGAGCTTCGCCAAGTCTCTGGCATGGGCCTTGGATAAGCCGCTGATCGCCGTCAACCACATCGAGGGGCACATCCATGCGGTGCTGCTGGAGTTGCGCCAGCAGGGCAACGGCGCGCTGCGCTTCCCAGTGCTGGCGCTGGTGGTGAGCGGGGGACACACCCATCTGTTTCTGGCCGAACAGCGGGAAGGCGGCTGGTGTTACGAAAATGTGGGCCACACCCGCGACGACGCCGCCGGCGAAGCCTTCGACAAGACCGCGAAGCTGCTCGGACTGGGCTATCCAGGCGGTCCGGTAATCGACCGGCTGGCGAAGTTCGGAGACCCTGCTGCCGTAAAGTTCACCTTTGCCCAGCTAAAGCATGAGGCGCGGAATGAGCCCAAGCGCGCGGGCCGGATCGAAGCGGACCGCAAGCGCTTTGACTTCAGCTACAGCGGCATCAAGACGGCGGTGCTGCGCTACGTGGAGACCCACCGGATGCAGGAGGCGATCGAGGCGCGCCGCGGCGCGTTGCTGCGGTTGGCCGAGCCGACCGAGGAGGATTACCGCAGGCTGTGCGACCGGCAGACGCTCGACCTGGTGGCGAGCTTCCAGGCAGCGGTGGTGAGCGACCTGACCCGGCGGACGCTGACAGCCTGCCAGGAGTATGGTGTGCAGACCCTGCTGGTGACCGGCGGCGTGGCCGCCAACAGCGCCCTGCGCACCAGCTTTGAGCAGCACGGAGTGCGCAGCGGTGTGCAGGTCCACTTCCCTTCGCGCCGGATGTCCACCGATAATGCCGCCATGATCGCCGCGGCGGCTCATTCCAAATGGATTGCCGGGAAGTTCGCGGGACTGGAGCTCACCGCGGAGGCGAACCTGCCGCTGCGCTAGCCGGAGTTTAGGACAGGGTGGAATCCAGCGCCTGGCCGAGCTGGGTTTCAATGTCGATGTTTTTGAAGATCACGGCCGCGATGCCGGCGAGCAGATCGGCGGGGAGGCCGCTGGCACTGCGGCGCGCCGCCAGCACCAGGATGGGCGTATTGGCAAAGACCTCGCGCTGACGGATTCGGAAGATCAATTCCTCCCCGCCCATGCGCGGCATGACCAGGTCGGTGATGATGATGTCGGGCAGGAAATGTTCGAGAATGGTGAGCGCTTCGACACCGTTGGTCGCCGAATCGACGAAAAAGCCTCGCTCCTCCAGAAAGCGGCAGACGCAGTGGCGAATCAGCATCGAATCATCCACCACCAGGGCTGTCTTCGGGATGGGTCGAGTCTGCGGCATGGCGGGAACGCGGGGCGATGCTCCGAAGAAGCTATTGTATGTCAGTTCCCTTCCCAGAATGGCGCGGCAGGCCCGGCCAGGGTTGGCACACTTCGGCGAAGGTTCGAAAGCGGACGACTTCCCGACCCGGTTCAAGCTTCGCGGGAAAAGGAATCCTCGATGTCCATATCCTTGAACTCGCTGCTTTCAAACACCTCGCGGCACTCCAGGCATTCGACAAACTCAGCATCCTCTTCACGGGCAACGATTTGCACGCGGGGATGGCGGCAAGGCTGGTTCATGGGACGACTCACGGACGGCTCGGGGTTGCGCTGAGGTTGCATTGAAGGCATAAAGGGAAATACTCCGCCGGGGCGGTAGGGTTGCGGGTATTTTAGCTTGGCCGATCCGGATGTCAAGCGAAGAACGACGGAAAATTGGACGCGGGGCAGGTGTCAGAAAGGCCGCAGGCGGTGGCATCGCTGGCGGCGCGCCGGCTGATGAGGCACAGATACACAAGCGCGAAGAGCCTCGGAGGGTGCATCCGAAAGCGGGAAAAGGGTAGAATCAAGCCGAAGAAGCAGCCGGTGAGGCGGAGCTTGCAATGAGACGAATGATCGCAATCGCGTGTGCGCTCGCCATGATCTCCGGCGGGGCCCAGGCACAGGGCTCCGGTGCGCAGGCAGCCTCGCCGCAAAAGCCGCATGCGTCGGTGAAAAAGCCGCACGCGGCGACGACGAAGAAGAAAAATGCGCCCGCGAAAAGCCCAAGCCCGGTCGCGGCCCTGGCTCCGGCCCAGCCGGCTCCGGCGCGAGCCGTGCCGCCACTGCCGGCTACGCTGATGAACAGCGCCCCGGTCAATCCGAATGTGACGCTGGCCAACGGGTTACTCACCATCGATGCGCCGAACTCCACCCTGAGCGATGTGCTGAAGGGAGTTCACAATGCGACGGGCGCCGAAATTGAAGGAGCCTCGCCGAGTGAGCGGGTCGCGGTGCGACTGGGCCCCGGCGATCCCCGGCAGGTGATCGCGGCTCTGCTGGAGGGTACGCCTTACGACTATTTCATCCTCGGGTCGCAGGAGAAGCCGAATGCGGTCACCCGCATCGTGCTGACCCAATCCCAAGAGGGAGCCTCGGCGCAGAATGCCCCGGCAAGCCGGCCGCAACCCCCGACGCCGCAGCCGCAGGCGAACGATAACTCGGATTCTTCGACCGATGATGTGGCCGCACAGCCGGCCCCCGAGGCCCAGACAGAGCAGACACAGCCGGCGCCGCAGCAGCCGGCGCAGAACGCAGCGAACGGACAGAACACGCCGAATGGACAGAACGCACCCAAGACTCCGGATCAGCTCTTCCGGGAGTTGCAACCGGCGCCAGCGGCACAACCGGCGGATCAGACCAAGCAGTAGACACCAGGCAAATCACTATTTTCCGGAAGTAGAATACTTCCGCAATGAGAAAGGCCCCGCCAACCGGCGGAGCCTTTCTCATTGCGACGCGCAGCAGGCGCGGCGCATGGTTTCCAGCGACGTTGCTAATTGCCGCCGGCGGAGGTATGGAAGACTTGCGCGGGTACCCTTTGGACCGATTGCCGGCTGCGGTCGAAGGCATAGAGAATTCCAAAAATAATGGCGTAACCCAGGCCCACCCCGGCAGCGAGCGAGAGCACGATCACAGCGAACATTGCGAGCGACATCATCAGGGATAACACGTTGTACTCTTTTCCTTTTGCGCCGGCGATCCAGCAGCCGGTACTTCCATGGTACCGAAAAGTTCCGAATTGCGGAATTCCTCAGGCCCCGTCCTCGTCAAGCCGAGGCTTGGCCGTGGCGCCTGGAGGGGCTGCAATCAATATGCGGGGGTTTGACCCGGTGCGCTATTGGCAAATAAGATACCTGAGTTGAACTATCTACCTGCTCTTGTAGCCCATCCGTGGCGCTGCGTCCAATTACGAGCGGCCTTGTACTAATTTCGCGCCCTAATTTGGCGCGCTGATTCGACGCTGGGCGGCGGTGGAGTTCAACGGGAAGCAATCGACACATGGCCATCCGCAACATCACGGTGCGCGGCGCGCGTCAGCATAACCTGAAAAACATCGACGTTGAGATCCCGCGCAACACGCTGACGGTGATCACCGGGCTGAGCGGCTCGGGCAAATCCTCGCTGGCCTTCGACACCATCTACGCGGAGGGACAGCGGCGCTACGTCGAGACGCTGTCGGCCTACGCGCGGCAGTTTCTGGACCAGATGGAGCGGCCCGACGTGGATTCCATCGACGGCCTGAGCCCGGCGATCTCCATCGAACAGAAGACCACCTCGCGCAGTCCCCGCTCCACGGTGGGGACCATCACCGAGATCTATGATTACCTGCGCCTGCTGTACAGCTCCATCGGCATCCCCCACTGCCCCAGCTGCGGCAAGGAGATCACCCGCCAGTCGGTGGAGCAGATCAGCGCGCGGGTGATGGATTTGGCCGGGCCGGGCGCCGAGCCTCGCGTCATGCTGCTGGCGCCGATCGTGCGCGGACGCAAAGGCGAGTTCACCAAGGAGCTGGAGAAGCTGGCCGCCCACGGATTTACCCGGGCGCGGATCGACGGCGAACTGCGCTCGATTGAAGAAGAGATCAAGCTGGATAAGCGGCGCAACCACACCATTGAAGTGGTAGTGGACCGGCTGCTGGTGAAGGAAGGGATCGAACGGCGGCTGACCAACTCGATCGAGGTCGCCATGAAGCTGGGCTCCGGACTGCTGGTGGTAAGCGTGGTAGGCGGCGAGGAGCACATGTACTCGTCGCGCATGGCCTGCCCGGAGTGCGGCGTGAACGTGGCCCAGCTGGAGCCGCGCTCGTTCAGCTTCAACAGCATGTACGGCGCCTGCGAGGAGTGCAACGGCCTGGGTTCGAAGTATGACTTCGATCCGGCCAAGGTGATCGTCGACTGGTCCAAGCCTCTGCTGGACGGCGGACTGGGGCCCGGATCCGGCTCAGCCGGGCTGCAGGCAATGGTCAAGCGGGCCGCCGAAGAAAAGAAAATCGAGCTGGCAACGCCCTTCGAGCAGTTGCCCGAGGAGCAGCAGAAATTTCTGCTCTATGGCGACCCGTCGCGGCGCGCGCGCTCCGGCTTCAAGGGCATCCTCGCCTTCCACAAGCAGGCGCTGGAAGAGGTAACCACCGAGGCGTACCGCGAATATCTGATGCAGTACATGTCGGCCACTCCCTGCCCGGTGTGCCAGGGACGCAGGCTGCGCCCGGAGAGCCTTGGGGTGCGCGTGAACGGCATGAGCATCGCCGAGTTTACCGCGCTTCCCATCTCGCGCGCGGTGGAGGCGGCCTCGCAGCTGCGGCTGAGCGGGCGGGAGGAAAAGATTGCCGGACGCATCGCTGCGGAGATCCAGGAGCGGCTTGGCTTTTTGAACCACGTTGGCTTGGGATATCTGTCGCTGGACCGCTCGGCGGCGACCTTGAGCGGCGGCGAAGGTCAGCGCATCCGGCTGGCGACGCAGATCGGTTCCAAGCTGCGCGGGGTGCTGTATGTGCTCGACGAGCCCTCCATCGGCCTGCACGCGCGCGACAACGAAAAGCTGCTGCAGTCGCTGGAATCGCTGCGTGACCTGGGCAACACCGTGCTGGTGGTGGAGCACGACGAGGAGACCATCCGCCGCGCCGATTACGTGATCGACCTGGGACCGGGCGCGGGCAAACTGGGCGGAAAGCTGGTGGCCGCAGGCACGCCCGCGGAGGTCGCCGAGGTGCCTGCATCGCTGACCGGACAGTACATCTCCGGGCGAAAAACCATTCCTGTGCGCGAGGAGCGGCGGCCGGTCAACGGCCATTCAATTACCGTGGTGGGAGCCAAGGCCAACAACCTCAAGACTATCGACGCCAGCTTTCCGCTGGGCGTGATGACGGTGGTGACCGGCGTCTCCGGATCGGGTAAATCGACACTTGTGAATGACATTCTCTACGCCGCGCTGGCGCAAAAAATTTACAAGTCGCGGCAGGAGCCGGGCGCGCACAAGTCGATCCAGGGAGTGGAGCAGATCGACAAGGTAATCCGCATCGACCAGTCGCCGATTGGGCGCACGCCGCGCTCCAATCCTGCAACGTACACCGGCGTATTCACCCAGATCCGCGAGCTCTATGCCATGCTGCCCGAGGCGCGCGAGCGGGGATACAAGGCGGGACGCTTCAGCTTCAACGTGGCGGGCGGACGCTGTGAAGCCTGCCAGGGCGAGGGCGAGCGCTGCATCGAGATGAACTTCCTGCCCGATGTGTACGTGCTGTGCGAGGTGTGCGGCGGCAAGCGCTACAACCGCGAGACGCTGGCGGTGCACTACAAGGGCTATACCATCGCCGACCTGCTCGACACCCCGATCGGCGAGGCTCTGACGGTGCTGGAAAACTTTCCCCAGGCGCGGCAGAAGCTGCAAACGCTGGTGGACGTAGGACTGGGATACATTCACTTAGGTCAATCTTCGGTGACCCTGAGCGGCGGCGAGGCGCAGCGCATCAAGTTGGCGCGCGAGCTGAGCAAGCGGCAGACCGGGCGCACGCTCTACCTGCTGGACGAGCCGACCACCGGCCTGCACTTCGAAGACGTCAACCGTCTGTTGGAAGTGCTGCACCGGCTCACCGACCTGGGCAATAGCATCATCATCATCGAGCACAACCTGGATGTGATTCGCAACGCGGACTGGATCATCGACCTCGGCCCCGAGGGCGGCGAAGAGGGTGGAAGAATCGTGGCCCAGGGAACTCCTGAGCAGGTGGTGAAGGTGAAGAAGAGCTACACCGGACAGGCGCTGAGCGCGGTCGGCATCTGCTGACTCCGGCTGGTGGCCCATGTCTCGCATTGAGTATTAACTGTTCGGTGCCCCATATCTGGCCCTCCTTTGGCCAGATGTGGGAGTCAGTAATTGTGCGTCTCGGGCGATTTGAGCCGGTTGTCAGATTCACCCACGGCCGCTACTGTGGCTAACCACGCGGAGCAAGAGTCGAACCCATGAACTTGCCGGTAGCATGAGCACCGACATCTGCCAACAGCGGGCAGATATGGGGCACCCTCAAGGGAGAGTGGAGCCGTGGGCCACGGGCCACTTGGTGCGCGATTAGCTCAGGCTCCCCGCCAGGGTGCGCTTATCGGTCTTGCCGGTGACGCTGCGCGGAATCTGCTCGACGATGGAGAAGGCGCGCGGGATTTTGTAGTGCTCCATCATTTCGCGGCAGGAGGCACGTAAATCCGCGTCGGTAAGAATGGAACCGGGACGAAGCTGTACGAAGGCATGCAGGCGCGCGCCGTGCTTTTCGTCGGGCAGGGCGATGACAGCGGATTCTTCCACGCCGTCGATGGTCTCCAGAGCGTTTTCGACCTCGGAGGGATAGACCTTTTCGCCGGAGACCTTCACCAGGTCATCGGCGCGGCCGGCAAGGTAGAGAAATCCCTCGGCGTCGAGATAGCCTTTGTCGCTGGTGTGGAGCACGCCGTTGCGGATCTTCTGCGTTGTGGCCGGCGCATCGTTCAGGTAGCCAAGCATGACCGAGGGGCCGCTGACGCAGACCTCGCCGATCTCTCCTTGGCCCAGAATCTCATCGTCGTCGCCGCGGATGGTGACTTCGAGATTGGGCAGCGGACGGCCGACCGAGCCGGGAGCATTGTCCCACGACGGGCTGAAGGAGACCGCCGGGGATAGTTCGGTGGTGCCGTAGCCCTGCACCAGCGGATAGTGGAAGCGCTCCTGGAATTCCTGCGCGACGCGCTCGGGCAGGCGCTCGGCTCCCGCAACACACAGCCAGAACGAGCTGGTATCGACGGGCGTGGGGTCCTTGATGAGCACGCGGTACTGGCCGGGCACGGCGATAAGGCAGGAGACGCGATGTTTCTCGATGAGCTGCAGAATCTGCCGCGGGATGAAGCGCTCGGGCACCACCACGGAGGCTCCCTCGGTAAGCGGCAGCAGCGTGGTCACCGTCAGTCCGTAGGCGTGGAAGAGCGGCAGCACGGCGAGCATGACGTGCGACTGGTCGAAGCCGGTGGCCTGCTTGATTCCGTCCAGGTTGGCGAGGAAGTTCTGCTCGCTGAGCGCGACGGCCTTGGGGCGCCCGGTGGTTCCCGAGGTGTAGAGCACGGCCGCGGCCGCGGCGGTTGCCGGCTGCGGCGGAAACGGCTCGGCATCAACTTCAGGAGATGTGTCGCCGATCCAGCATGGCATCCCTATGGCCGCCATGGCGGGCTCGAACTCCAGGCTGGCGATGACCAGTTCGACCCCGGCCTCCATGGCCATGAGTTTGAGCAGCGGCGGCGGGGCCAGGGTAGGCAGCAAAGCCACCGTCTTGCCCGCCCATCGGGCTCCTAAAAACAGCGGCGCGAAGTGCGGCGAGTTGGAGTGCAGCAGGGCCACGGTCGGCCCCGGCACGCGCTCGGCAATG
>Ga0316217_10001867_pt1 | contig 26457 bp, 26 predicted proteins | sample 1anoAmetaG_FD_203633 | JGI IMG/M metagenome (GOLD analysis project Ga0316217, IMG submission 203633) | Freshwater microbial communities from Trout Bog Lake, Wisconsin, USA - 1anoA | ecosystem: Environmental > Aquatic > Freshwater > Lake > Hypolimnion/Profundal zone | place: USA: Wisconsin...
CCGGGGTGTTAGAACAGCCACGAAAGTTTGGCCGCGACGCTTTTAGCCTTGCGACTTGGACATAACGCCGCCACCCCAACGTTTTAGCGTCAGGGCAGTTTGGTGACGACAGATGCACTGCCGACTTTCGTGGGGTGTTCTAATTCCCCGAGTCCTACGGATGCAGGACTTAGAATGACACTATCATGCCAACAGAGAAGTTCAACCTTCGGACCGCGCGGCTCCCGCCGCGCAAAGAATGCGATGCCTAAGAGGCTCGCGGTTCGTGGTTACGCGGTTCGTTGGATGTGGTCCAGTTACCCAAACCGTTTCTCAATATACTCCGCCACCATCCCCTTAAACTCCGCCGCAATCGACGCCCCACGCAAGGTGGCGGCTTTTTGTCCGTCGATGAACACGGGGGCGGTGGGTGTTTCGCCCGTTCCGGGGAGCGAGATGCCGATATCGGCGTGTTTGGATTCCCCCGGGCCGTTTACGATGCAGCCCATAACGGCGACGTTGAGGTTCTCAACGCCGACATAGCGCGTTTTCCATTCGGGCATCGAGGTTGAAATCCAGTCCTGAATATCGCGCGCGAGTTCCTGGAACACCGTCGAGGTCGTGCGTCCGCAACCGGGGCAGGCGGCGACCAGCGGCACGAAGGTGCGAAAGCCCATGGTTTGCAAAATTTCCTGCGCGACTTTAACTTCCAATGTGCGATCACCATTCGGCTCCGGCGTCAAAGAAACGCGGATCGTATCGCCAATGCCTTCTTGCAGTAAAATGCCAAGCGCCGCCGAGGAAGCGACAATGCCTTTTGAGCCCATGCCCGCTTCGGTCAAGCCCAGATGGATCGCGTAATCCGAGCGCGCGGCCAACATGCGATAGACGGAAATCAAATCCTGCACGCCCGAGACCTTGGCCGAGAGGATGATTTTGTGTTTGGGCAAGCCGATTTCCACCGCCCGCTCGGCAGATAAAAGGGCTGATTGCACCATCGCCTCGCGCGTGACAGAGCGGGCATCAATCGGGTTGGCGGCACGGGCATTGATGTCCATGAGGTGCGTCAGCAATTCCTGATCGAGCGAACCCCAATTCGCCCCAATCCGCACGGCTTTGTCGTGCTTGATCGCCATTTCGATAATGGCTGAGAATTGCCTGTCGCGCTTGTCTTTAAAGCCGACATTGCCGGGATTAATCCGGTATTTATCGAGCGCCTCCGCACAAGCCGGATGATCGGCCAAAAGCTTGTGGCCGATATAATGAAAATCGCCCACCAAAGGCACATTGACGCCGCGCTTTAATAGCTTCTCGCGGATATGGGGGACGGCAGCGGCTGCCTCGTCCCGATCCACCGTAATGCGAACGAGTTCCGAGCCTTGCCGCGCTAACGCCGCGACTTGGGCAACGGTGCCATCAATATCCGCCGTATCCGTATTGGTCATGGATTGCACGACAATCGGCGCACCGCCACCCACCTGCACATGACCGACTTTCACGGGTACGGTACGATGGCGCTTGTGGGGTGCTGCTTCAACAGGGGCGGGTAGGCAGGAAATATCGTTCATGCGATAAGCTCTTTTGTATGGCAATGGGCGCAACGGCCTTGTAATTCAATCACACGGGCGCGGGGTGTAAAGTGGTGATCATCCGCGATCGTTTGAAGCGCGCTGCTGAGTGGCTCAGACGTGATTTCATCCACCCCACCACACGCCTCGCAGATCATAAAGACGACAAGATCCCCTTGGGCATGACGGAAGGGGCAGGCAATAAACGCATTATGGCTCGCCAGACGATGCACAAACCCTTCCGCCATTAAAAAATCGAGCGCGCGATAGATGGTGACAGGCGCTAAGCGCTTTATCCCCATCGCCGCCAAGCCATCGATGACATCATAGGCACTCATCGGGCGATGGGTGGTGTAAAGCGCTTCCAAAACCTGTTTGCGGATTGGGGTAAGCCGCAGCCCACGTGTTGCGCAGGCGCGTTCGGCCGATGCCAGCGCCTCAGGCGCGCGCGCCGTATGCGCTGATTCATGCGCGCAGGTTTCGGGATGGGGGTGTGAAGGCTCCATGGGCGCTTTCTAGCACGGGTTTGCGCAGAAATCAGTCCCCCTCCATGGCCAAAAGACGAAAAACCTTGGTGCGTTTGATCTCGCTATCCTCAATCGCCCGCGTCGTTGAAACGTGATATTCTGCGAGCTCCAAAAGGTTCTTTTTTGGCAAAAAAGCCCGTCCGGGATCGCCGATCACCACCTCCATGCCGACGCGTTGCAGGGATTGCAGCCAAGGCAGTACCAACGCCACCATATCGCTGTCGTAAAACACATCCCCCGCGAGCACGATGTCCCACTCGCCCGTCTGCCCAACGATATCGGCGCATTGGATGTCGATATGCACGCCGTTGACAGCCGCGTTCAGCCTGATGGCTTCAACGGCGAAGGTGTCGATATCAACGGCTTCAACGCTTTTGGCTCCTGCCAGCATGGCGGCAATCGAAACCAGCCCGGAGCCTGCCGCAAAATCAAGGACACGCTTGCCGCGCACGAGTGTTGGGTGATCAAGAATATACCGCGCCAACCCCTGCCCGCCCGCCCAGGCAAAGGCCCAAAAAGGCGGCGCGAGACCAATACTCTCCAAATCATCTTCGGTTTTATGCCAAAGCTCTGTTACCTCATCGGCCACATAAAGCCGAATTTCGGGCGCATGTGGCACGGGCAGCAGCACGGTATTGGCCTGAATAAACTCGGCCCGATCAATGATCATCCATGTCTTTCAGGCGCGGGGATGGGCCGCCTCAAACGCTTTGAGCAGCATCGCGCCATCCACTTCCGTATAGATTTGCGTGGTGGAAAGCGAGGCATGGCCCAATAATTCTTGGATCGCGCGCAAATCCCCGCCGCGCGATAATAAATGCGTCGCAAAAGAATGCCGCAATGCATGTGGGGTGGCCGAATCGGGCAGACCAAGCCCGCCGCGTAACCGCTCCATGGTCAGTTGAATAATGCGCGGCGAAAGTGGCCCACCCCGCTGCCCCCGAAACAACGGGCTTTTGGGCGTTAAATCATAAGGGCATTGCGTCCGATAGATCTCAATCGCCTTAATCGCAGGCGCGATAACGGGAACAATCCGCGTCTTGCCGCCTTTGCCAAACACGCGGATCGTGTCACGCTCGGGTGTCGGCGCGTCTTCAACCGTAAGCCCCAAAGCTTCCGAGATGCGCAAACCGCAGCCATAAAGCAGGGTCATAACGGCCGCATCGCGCGCCAAAATCCAAGGCTCGCGGGCCTCGCCTTTGCGCTCTGTCGGATCAACCAGCTTTTTCGCCATGGAAGGAGCCACGGGTTTCGGCAGCAACCGCCCAAGCTTCGGCCCGCGGATCACGGAAAGGACGGAGGCATCCGCCAGCCCCTCTTTTTCAAGAAACCGCAAAAAGGACCTAATTCCCGCAAGCGAGCGCATCAAACTCCGGCTGCCGATATCTTCCTCGCGTCGCGACGCCATAAACCCGCGCAGATCGACGGGCTTGAGCCTGGCAAGCTTCTCGATCCCCTCGTCGTCTTCGGGCGAAGCGCCTAGCCACGTCATAAATTGCCGCACATCCCGCCCATAGGCCTCCAGCGTCTTCGCCGAAAGCCGCCGCTCGCCCGACAAATGCCGCTGCCAAGCGAGGAAGAAACTGGACGATGGAACAGGTGACGGGGGCATAAAGATCATTAGAAAGGAGAGAAGTTAAAAAGCGGTTGCGGTTTTCATGAATTAAGCTTATCTATGCCACTAGGTGATATAAAAAGCGTTCGGCGTATTTTTGTAACGCGGGCCTTTGTCCGCCAAAACAAGAAGATTGGGCTGACCAACGCTGCACTGTGTAAAGCGGTCAGCGAGATTGCTGCGGGGCTCAACAATGGCAATCTCGGCAACGGAATTTTCAAGAAACGAATTGCGCTTGACGGTCGAGGTAAGCGCGGCAGTGTTCGAACTCTTATTGCAACGAGGGTTGGCTCTTACTGGTTTTATCTGTTCGCGTATAAAAAGAATGATCGTGCTGATATTTCCCCGCAGGAATATGAAGCGCTGATGAATTTGGCCGACGATCTTTATGCGCTTGACGAGAGTGGATTGGCCAAGGCCCTGAGCGCTGGTGCGATGATGGAGGTTAAGGATGATGAAACCAACACAGATGGTTGAGGCAAAACAAAAAGCCAGGACGCCTTTGCTTGGAGCCATCTATGAGACGGCTGACGATTTGGCGCGGTTAGGCTTAATCGAAAAACGGACGATGAACCGCTATCAGGCCTTATGCCTTGTCCCTTTGGAGTCTTTTAATGCCGAACAAATCCGCCTTTTGAGAAAAAAACAGCGGTTAAGCCAAACTGTTCTTGCGGCCGTCTTAAACACCAGCCCGTCGACGATCCGCAAATGGGAAGCAGGCGAAAAACGGCCCAGCGGGCCATCGCTGAAGCTGCTCAATCTCTTGGCACGAAAGGGACTTGAAGGGATAGTTTAATATTTCTTAAGCAAGCAAACAAAAAGTAAAACGTCAATTTACATTTGACAAATCGATCTAATGATTGCATCGTTCAAACATAAAGGTCTGCAAGCGCTCTTTCTTGATAAAGATCAGCGTAAACTACCGCCGGATTTAGTCGAGAGAATTGAGATGATTCTGGGCATTATAGCCGTTTCCGAAGTTCTGGATGACATCCGTATGCCAACACTTCGGTTGCATCCTTTAAAAGGTGACCGCAAAGGATATTGGGCGGTAACGGTTCGAGCCAATTGGCGAATCACGTTTCGGTTTGAGCAAGGACACGCATGGGAGGTCGATTTTGTCGATTATCACTGAAGAAATCGCTCCCATTTCTTTGATCATGAACTCACCACCCCATCCCGGGAGGCTGGTGCGGGATACGCTGGATGAGCGAAAACTCAGTATTGCTTCGGCAGCGCTTGGATTAGGTGTTACTCGCCAACAATTGCATAATGTATGCGTCGGGCGCTCATCAATCACACCGGAGATGGCGGTGAGGCTTGAAAAGGCTTTTGGCGGCAAAGCGGAAGTTTGGCTTCGCCTTCAGGCCGCGCATGATTTGGCCGAAGTCAGGCAGCGCGAGCATGATTTGGATGTTAAATCCTTCGCGGATCACGCCGCGTGAATAATCGCTCCCGTCAATCCTTCATCGCCGATATCCTCACCCCTGTCGCTCTCGATACCGCCTATTCCTATGTGGTTCCTGAGGGTATGGCGTTAGAGGCGGGCGATGTCGTCCACGTCCCTTTCGGCCCGCGTGAAACCATGGGCGTCGTTTGGGATATCCGGGAGGCCATATCGGGTGGCCCGTCTAACCTCAAAAGCATCAAGGCCAAGGCGGATGCCCCGCCTATTCCTCAAGCCTTGCGGCGCTTTATCGATTGGGTTGCCCGCTACACGCTGGCCCCGCGCGGCTCTGTCGTTCGTATGGCGTTGCGGGGACCAGAGATTGATCGACCCGAGCGCATTCAAATTGGTGTCCGGCTTTTAGGCCCCCCACCCAAACGTCTAACGCCTGCGCGGGAACGGGTGATGGCTGTGGCGGGAAGCGGGTTGCTTTATTCCAAGCGTGCATTATCCGATTTGGCGGGCGTTGGCATTTCCGTCATCGATAGCCTGATTGATGAAGGCACTTTGGTGCCGGAAGCCATGCTACCAGGTGCGATTGCTGAGACGCCGAACCCTGATTTCGCCACTAACCGTTTCTCGACAGGCCAACAAAGAGCGGTCGATGCCCTTATCGAAACGGTTAAACGACGCGCCTTCTCCGTCACATTGCTTGAAGGGGTAACGGGATCGGGCAAAACGGAAGTCTATTTCGAAGCGGTGGCCGAAACGCTTCGCCAAGGCAAACAGGCGCTGATTCTGATGCCTGAAATTGCGCTGACGGGTCAATTTCTGGACCGTTTTGAAAAACGCTTCGGTGTCAGACCCGCCGAATGGCATTCAGGTGTCACGGGCCGGAAGCGCGAGCGGATTTTTTCCGCTCTGGCCTCGGGCGAGGCCAAAGTGATCGCCGGGGCGCGTTCGGCCCTCTTTCTCCCTTATGCCGATCTTGGCTTGATCATCGTCGATGAGGAGCACGAAACCGCTTATAAGCAAGAGGATGGCGTGCATTATCACGCCCGCGATATGGCGGTGGTACGGGGACGGATTGAAAATCTTGCGGTCGTCTTGGCCTCCGCAACACCTTCCATTGAAAGCCGCGTCAATGCTGCGAAAGGCCGCTACGCCCATCTGCGCCTACCCCAGCGCCATGGCGGGCGCCCTCTGCCGGAAATTGGCACGATTGATTTGAAAGTGGATACACCAGCGCGGGGCAAGTTTTTGGCACCGCGTTTGCTGCGCGAAATGGGTGAAACCATCGAGCGCAATGAGCAGGTTCTGCTCTATCTCAACCGTCGCGGTTATGCGCCTTTGACGCTGTGCCGCCAGTGCGGCCATCGCTTTCAATGCCCGAATTGCACGAGCTGGCTGGTAGAACACCGGTTTCGCCGGGCTTTGATGTGCCATCATTGCGGCCATGTGGAACGCAGACCGGAGGCTTGCCCCGCCTGCGAAGCGGTCGAAAGCCTCACCGCCTGCGGCCCCGGCGTTGAGCGGTTGAACGAGGAAGTGGCGGAAGCCTTTCCGAATGCCCGCGTTCTGGTGCTCTCCTCTGACATGCCGGGCGGTACCGAACGCTTGCGCCGTGAGATCGAGGCCGTAGCGGCGGGCGAATTTCAAATCATGATCGGCACGCAATTGGTCGCCAAAGGCCATCATTTCCCTTATTTATCACTGGTTGGCGTGGTGGATGCCGATTTGGGACTGACATCGGGCGATCCACGCGCCTCTGAGCGTACCTTCCAGATGCTGCAACAGGTCACAGGCCGCGCAGGCCGTGGGGAAACCAAAGGCCGCGCCCTTCTCCAAACCTATGATCCGACCCATCCAGTGATCCGAGCCTTGGTCTCCGGCGATAGCGAACGGTTTTATAGCGAAGAAACGTCACAGCGCGAAAGGGCCGTTTTGCCGCCTTTTGGCCGCTTAGCAGCGCTGATTGTCAGCGCCGATGAACGAAACCCAGCCGAAAACCACGCAAGAATGCTGGCGCGCGCAGCGGAGGCACCACAGGGCGTCCATGTGCTCGGACCCGCCGAGGCCCCCTTAGCCATGATCCGAGGGCGTCACCGCTTCCGGCTACTCGTCAAAACCCCGCGCGATTTCGATATGCAGAGTTATATAAGACATTGGCTGGCGCGGGGGCCGAAAGTGACGGGTAACATCAAGGTTTCGATCGATATCGATCCGCAGAGCTTTTTTTGAGGCAATTTAACGCTTCAACTGCAAAAATAAGATCGTCATAACGGCAGCAAGGATAAATCCAACCATCCATTTTACGACAAGCAACTCGGCTTTGATCGGCGCAAGTTCGTCCCGCAGATCGGATTTTGTTGTCATCTGCTCGGCACTGGCCTCCGCAAAAGCGAGCGCCACACCTTCCGCCTGTTCCGGCGTAAGCTTAGCTTTATCTTGCAGGGTTCGCGAAAATTTGAGCGTATCAAATGAAACAGCGGTCACAGAACTACTCCAGTCATGCCCCTTATATAAAGGCATTAGCGCAAAAAATCGATAGGTGTTTATGGTCGATCTAATTTTCTCGCTATAAGCGACATCTTTCTGGCTCAGCTCATCTCCTTAAGTGGTGGATAAAGCGGCAAAAACAATGTTAGTGGGCGAACAGCGGACGGCAAAAAGCCATTTTTTCGATAAAATATTTCAGCCTTTTCATCGAGCGCATGGACCAGAAGTGCATGGATTCCGCTGATGGTCGCCGCGTATAGGGTTCGCAAAACGGCGTCGCGTAAAAGATCGGTTCCAAGACCCTTGCCTTGCCATGATAGGTCTATGGCTAAACGAGCCAAAATCATGACGGGGATAGGGTCGGGCATATTTCTTTTGATTTTTCCCGGTGCTTCCGCTGCCACCACGCCTCCGTTGTTGAGGGCATAATAACCGATAACGCGGATATTCTCCGTTACGACATAGGTTCGGCTTGCCCCGGCATTTTGATTGGCCAAGGCGCGCTTAGCGAGCCATTCATCCAATGCTGCGTGCCCGCAGGAAAAGTCTGCGAGATGATGCGCCTCCGTCAAAAGCGAGGGCTGGTTGATCATTTTTCCCAAATGGGCTTACGCGCTAGTAGCGCGTCGAGGGCAGCGTTGGGCTGCGGCGGCGCATCCAGCGCTGCATTGAAGGCTTGCCATTGATCGGCGTCCAAAGCAAAGAGTCGCTGATCAAGCACGGCATCTTCAGCGGCTTTGCGTACCGTGTCGAGGATAAAATCGGTCCGGGTTTTTCCAAAAACGTTGGCCGCGCGATCAATCAAGCCTAGCATCGCGGGTGTCGTGCGGATATTAATGTGATCGCGGCGTTTCGCTGCGGTTGGTTTTTCCATTGCACTATCCTCATCAGAAAAGTACCGCAAACACGAAATTTGTCAACACGTTGTCAATACAAATGGTGGGCGGTATCGGATATAGCTATAATCGCATAGAAGGCCGATCATGGCCTGAACAAATGATCGAACCATAGCTCAAATGCGCAAATGACTTTGCAAAGCTACCGCGTTTTTAAGCCTCAACCAGCTCCATTCGGCTCTCAATCCGATCCAAGCGAAGCTCGATTCGGTCGAGGCGGGACGAAAGAGAAGCTCCTTGTTGCTCCAGAATGCCAAGGCGTGACTTAATTTCACGATTATCTTCTTTGATCGCTTCCATCTGCTCTGACAGTCGGCGAAGATAGACAAGGACGATGCTGTCCGGCTCAACCATGATTTTACCCCATTAAATAAAACCGCTACTCCTCTATATTCCAAAATGGGGTTAAATGCGAGACGTCATCGCGGTATTTGACGGGCGTCATGGCGCTTTGCGGCCATTTTATTTGGGGTCGCCCATGAAACCAAAGTCGCGTTCAACAATTTTTCACACCGCATTGCACTCGTCATATGGCTATGCTAGTCACCGCCCGTGTTTCGTTTTTGCCTTTGGGGTGGAAACGAGCATGTTCCAGTCCTGCGCCGCTTTTGGTCAAGCCCTTTCGGGATGACGAGAAGAATGTGTGTGTGACGCCCCTTTGTTAAACGAGAGTCCTACTGGTGGCCGCTGAACAATCGATCACATCTGGTTTTGCCGGGCGGTATGCGACCGCTTTGTTTGAACTGGCTAAAGAAACCGGCTCCGTTGATGCGGTAGCGGCTGACCTTACGACCTTTGATACGCTCATTGACGAAAACGAGGATATGCAGCGTTTTGTGCGTAGCCCCGTGTTCAGCGCCGAGGAGCAGGTCAAAGCGTTGCAGCCGATTTTGGATAAAATCGGCGTCAAGGGTCTCGCCCAGAAATTTCTGCTTCTTGTTGCAACCAAGCGTCGCCTGTTTGCCGTCCGGCAGATGGTGAAGGCTTTCTTGCAGCGTGTTGATAAGGATCGCGGCGTGACGCGGGCCACCGTTACGCTTGCTGAAACGCCCTCGTCTAAGGCGCTGGATGCGATCAAGGCGGCTTTAAAAGATGTTGCCGGTGCAGGTGCCGAGATCGATCTTGAGATCGATCCGGAGATCATCGGTGGAATTATCGTGCAGATCGGCTCTAAAATGGTCGATTCTTCCCTTCGTACTAAACTCAACGGCATTCGAACCGCGATGAAAGAGGTCGGCTGATGGATATCCGCGCCGCAGAAATTTCTGCCATTCTTAAAGATCAGATCAAGAACTTCGGTTCTGAAGCCCATGTCACCGAAGTGGGCCAGGTGCTCTCCGTCGGCGACGGTATTGCCCGTGTTTACGGCCTCGACAACGTCCAAGCGGGCGAAATGGTCGAGTTTGAAAACGGCATCCGCGGCATGGCTTTGAACCTCGAAGCCGATAATGTCGGCGTCGTGATCTTCGGTTCCGACCGCGACATTAAAGAAGGCCAAACGGTGAAGCGTACCGGTGCCATCGTGGATGCGCCTGTCGGCAAGGGCCTTTTGGGCCGCGTTGTGGACGCGCTCGGCAACCCGATTGACGGCAAAGGCCCGATCAAGGCAGAGGCCCGCAAACAGGTGGACGTCAAGGCCCCGGGTATTATTCCGCGCCAGTCGGTGCATGAGCCAATGGCCACGGGCCTTAAGGCCGTTGACGCCCTGATCCCGGTCGGTCGCGGCCAGCGCGAATTGATCATTGGTGATCGCCAGACGGGTAAAACCGCCATCGCGCTCGATACGATTTTGAACCAGAAGGCGATCAACCAAGGCACGGATGAGAGCCAGAAGCTCTATTGCGTCTATGTGGCGATTGGCCAGAAGCGCTCCACCGTTGCCCAATTCGTGAAGGTTTTGGAAGAACACGGCGCGCTGGAATACTCCATCGTCGTGGCGGCTACCGCTTCCGATCCCGCTCCGATGCAGTTTCTGGCCCCGTTCACGGGCTGCACCATGGGCGAATATTTCCGCGACAACGGGATGCACGCCGTGATCGTGTATGATGATTTGTCGAAGCAGGCCGTGGCCTATCGTCAGATGTCGTTGCTGCTCCGTCGTCCTCCCGGCCGTGAGGCCTATCCGGGCGACGTGTTCTATCTCCATTCGCGTCTCTTGGAGCGCGCGGCCAAGCTCGGCAAGCCTTCAGGCTCGGGATCACTGACGGCGTTGCCCGTGATTGAGACGCAAGCCAATGACGTGTCGGCCTATATCCCGACCAATGTGATTTCGATCACCGACGGCCAGATTTTCTTGGAAACCGATTTGTTCTTCCAAGGCATCCGTCCTGCCGTGAACGTTGGTTTGTCCGTGTCGCGCGTCGGCTCTGCGGCGCAGACCAAGGCGATGAAGAAGGTGGCTGGCAAGATCAAGGGCGAGCTCGCCCAGTACCGCGAAATGGCGGCCTTTGCGCAGTTCGGCGGTGATTTGGACGTCACGACCCAGCGTTTGCTCAACCGTGGCGCGCGTTTGACCGAGTTGCTCAAGCAGACGCAGTTCTCGCCGATGCAGATGGAAGAGCAGGTTTGCGTGTTGTATGCGGGCGTGAACGGCTATCTTGATACATTGCCCGTCAACCGTGTAAAAGCCTTCCAGGACGGCTTGCTCAGCGCGTTGAAATCACAAAATGCGGCGCTTCTCGACACGATTCGTTCCTCCAAGGACCTTTCCGATGATTCGGCGAAGACCCTAAAGGCAGCGGTCGACGCGTTCGCGAAATCCTTCGCTTAATCGGGGTCTGAAAGGGGCGCGCCATGCCTTCATTAAAAGATCTCCGAAACCGCATCACGTCGGTTAAGGCCACGCAGAAGATCACCAAGGCCATGCAGATGGTCGCGGCGGCAAAGCTGCGTCGTGCACAGGCTGCGGCGGAAGCGGCGCGGCCTTACGCGTTGCGCATGAATGCGATGCTCGCCAATGTGGCGGCCAGCGTGGTGGGTACCCCGTCGGCTCCGCCTTTATTGGCGGGTACCGGCATCGACAAGACCCATCTTCTCGTTGTTTGCACGGCAGAGCGCGGCCTTTGCGGCGCGTTCAACTCTTCAATTGCGCGATTGGCGCGAGACAAGGCCAATGCGTTGATCGCCGAAGGCAAGGTGGTGAAAATCATCTGCGTCGGCAAGAAGGGCAATGATCTTTTAAAGCGGCTCTTTGCCAAAAACATTATCGAATTTGTCGATCTCCGCGCCGTTCGCTATATCGGTTATGAAAATGCCGATGCGATTGGCCGCTCGATCATTACGCGCTTTGAAAACGGCGAGTTTGATGTCTGCACGCTGTTTTATTCACGCTTTAAATCGGTAATCCAGCAATTCCCGACGGCGCAGCAAATTGTCCCGGCAGTTGTTCCAGAAAAAGCCACGGGCGTTGCGGCTTCTGCTTCTTACGAGTATGAGCCGGACGAAGCGGAAATTTTGAACTCGCTGCTGCCCCGCAACATCTCGATGCAGGTCTTCTCGGCCTTGTTGGAGAACGCCGCATCTGAGCAGGGCGCGCGGATGAGTGCGATGGACAGTGCGACGCGCAATGCGGGCGACATGATCAAGAAACAGACGATCAAATATAACCGCTCGCGTCAGGCGATGATCACCAAAGAACTGATTGAAATTATCTCGGGCGCGGAAGCGCTCTGAACGGACGGATGAAGGATCAAGACCATGGCAACGACCCACACCCCCTCAAACAAGGATGCTTTTGTCAAAGGATTGGCCAACGGCAAAATCACGCAAGTGATCGGTGCCGTCGTTGACGTGCATTTTGACGGCCATATGCCGGAAATTCTGAATGCGCTTGAAACCACCAACCGCGGCAACCGCCTCGTCTTGGAAGTGGCGCAGCATCTTGGCGAAAATTCGGTTCGCACGATTGCGATGGACACGACCGAAGGTTTGGTACGCGGTCAGGGCGTGGTCGATACGGGCGCGCCGATCTCCGTTCCCGTGGGAGCAGGCACTTTGGGCCGCATCATCAACGTCATTGGCGAGCCTGTTGATGAATTAGGTCCGGTGGAAGCCGAGGCCTATCGCCCAATCCACCAAGACGCACCAACTTATGCCGAACAATCAACCGAAGGCCTTATCCTTGAGACGGGCATCAAAGTGGTCGATCTTTTGGCGCCTTACGCCAAGGGCGGTAAGATCGGATTGTTTGGCGGCGCAGGCGTCGGCAAGACCGTGTTGATCATGGAACTCATCAACAATGTCGCAAAGGCGCATGGCGGTTACTCCGTGTTTGCAGGTGTGGGCGAGCGTACCCGCGAGGGCAACGATCTCTATCACGAAATGATCGAGTCCAAGGTGAATATGGACCCGAAGGAGCATGGCGGCTCGGCGGCGGGTTCGAAATGCGCCCTTGTGTATGGCCAGATGAACGAGCCTCCGGGTGCGCGCGCGCGTGTTGCTCTGACCGGTCTGACGGTTGCCGAGCATTTCCGCGATCAGGGCCAGGACGTGCTGTTCTTCGTCGACAATATTTTCCGCTTCACGCAGGCAGGCTCCGAAGTGTCCGCACTTTTGGGCCGCATTCCATCGGCTGTGGGCTATCAGCCGACGCTCGCCACCGATATGGGCGCGTTGCAGGAGCGCATTACCACAACAACCAAGGGTTCGATCACCTCGGTGCAGGCGATTTACGTGCCTGCCGACGATTTGACCGATCCGGCCCCCGCTGCCTCCTTCGCGCATTTGGACGCAACCACCGTGTTGTCGCGCTCGATTGCCGAAAAGGGCATCTATCCGGCGGTCGACCCGCTCGATTCATCTTCGCGCATGTTGTCGCCTTTGATCGTCGGCGAAGAGCATTATGCGGTAGCGCGTGCGGTGCAATCGACGCTTCAGCGCTATAAATCGTTGCAGGACATCATCGCCATTCTCGGTATGGACGAATTATCGGAAGACGACAAGCTGACGGTGGCCCGCGCCCGCAAGATCGAGCGTTTCTTGTCGCAGCCGTTCCACGTCGCCGAAGTGTTCACCGGTTCGCCCGGCAAGCTCGTTTCGCTTGCGGATACCATCAAGAGCTTCAAGGGTCTGGTGGAGGGTCAATACGACCACCTTCCAGAAGCCGCGTTCTACATGGTCGGCAACATTGAAGAAGCCATCGAAAAGGCCGATCGCCTTGCGAAGGAAGCCGCCTAAGCTTAGGCGGAAGACGAACGGAGACCACTATGGCCGCTTTCACATTCGAACTTGTTTCACCTGAAAAGATCCTCTTTTCCGGTGAAGTTGAGCAGGTTGTCGTTCCGGGTACGGAGGGCGATTTTGCTGTGCTGAAAGACCATGCGCCTGTGATGTCGGCGCTTCGTCCGGGTGTTTTAACCTATACGGACGCCAAGGGCGCAACCGAGACGGTTTTTGTCCGCGGTGGTTTCGTCGATGCAACGCCGAGCCTTTTGACGGTGTTGGCCGATCAAGCCATTCCTGTTGCCACGATGACGGATGCCGCTTTTACGGCTGAGGTCGAACTCGCTACCTCGTCCCTTGCCGCTGCTTTAACCGACGAAGGCAAGCGTCTCGCCGCAGAACGTCTGGCACAAATCGAAGCCTTGCGTTCGACCATCGTGCTCTAGCATTTTATGGCGCGCGGCCCGGATTACCTCACCGCGATATCCAATCCCAAATCCAGCACGTGTGCTGAATGCGTCAGCGCGCCGACGGAGATTAGATCAACACCGCTTTCGGCAATGGCTGCGACCGTTTCCAAATATACACCGCCTGAGGCCTCGGTCAGCATTTGACCGTTCACGCGTTTAACGGCTTCGCGCAATCGTGCGGGCGGCATATTGTCGAGCAACACCACATCGGCCCCTTCTCTCAAAACCTCGTCGAGCTGATCGAGCGTATCGACTTCGATCTCGATTTTGACAAGATGGCCGATGCTGGTCTTGACCGTGCGCAGCGCGTTCGCCACGCCACCCGCCACCGCAATGTGATTGTCTTTGATGAGGATGGCGTCATCAAGCCCGAAGCGGTGATTGAAGCCTCCTCCGCAGCGCACGGCGTATTTTTCGAACGCGCGTAGACCCGGCGTGGTTTTCCGCGTGCAGACGATGCGGGCTTTGGTATGGGCCACAGCCTGCACATAAGAAGCCGTGAGCGAGGCGATGCCGGAAAGGCGGCCCATGAAATTCAGCGCTACACGTTCGGCCGAAAGAATGGCCCGCGCCGGACCTTCGACCGCGAGCACGATATCGCCTTTTTTGACGGGGGAACCATCGGCGAGATGCGTGTCAAACCGCACGGATGCATCCATCATGCGGAATGCGGCAATAGCGATCTCGCTGCCGGCGATAACGCCATCTTGCCGCGCCGCAAGCACCGCACGGGCGCGGGCCGAAGCGGAAATGGTGGCAAGCGTGGTGATGTCGCCTGCGCGGCCAAGATCTTCGAGAAGGGCTGATTTGACGGCATCGTCGATGATGAGCGGGTTGAGCATAGGGGGCTAAAGTCCTTTTTTATCAATTGACTAACCTCATGGTGAGCCGCGCCAAAGGCGCGTGTCGAACCACGGTATTTTATTTTACACCACGTCCTTCGACTCACATTGCTTCGCAATGTGGCTCAGGATGAGGAGGTAACTTTTCGCTTCACCCCACAACCCCCGCCACAATCGCGCGGATCTGATCAAACGTAAACTTGGAGCGATGCGCGAGAGCGGGGTTGGCTTCGGGATAATCGGAGCGGTAATGCCCGCCGCGGCTCTCCTGACGCGCAAAGGCGGCGGCGGCGATGCATAAAGCGGTGCGGGCCATGGCGGTGAGTTCTGGCGCTTCTCCGGTGGCCTCGATATCCGCGAGCGTCCAGATGGCGCTCATTAATCCGGTTTCGTTGCGGATGACGCCTAAATGATCGCTCATCGTCTGGCGCAGCATAGCGACGAGATCGGGATCGAACGGAATGGCCGGGGCCTTGCCCATGGGTGTCGACGTGACGGGGTGTAACGCTGCGGGCAAAGCCTCGGCCACGCGGGCGGCAAACACGATGGCTTCGAGCAATGAGTTGGAGGCGAGACGGTTTGCGCCATGCACGCCGGTGGAGGCGACTTCGCCGATGGCCCAGAGGCCTTCGCGGGTGCTACGGCCCTCCGAGGAGGTGAGCACTCCGCCCATGTGGTAGTGCTCGGCGGGGGCTATCGGGATCAAATCGGTTGCGGGGTTGATGCCTACCGATTGGCAAGTGGCGTAGACCGTGGGGAAGGCCTCCGTAAACCTCTCGCCTATCGCTGTGCGGCAATCGAGGAACGCGCCGCGCCCGGCTTGGAGTTCGGCAAACACACCGCGGGCGACGATATCGCGGGGGCCGAGTTCCGCATCTTTGTGCAAAGCCAGCATGAAGCGCTTGCCCGCTTTATTGACCAGCGTTGCGCCTTCGCCTCGAAGCGCCTCGGTGGCGAGCGGCGCGGGATCGCGGCCAATCGCCATGGCGGTGGGGTGGAATTGCACAAATTCCGCGTCTGCGATCACCGCGCCTGCTTCAGCGGCCATGCTGATGCCATTGCCGCAGGCCTCTTTCGGGTTCGTCGTCACCGCATAAAGATGGCCGATGCCGCCGGTGGCGAGCACCACATCGCTCGCGTGGTAATGTGTGCGGTTGCCTGCTTCATCGGTTGCTGCAACGCCTGTTACTTGTCCGCCTTCGGTTAAAAGATGCTCGGCGGTGATGCCTTCGAGCACGGTAATCGATGGGGTTGCACGAACCGCCGTAATCAGCGCCTGCATAATCGCGGCACCCGCCATATCGCCCCGCACGCGCACAATGCGCCGCTCGGAATGCGCGGCCTCACGCGATTGCACGAGATGGCCTGCGAGGTCTTTGTCAAACGGCACGCCAAAACTTAAGAGATCGCGCACCCGATCCCCCGCCTCACGCGCCATGCCGAGCGTGATGGCTTCATCGACAATGCCGCCACCGGCGGCCAGCGTATCAGCGGTGTGTTTTTCAGGCGTGTCGCCTTCCGCCATCGCCGCCGCAATGCCACCTTGCGCCCAAGTGGAAGACGCGCCCTCGCCAAGCGGTGATGTGGCGAGCACGGTGACAGGACGCGGGCTGAGTTTAAGCGCGCAGAACAGGCCTGCTAATCCGCCACCGACAATGACAACGGAGGGGCTGCTCATCTCCCGAGCGCAATCATGCGTTCAACCGAAGCGCGGGCTTTGTCCGCAATCGCCGGATCAATCGTCACCTCATCGCGCAGATAGACAAGGCTATCCAGGATTTTCGGCAATGTAATGCGCTTCATATGCGGGCAGAGATTGCAGGGGCGGATGAAATCCACCTCCGGCACTTCGGCGGCGACATTCGACGCCATCGAGCATTCGGTGACCATCAACACGCGTTTGTGGTTGCCCGTTTTCACCCAATCGATCATATGCGCGGTGGAGCCGGTGAAATCGGCTTCTGCCAACACGTCTGGCGGGCATTCAGGATGCGCGATGATTTCGATGCTTGGGTCCGCCTCGCGATAGGCGCGGAGTTCCTCACCCGTGAAGCGCTCATGCACTTCGCAATGGCCCTTCCAGAGGATGAGTTTGACATGGGTTTTGGAGGCGACATATTTGCCCAAATATTCATCGGGCAAAAAGATGACGCGCTCGACGCCCAAGCTCTCGACAATCTGCACCGCGTTGGACGAGGTGCAGCAGACATCGGTTTCGGCTTTTACATCGGCTGATGAGTTCACATAGGTGACCACCGGCACGCCAGGGTAGCGCTGTTTGAGCAAGCGCACATCGGCTCCCGTGATGGAGGCGGCGAGCGAACATCCGGCGCGGGTATCGGGGATGAGGATCGTCTTTTCGGGGTTCAACAATTTCGACGTCTCCGCCATGAAATGCACACCGCATTGCACGATGATATCGGCATCGACTTCTGTGGCTTTGCGCGCAAGCTGGAGCGAGTCGCCAACAATATCGGCGACGCCATGAAAGATTTCCGGCGTCTGATAATTATGCGCCAAGATCACCGCGTTACGCTCTTTTTTGAGGCGATTGATCGCGGCAATATAGGGCGCGTGGAAGGGCCATTCGACGCTCGGGATGACGTGCTGCACACGGGCGTAAATCTCAGCCGTTTCGCGCTCGATTTCAGGCGTCCAGGCGAGATTGGGCATGGGCATCACACCGAGCCGCTGGATAAACGGCGAGGGCGTGCCATGGAACACGATGTTCGTTTGGGTTGAGGCGGTCGTCGACAAAGCGCTCATGGTCATCTCCGTTATACTCTTTAGGAGCATAATAGCCGGGCGAAAACACTGGCGGTTTTGCCAGCCTACCTCCCCAAGGGCACAAATACTCATTTAGAGCATAAGGATTATACGCCTGATGAGGGCCGTTGGATAGATGGAAAATGCGGGGGTGGAGGGAATTGTAGTGTGAGGCTGATTTCCTCTCCCGTCCGGGAGAGGATGTCGCCCGTATGGGCGACAGGTGAGGGGCTAACGGCCAGCGTTAAGCCCTCATCCGGTCGCTGCGCGACCACCTTTCCCCCTCAGGGGGAGGGACGCTTGTCGGGGTTACCCGCCAGCAATCGCCGAGAAATCCGCAACCGCTCTGGTCGCCTCACGGAACGACGCCAGCAAGCGCAGCCGATTGGCGCGTAGCTCTTTATCTTCCGCATTGACCAAGATTTTATCGAAGAAGGCATCCACCGCCGGGCGAAGTTCGGCGAGCGCTTTCATCGCGCCGGCGAAATCTTCGCGGGCGACGTGGTCTTTGGCGTGGTGGGTGGCGGCATCGAGCACTTCAGCGAGCACCTTTTCTTCTGGCTCGCCCTTGGCTTTGATGAGATGAACATCCACGGCTTCGTTATAGCTCTTGCCGTCTTTTTTCTCCTCCGCCTTGAGGATATTGGCGGCACGGCGGAAACCTGCGAGGAGATTGGTGCCGTCATCGGTTGCGAGGAAGGCATCCAGCGCTTCGACGCGTTTGACGATCATCAGGAGATCATCCGGCTGACCGGAAGCGAGTACGGCATCGATAAGATCATGCCGCTGGCCTTGATCGCGAAGATAGACTTTGAGGCGGTCATGGAAGAAGGCGAGGAGACTTTCGATTATAATTGAAATCTTGGGAAACTCAGTAATCGGCGGACCTTCAACAGAAAGGTTAAATGATCTTCTAATCACAAATTTTGAATTTTCACGCTCGCTACCGTCATTATATAAAAAAATTCGATCCGTTGGTAGAAAATTGTTTCTAAAGCCGGTTAAGTCTTCACCGTCAAATAATTCTGGAAATAAAGTATTAATCGACGTAGCTCGACCGAAAGCGTCTGTTATCATTACAAAAGCAGAGCCCTGTTGATAATCAAGAAGTAGACGCAAATATGCTTTCTCAAAGATACTTTTAAGACTTAGTCCTAATTTATTTTCAATGATTAAGCGTACCACACCTAAAGCTGCTCGCCGCAACGCATACGGATCTTTCGATCCCGTCGGCTTTTCATCAATCGACCAGAAGCCCACAAGCGTGTCGAGTTTATCTGCTAGCGCGACTGCAATTGAAACAGGATCCGTCGGCACAAAATCACTTGGGCCCTGTGGCTTATAATGCTCTTCAATCGCCGCTGCCACGCTTGGTGCTTCGCCTTGGCGCGTCGCGTAATAGCGACCCATGAGGCCTTGCACTTCCGGAAACTCGCCGACCATTTCGGAGACGAGATCAGCCTTGCACAACAGCGCTGCACGCGCGGCTTGCGTGACATCTGCTTTGACGATGGGAGCGAGTTCTTTGGCCAGCGCAACGATCCGTTCAACACGCTCATATTGCGTGCCAAGCTTGGCATGGAAGGTAATGTTTTTCAGCTTCTCCAACCGATCTTCGAGCTTCACCTTCAGATCGGTTTCCCAGAAGAATTTTGCATCCGAGAGACGCGCGCGGACCACGCGCTCATTGCCACTGATAATGGTCGCGCCATCATCTTTGGCGATCATGTTAGAGGTGAGCAGGAATTTATTGGCAAGCGGCGTGGTTCGACTCGCTCCTTCGGAGCGGCTCACCATGAGGGAGGAGGAGATCCCTTCGGAGCGGCTCACCATGAGGGGGGAGGAGGTCCCTTCGGAGCGGCTCACCATGAGGGAGGGGGTGACTCCCTCGGAGCGGCTCACCATGAGGGGGGGGGTGACTCCCTCGGGGTGGCTCACCATGAGGGCTGTAGCACCCCCCTCATCCTGAGCCGAGGCCAAAGGCCTCGTGTCGAAGGACGGTGTTTCATGGGCGGGCGTGGTTCGACTCGCTCCTTCGGAGCGGCTCACCATGAGGGAGGAGGAGGTCCCTTCGGAGCGGCTCACCATGAGGGCGGGAGAGGACGGTTTTTGCAGCACAAAGCATTTCTGGTTGGCGCGGATGGTGGCGCGGATGACTTCTGGTGGAATATCCAAAAAGCGCTCTTCAAAGGAGCCCATCAGCACCACGGGCCATTCAACGAGGCCTGCGACTTCTTCCAATAATGCTTCGTCTTCGACGAGTTCCAAGCCTTGCGCGAAGGCCAAATGGCGCGCGTCGTTGACGATGATGTCTTTGCGGCGATCCGCCGAGAGAACCACTTTGGCAGCTTCAAGCTTGGCGACATAATCCTCAAAACGCCGCGCCTGAAACGGCTGTGGCGCAAGAAAACGGTGGCCATATGTGATGTCGCCAGATTTAATTCCGCCAATGTCGAACGACACGATCTCTGGCGTTTCGGTTTCACTGCCGAAAGTACAGAGTATAGAGTGGAGCGGACGCACCCAACGCAACGCGCCTGACTCGGAAGAGGATTTGCCCCAGCGCATACTTTTGGGCCACGGGAAATCGCGGATGATCTGCGGCACGATCTCGGCAATCACATCCGGCGTCGGGCGACCTTTGCGCTCGACAATCGCAATATAAAAATCACCTTTTTTCGGATCATGCTGAAGGGTCGCTTGCGAGAGATCGGTTAGCCCTGCGCTTTTCAAAAACCCATCAATCGCCTGTTGCGGCGCGCCAACACGCGGACCTTTTTTTTCCTCGCGCATATCCGGCTGATGCGCGGGCAGGCCAGCAATGTGCAGCGCCAAACGACGCGGGGTGGCAAACGCCTGCGCTCCCTCATAAAGACAACCCCGCTCGACCAAGGCGTTGGTCACAAGCGTCTTCAAATCCTCCGCCGCACGACGCTGCATACGGGCGGGAATTTCTTCGGAGAAGAGTTCTAGTAAAAGGTCGGGCATTGGTTCAATCTCGAAAAGGGATGGGAAGGGAATAAGCGGGTTTTTACGCCCCTCCCCCCTCCGTCCTAAGCCACGCCTCGCCGCAAGCCTTGGCGAGTTCCCGCACACGGAAAATATAGCTCTGCCGCTCGGTGACCGAGATCACGCCGCGCGCATCGAGCAGGTTGAAGAGGTGGCTCGCTTTGATGCATTGGTCATAAGCGGGGAGCGCCATTTGGTGGCGGCCCTCATTTTTATTGCCAAAATCGAGGAGCGCTTTGCACTCGGCTTCCGCATCTTTGAAATGGCGGGCGAGCGCTTCGGTATTGGCGGCTTCGAAATTGTGCCGCGAATATTCCTGCTCGGCTTGCAGGAAGACATCGCCATAAGAGATTTTGCCGTCACCTTCGAGGCCGTTGAAATTGAGATCGTAGACGTTTTCGACGCCTTGCACATACATGGCCAAGCGCTCAAGGCCATAGGTGAGTTCGCCCGCAACCGGCGAACATTCCACGCCTGCGACTTGCTGGAAGTAAGTGAATTGGCTCACTTCCATGCCATCGCACCAGCATTCCCAGCCAAGGCCCCATGCGCCGAGCGTCGGGCTTTCCCAATCGTCTTCGACAAAGCGGATATCATGCAATTCAGGGTCGATGCCGATGGCGTAGAGCGAGCGCAGATAAAGGTCCTGCAAATTCGGCGGCGATGGTTTGATGATGACTTGATATTGGTAATAATGCTGGAGCCGGTTGGGGTTTTCGCCATAGCGGCCATCTTTCGGGCGGCGCGAGGGCTGCACATAAGCGGCGCGCCAAGGCTTGGGGCCAAGCGCGCGCAAGGTGGTGGCGGGATGAAACGTGCCCGCGCCGACTTCCATGTCATAAGGCTGCAAGATCACACAGCCCTGCTCCGCCCAGAAACGGTGCAAGGTAAGGATCAGCGCTTGAAAGGAGCGCTGCGGATTCATGGAGTCGGGCAGGGATTCAGACATCGGATCGGCCACTCACGCATTCAATGGATTTATTGCGCCGCACCGTATGGAAGAGGGGCTTGTCGGTCAAGCGCTCTGAAGCGAGGATAGGTCGTGGCAGATGATACGATTAAAGATTGACAATCGTAGTATAAACTACGAATATAAGGTTCATGAATGGCAAACAATTCATCAAAGCGGCGCGTAAATGGGCGAGGTCCAATGGCGTTGCGTTTGAGGTTGAAGCATCGCGCGGCAAAGGGGGCCATCAAATTTCGCGGATCGGCAATCGTTGGACAACCGTGCAGACGGGGGAACTGAAACCCGGCGTTTTTTATGCGATGCTGAAGCAACTCGATATTCCGAGAGAGGAATTTTAACATGCGGACTTGGACTTATCCAGCTCATATCGAAAAGCATGGTGAAGGTGATTATGTCGTCACCTTTCCTGATATTCCGGGCATTATCACCGGCGGTGGCTCGGTTGAGGAAGCCATTCACCAAGCAGAAGACGCGTTGGAAGAAGCGATTTTGGCCTTTCTTGCCCGTGGATCGGCCATTCCATTGCCAAAACCTGCTCTCAAAGGTGAATATAGCATTGTTCTCGCACCCGTAACGGCGTCCCGCGCGGCGCTGGTAAACGCGATGCGCGATCAAAAGATCACCAATGTCGCGCTTGCGGCCCGCATGGGGAAAAGCGAAGGCGCGATTAGACGGCTGATGGATGGCTCGGCCAATGTTAAGATCGATACGGTCGTTGAAGCGATGAAAGCCTTGGGTCGGAATGCTATTTTTAGCGATGAGAGGGTCTAAAGCCCTTTTAGGAGCGAATGTTTTGGCTTAAACTGATCCAATCACCGTCGCCTTCACCCACCAATCGGGATGCTCGCGCGCTAAAATCTTTGCCGTTTTGGCTGCATCGCGGCAGGTATCGAAAACGCCAAACACGGTGGCACCGGAGCCTGACATGCGGGCGAAGCGGCAGTTTGGCTGCGCGGTGAGCGCGGTTTCTACTTCGTTTATGATCGGCAATACATGGGCGGCGGCGGCGCGCATGTCGTTGCGGCCCTGTTGGAGGCCTTTGATCAGGGTTGAAACCGCCTCGCCCGAGCCGATCATCGGATGGGCTGCACCATGATGAACTTCACCCGGTTTCAGGCCAATTGCTTTGAATATTGTAGGTGTGGATGAGCCTTGCCGTGGATTAACCAGCACGGCGAACAGGCGCGGCAAAGCGAGTGGTTGCCCAAGCTTTTCGCCGATGCCGCGCATCATGCGGGTTTGGCTTGAAAGGCACACCGGAACATCGGCACCCGTTTGGATCGCTGCTTCATGGAGCGCCGGATCAACAGGTGAAAGCCGATTAAGACGCGCGATAAGCCTTAAGGCCGCCGCCGCATCCGCCGAGCCGCCGCCCATGCCGGAGGCAAGCGGGAGACGTTTGACGAGGTGGAAGGCACCGCGTTTGAGATCGGGCTTAAGCTCGCAAAGTGTCTTGACGGCTTTAAGGATGTGATTGTCCAAGACATCGCCTAAACCGGTCGCCTCTGGCCCCTTGACTGTAAGCGAGAGGGCTTTCCCTTCAATCAGCGTCAATTCATCGCCTATGCCCGCAAATGCTACAAGGCTTTCGAGCTCGTGATAGCCATCGGGCCTGCGGCTTTTGATGTGCAGCGTCAGATTGATCTTGGCGCGCGCCCGCGTGGTGCCTACCCAAGCCATCCGTTCTTAGCCGCCATTGTTGGCACCACCCGTGGCCGGGGGCTCGTCAGGCAGACCGTTTGCAATTTTATCGAGAATTTTAGGCAGGTCTTCCGGCTCGGGATTAAGATCACGCGCGTGGTTCCATTGGAATTTTGCTTCCAATGTGCGGCCAAGACGCCAATATACATCGCCTAAATGGTCATTTATCGTGGAATCGGCGGCTTTTAGCTGTACAGCGCGTTCCATCAGTTGAAGGGCATTGTCATATTGGCCCAAACGATAAAACGCCCAGCCTAGACTATCCACGATATAACCATCCGATGGCCGCAACTCGACAGCGCGGCGCAGCATGTGGAAGGCTTCATCAAGATTGTTGCCTTGCTCCACCCAAGAATAGCCGAGATAGTTTAAAACCAAAGGTTGATCGGGCGAAAGCTCCAGTGCTTTGCGAAAATCCGTTTCCGCTTCCGACCAGCGCTTTAGGCGCTCATAGGCAATACCGCGCGCGTAATAAAGGCTCCAATGGCTCTGATTTGGTGTGTTGATGGATTGAAGTGCGCCGCTATAAGCGTCTGCGGCTTCGGCAAAGGCTTTTTTTGAGCGATATAGATTGCCAAGGGCGATGAGCGGCTCGGTGTGATTGGCTAAGCGGGCATTGGTTTGTTTCAACAAGGCAATTGCATCGTCTGAGCGGTCAAGCTGCTCAAGGTTAAGCGCGCGTTGAATATCGGCAGAAATGCGCAACGGGGACTCGCTTGGCACTTTTTCATAGGCCGCGACGGCGGATTCGAATTGCTTCATGCGCTCATAGGTTTCCGCAATCGCAACTTGGGCGGAGGCATGATCGGGCTGTAACCACGTGGCTAGGCGAAGATAGATGAGCGAGGAGAGTTCATCGCCATCACGGGTGACTGCGCTGCCTAGGCCAAACAGAACTTCGGCAGCGCCTTGTTTTTCATTCTTGATGCGATCTTCTATCGGCTTGCCTGCGTCTAAACGCTCCAGCGCATCGCGGATAAGGGGATGGCGCGGCAACACTTTGGCGAGGTCTTGATAGATTGCCTTTGCCTCGTCGCGCTTTCCGAGGGCATAGAGACAACGGGCGTAAATATCCGCCGTTGAAATCGAATTACGGTCGCTCTCATAGGCCGATTTAAGGAGTGTCAAGGCTGCGTCTGGATTGCCGGACATTTTGGCAATCAACCCCTCATGCAGATTGCGAAAGGGACGGGTTGCAGGATCATCGGGCATTTTCTCGATGAGGTCAGCCGCTTTTTTAGGGTTTCCCGCCCCCACCCACGCCCATGCGGTTAAGAGGGAGGCGGTAAGATCGGTATTTTGTTTACTGTTATTGCGTCTAAGCGCCGTTTTGGCCGTGTTGAATTGCCCGTTGCGAATGGCGTTAATGGCCGAAATAAGCTGCACAATGCCATTACCCGGATTTTTACGGCTAACGGTTTGTGACAAGCGAAGCGCTTCCGTCATATTGCCCTCGGCCAATAAGGTAACGAAAGCGCGCTCGGCGAGGTCAGCGCTATGCGGATCGAATTTCAGCGCTTCGGAATAAAATAGGGCGGCAGCGGCGGTATCGGATGAAAGGCCAGCAACCAGCGCCGCGAGATAATTGCCCGATAGCGAATTGGCTGATGTAAGTTCAACCCGAGTGGATTTATCCGTCTCCGCTGAGGCGGGACAGGCAATGCCTAACGTCATGAGGGCTAGAAACCCAGCAAAGGTATAAGCGTACCGCACGGACGGACGAGGCATAATCAGGAACCAATGGCTTGAATTGGATAGAGGCATATAATCTGGTTAATGAATGCTCTGCTAAAAGGGAAGCAAAACCATAAGACTTCGTTACATATTTGAATAATTCGGCCCGCCGCCCCCCTCGGGCGTCACCCAATGGATGTTTTGTGACGGATCTTTGATGTCGCAGGTTTTGCAATGCACGCAATTTTGCGCGTTGATTACAAATGTCGGGTTGATCTTGGTATCAGGGTTTGAATACGTCACTTCATAAACGCCTGCAGGGCAATAAAGCCGCGCGGGTTCGCCATATAGTGGCAGGTTTTTAGTGATCGGGATCGAGGCATCGCCGAGGGTGAGATGCGAAGGCTGATCTTCCTCGTGGTTGGTGGAGGCGAGAAACACCGAGGAGAGCTTGTCGAACGAAACGACACCATCGGGCTTTGGATAGGTGATCGGTTTGACCGACCGGATGAGTTTGAGCGTTTCAAAATCCGCTTTGCCGTGGCTGAGTGTACCAAAGAGCGAGAATTTGAAAAGTTCATTCGTCCACATATCAAGCCCGCCAAGGACCACGCCGATATAGGTGCCTAATTTCGACCAAAGCGGCTTGACGTTGCGGACTTTGAACAAATCGCGGCCAATGGCTGAGAAGCGCCATCCGGCTTCGTAATCCGTGAGCTCGTCATTGGCGCGTCCTTCATGCAGGGCGCTGAGGATATGATCGGCGGCTTGGATGCCCGAGAGCACCGCATTATGCGAGCCTTTGATGCGCGCCACATTCACGAAACCTGCCGCACAGCCGATCAACGCGCCACCGGGGAAGGTGAGTTTAGGCACCGATTGCCAGCCGCCTTCGGTAATCGCGCGCGCGCCATAGGACAGGCGCTTGCCGCCTTCAAAGGTCTCGCGGATCATAGGATGTGTTTTAAAGCGTTGAAACTCATCAAACGGCGAGAGAGTGGGGTTTTGGTAATTAAGATGCACCACGAAGCCGACGGCGACGAGATTATCTTCGAGATGATAGAGGAAAGAGCCGCCGCCTGTTTTGTTATCCAAAGGCCAGCCGAATGAATGTTGGACAAGGCCCAAACGGTGTTTGTCAGGGGAAACCTGCCAAAGTTCCTTGATGCCGATACCGAATTTCGGCGGATCGCGCCCTTCATCGAGGCGGAATTTCTTGATGAGTGTCTTGGTGAGGCTGCCGCGCGCGCCTTCCGCAAAGAGCGTATATTTGGCGCGCAATTCCATGCCGCGGGTAAAACTGTCTTTGGCCTCGTTTTGCTTGGAAATACCCATATCACCCGTGGCAATGCCAATCACTTCGCCCTTTTCGCCGTAAAGCACTTCGGCGGCGG
>Ga0316217_10001869_pt1 | contig 26449 bp, 21 predicted proteins | sample 1anoAmetaG_FD_203633 | JGI IMG/M metagenome (GOLD analysis project Ga0316217, IMG submission 203633) | Freshwater microbial communities from Trout Bog Lake, Wisconsin, USA - 1anoA | ecosystem: Environmental > Aquatic > Freshwater > Lake > Hypolimnion/Profundal zone | place: USA: Wisconsin...
CCGCCGGATGGCCACCAGGCACCGCTGGCGAGCTTTTTCTGCGCTGGCGAGCTTTTTCTGGGTGCCATGATTTTAATCAATCCATCGCGGCGATACAACCAAATCACCGCCATTGGGCCAAACCAAGGTGCGTGACATCATCGGCGGCATGGATTTCAGCCCCAGCGGGGCGCGAGGAATGTCGCCACGGGTGAAGCGTAGCGCAACCCGTGGAAAAATGGCCTGTTTTGTCGGCCGCCCCGGCAGGGGCGGAGGAAGCTGCCGTTGCCCCGTCCGGGGCAATCCCGCCAGGGCGATCATCCCACGGGTTTCGCTTCCGGGGCTGTCGCCCCGATGCTCCACCCGTGGCTACATTCCGACGCCCTGCCGGGGCTTAAGGCAAGCCGCCTAAAGTGTCACCCACCCGCCAAACCAAGAACGCTTTGCCATGCGAACCATCCTGCCTGATTCATTATGCAAGCTCAGGTGATGGGGCGCCGCGTCACCGGCGAACGTCGCGCGTGGGTTTAATGATTGCAGATAACTTACCATGCTCAGCGGCGAATGCAAGGGATTGGGCAATATTTTGGGCCACACAGGCGATTGGCGCAAGTGGCGTGGGTTTTGGTAAGTTCTCGACGCACATTGATCGCAGGTTTTTTGCGATAAAATCTTCGGGCACTTTGGGGGGGCCTTGGGGCGGTTTGGAGGCACCTTGGGGCGTTTTGGGGGCTTCTTGGGGCAGTCGAGAGGGGGTCGAGAGGCCTCCAGAAGCGTTTAAGGCCGGGAAACCTGCCCTGAACCTCGCGGAACCTCCCATGAAAGTCGCTGAAAGTGGCCTAAAACTCGGACCAATCTCGGGGTATTTAAGCGTACTCAACAACTTAAATTAGTTATCCAATGCGGCTTTGTCAATTAAATTGAGCAACTTGGCCTGATCCAAAAAAATCATCCGAAAATACATTTTCGTTTGTAAGTCCGCTGGGCATCAGCACTTAGGGAAAATGAACGTGCGCATAGTGCGCAGCAAGATGTGGTGCGGGCCCTCGCCAGCTACCCACTCCCCGGGTGTTTGCCACGCCCAACCAAACTTCGGCCAAGGGGCTTTCTTGTATTAGGTTGCCGGATGGCGTAGAATACGAGTATTGTGTTTGGCCGTTGGGTGGATCAGGTTAGGGCGTTTGCCCGGCCTGTTACATCAATGGTCCGGACGGTCGGCCCCAGCGGAGGCCGGCGTTCGATAGGCTGATTTTGACATGCAACGCAAAGCGTGACATGAACGTGATTTACCTGGGAGCTTTCGCCGCGGCTGTGCCCGTCGCGGTTTGGCAATTCTTGGCACTGGCGGCTTTGGCCGCCGGGTTTGCTCTGCTTTTCCATGGGGCGGTGCGGTTGGTGAAACAACTGGTTTTTGCCCCGCCTTCGTCTGTGCTTATTCCCCCCACTTTGCCTTTCGCAACCGAACAGGTTGCAGGGCATTTTATCTTGCCGATCTTGGATCGGCTGGCGGGGCGTGCGCCGCCTCGATTTGCCATGGCGGCGGCAGCGTCGCCTTCCCAGACTTATCTCCCCGTTTCACCGCGCTTGCAGCATTTGTCACATCATTGGCCGAATTTCCGCTGATTGCCGGTTGACCGATTCATTGCGGTTGATAGTCCCGGTTGCCGGTTGAAGGAAACGGTCCATGCATACTATTTATCTGGGAATTTTCATCGGTTTAACCGTCGGCGCGGTGGGCGTGCTGGCGGTGATTCAAATCCTGGCCAAGAGCGCTTTGGCGCGCGCCCACCAGGAAGCAGAACAACTGAAAGCCAACACCATTTCCGAAGCGCAAAACCGCGCCAAGGAAATCGAGTTGCAAGGCCGTCAGGAACAAATCAAGCGCAAGGAAGAAGTCGAACGCGATTTGGAACGCCAGCGGAACGAGCTCAAGGCGCACGATGCGCGGCTGGCCAAGCGTGAAGACACGCTGGACCGCAAGTTGGATACCCTGTCGGTCAAAGAAAAACATCTGGATGAGTTGGAGAATCGGCTGGAAGGCCGGGAAAAATCGCTGCTTAGCAAGGAAAACCAACTGGGCGAGGTTTTGCGCCAGCAGCGTGATCGGCTGCTGGAATTGACCAAGATGTCGCCGGAGCAGGCCAAGGAACTGCTGCTCAAGCGCATTGAGGACGATTGCAAATCCGAAGCCGGGAAGCTGATTCAGAGGATCACCGAGAAAGCGCAAGAGGAGGCCAAAGACAAGAGCCGGGACATTATCTTGCAGGCGATTCAGCGTTATGCCGCCGAGCAGACTTCCGACCATACCGTCAGCACGGTGACGATTCCCAGCGACGATATGAAAGGGCGGGTGATTGGCCGGGAAGGGCGGAACATCCGCGCGTTTGAAAAGACCACCGGGGTGGATGTGATTATTGATGATACGCCGGGCCTGGTGGTGGTGAGTTGTTTCGATCCGGTGCGGCGGGAGATCGCGCGGATATCGCTGGAACGGCTGGTGCAGGATGGGCGGATTCATCCGGCCCGCATCGAAGAAGTGGTCGCCGCCACCAGTAAGGAAATGGAAGAGGAGATCGTGCGCATCGGCCGGGAAGCGGCGCAAGAGGCCAATCTGCAACTGCCCAAACCGGTGATTCCCATGCTGGGGCGGCTGAGTTATCGCACCAGCTACGGCCAGAACGTTTTGCGGCATTCGATTGAAGTGGCCTACTTGTGCCAGACCATCGCCGATGAACTGGGTTTGGACGGCACGCTGGCCCGCCGCTGCGGTTTGTTGCACGACATCGGCAAGGCGATGGATCACGAGCAGGAAGGCGGTCACCCGCAGCTTGGCCGGGAATTCTTGCGGCGGTTTGACGAACCCGAAGCGGTGCTCAACGCCGCCGAAGCGCATCACGGCGACGTGCCGGCGACCACGCCCTACACACCGATTGTCACCGCCGCCGACGCCATCAGCGCCAGCCGTCCCGGCGCCCGGCGGGAATCGTTGGAGCGTTACGTCAAACGTTTACAGGAGTTGGAAGATTTGGCGATGACCTTCGAGGGCGTGCGTCAGGCTTATGCCATCCAGGCCGGCCGCGAAGTGCGCGTGATTGTCGATGCCAAGCTGGTGGATGACGGCATCGCCACGAAAATCTGCCGCGACATCGCCAAGAAGATCGAAGACGAGATGAATTATCCCGGCGAGATCAAGGTGACGCTGATTCGGGAAGTGCGGGCGGTGGAATATGCGCGGTAGTTCAATGCCAATTGCCGATTGCCAATTGCCGATTGGAAAATGCAGTTCACGGCAACGGCCGCACCTGAATTTCTAAATCGACACTCGGCAATTGGCAATCGGCAATATCCCCATTGGCATTCAGCATCGCCACCGTTTATCGTACCGGCACCATGAGTGAAATCATCGAAAAATCCGGCGTGGGCGGCGCACCGCGAATCCAAATCCGCACGCCGTTTTCTGAATGCAAGCTGGAATCATACGGCGCGCACATCACGCACTTTCAACCGCTGGGCAAGCAGCCGGTGTTGTTTATGAGCCAAGCCAGCCGGTTTGAAGCCGGCCAGCCGATCCGCGGCGGTATTCCGGTGATCTTCCCATGGTTTGGCCAGCGTGCCTTTGATCCGCAATTGCCGATACACGGGTTTGCCCGCCTGCTGCCATGGAGCATTGAAACCGTTCACACCAACATCGACGGATCGGTGCGCGTGGAAATGCAATTGCCAAGCAGCGATGCCACCCGCGCCCAATGGCCGTTTGAATTCATCGCCCGCCTGGAAGTGCTGGTGGCCGACGATTTGCAGGTGACCATGGAAATCCGCAATTACTCGGCCAGCGAGATGCACTTTGAGCAGGCGTTGCATACGTATCTGGCGGTGGAAGACATTCGCAAGGTATCGGTCACGGGCCTGGAGGATTGCCATTATCTGGACAAAACCGAAGGTTTTGCCCGCAAGCTGCAAGGCGAGGAACCGATCATTTTCGGCGGGGAAACCGATCGCATCTATCTCAACACGTTTTCGCCGGTGGTGGTGCGCGATCCGCAGCGGCAGCGGGTGATTACCGTGGACAAGGAAGGCTCCAGTTCCACAGTGGTCTGGAACCCTTGGATCAACAAAGCCCGCGCCATGACTGACTTTGGCGATGAGGAATGGCCGGCGATGCTGTGCGTGGAAACCGCCAACGTGGCGGAAAATGTCATCGCGTTGCGTCCGGGGGAGACGCATAGCATGACAGCGCGGTATGCGCTGGGGGATGGGCAGCGATAAACTTGGCCGCGGGGTGATGGTTACCTCAGCATAGCCGATGGCACTGAATTTTCGCGGGCCACCGTTTTCCAAAATAACATTTTCCCTTGGTTGGCGATCTGTTACCGCGTATATTTTAAGTGTGACGGTGACTTTCGAAGCCAATACTGGCGGCACGGTGATCGTTCCCGATCCGCCTGCCAAGTTGCCGCCCAACGCGCGTCTGCGCGTCACGGTAGTGCAAATTGAGCGGCCCAACGGTAGCGCCGTCGAGCCGCTGGCCCGTTTGCCGCTGATCGCGCTTTCGCCTGAAAACGCCCAGGCCATCAACCTCGATCCGGAGTTCGCTGTCGAGGAGTCCTGACCCATGCCTCACCTGGACGACCTGCCGGCCGGCAGTGATGTTTTCATCGACAGTCCGATTCTTCATTACGCGGTCGTCACTTCCGATCCGCCAACACAGGCGTGCCTGCGGTTTTTACGCCGTATCGCCGCAGGAGAAATCACCGCCTGCATCAGTTTGCCGGTGTTGAACGACGCGATTCATAAAGTAATGTGTTCGGAAGCGGTGTCGCGTTTCAACCGGCCCCGCGCCGGTATCGTCCGCTGGTTGAAAGACCACCCTGATTCCACCGCCCAATTGACTGCCGCACGGGAACTTCTGCAATTGGTGCCGGCGCTTTCAATTCGCATCCTTCCGCTGGAATTACCGTCGCTATCCGATGCGCAAGATGTGGTCTTGCAGCATGGCCTGCTGGCCAGTGATGCCATAATTGTGGCGATGGTCCGCGCACATGGTTTGCGCCACATTGCCACCAACGATGATGACTTTGACCGCATCCCGGCCTGACCGTCTGGAAGCCACGTTAAAATCTAACGCTGTCCCACGCGACCTTGAACATGAACGGCAAAACTTTCGTTTTGGTAACCACGCGCCTCCTACCCATTCCTCTCCGCCTTCGATTCCCTGGCCATCAAATCCGCAATCGCCGCGCGGGCACTCTTGCCCTCAAACAGCACCGCATGAACCGCACGCGTAATCGGCATCTCCACGTTATGCCGCCGCGATAACGCCATCACGGATTTGGTCGTCGGCACACCTTCGGCAACGCTGTTCATTTGGCCGAGCACTTGGGCCAGCGATTTGCCCTGGCCGATTTGCTCGCCCACGGTGCGGTTGCGGCCTTCGGGACTGACGCAGGTGGTGATCAGATCGCCCATGCCGGCCAAGCCGCCAAACGTGCTTTCCTGTGCGCCCATGGCCACGCCCAGGCGGGTGATTTCCACCAGGCCGCGCGTGACCAGCGCGGCTTTGGCGTTATTGCCGGCGGCCAGGCCGTCCAAAATGCCCGCGGCCAGGGCGATAACATTTTTGGTGGCCCCGGCCAATTCGGTGCCGATCACGTCGTCGTTGGTATACACGCGGAACCAGTGCGTGCTAAAGACCTGCTGCACGCGCCTGGCCAGATCGGCATCGGCGGCGGCGGCCACCGCGGTGGCGGGCAGTTGCCGGGCGATTTCCGCGGCGATATTCGGGCCGGATAATGCCGCCAGATTGCACTTGCGCAGTGTCAGCACGTCGGCAATCACCTGCGTCGGCCGCAGCAGCGTGTCGTTTTCGATCCCCTTGGCCACGGAGATAATCGGCACACCGTCCGGCACGTGCGGAGATAAGCGATTCCACACGCTGCGCATGTACTGCGTCGGCACCGCCGACAGAATCAGGCTGGCGCCGTCAAAGCAATCGGCGTCGCTAGCGGTCAAGCGCACATCGGCGGGGATGCTGACGCCCGGCAGCAGCCGGTGGTTTTCGCGGTCATGCCGCAGCCGGTTGATGGATTCGGCGAACGCCCCCCACATGGTCACGTCATGCCCGCCGGCGGTTAGCAGAATCGAACAGACCGTGGCCATCGCGCCATCGCCGACAATCGTTACTTGTTCACGCATATCAACTGGCGCGAGTTTACCAAGATATTTTTCCCCGGGACAGCGGCGAATCGCCGGCACGCATGTACCTGGCGGGCCTTTATTTTTTGTGTCACACTTTGGCCCCATGGCGCGTATTACTGTGCAAAGGAGCTTTCCATGAATCTACGTCGCGTTAGCGTTTTCATCATCGTCGTCGCATTGGCGTTTGCCGGCATCGTCCGCGCCGATGCGTTTGATCCCAAGCAGGTGCCGGCCACCGCCAAATGGCTGGTGCATTTGGATATCGATGCCCTGCGCGACACGCAAGCCGGGCAGGCCATTCATCAGAAACTTCAGAACGACAGCCATTTCCTAGAACACATGGGTCAGCTCAAAGCTATCACCGGGATTGGCTCCGTGGAGGATTTCCACGCTATCACGCTGTATGGCGCGGGTTCCGATGAAACCGCGGCCGTGGTGGTGGTCCATGCCCCGGCCGACCGCGAGCGCATCCTGACCATGCTGCAAAACAACCCGGGGTTCAGCAATATTCCCTATCACGACCATACCATTTATTCCTGGACGGACGGCCCCAAAACCCAGTTCGGCGCGTTTGCCGATCCGGACTTGGCGATCATCGGCCGCACGCAGGAAGCCTTGCAAACCGCGCTGGACACGCTGGACGGAACCGGCAAGGCCATCGATCCGCAATCGACCATGGCCGGCGGCGTGCAGAAAGGCGTGCTGGCGTGCATCGCCGGCCGTGATCTGGCGTCGCTGAAGAAAAAGGGCGAAACGCAGCCGGCGCCGCTGGCGCATGTTGATAGCGTCTATATCTCGCTTGGCGAAGATCCCACCAATGCGCTATTGAACGGCCTGGTGGTTGCCAAAACCCCCGAAGCCGCACAGCAATTGCAAGCGATCTTTGCAGGCATCAAGGGGTTTGTGACCATGAGTGCCGCCGGCGACAATGCCGACGAAAACACCAAGCTGGCGGCCAAGGCGCTGGAAAATCTCAAGATTGAGGTGGACGGCGTGAAGGTGAAAGTCACCTTGCCGGTGGATATGGACGTGGTTCGCCAGTTCATCGACAAGGTGGACAAAAAGCGCCAAGCCGATGAGCAATAATTCCCGCTGCGGAGAAACGCCTTGGATACGCGCGATACACGCAGCGATGAGGAACTCGCCCGCGCAGGGCAAGCGGGTTCCTTGTCGGCGTTTGAAGTCCTGGTGCAGCGCTATCAGCAACCGCTGCTGCATTTTCTGCATAAGCGGCATACGCGCGATGCCGAGGATGTTTTCCAGGAAACCATGCTGAAGGCGTACCGTGCGCTGGATCGCTACGACGCGCGCCGGCCGTTCAAAACGTGGATTTTCACGCTGGCGTACCGGCAGGCGATCACCAGCGCCCGCAAGCTGCGCCCGACCGATGGCGATGCCGCCCTGCAACACGTGACCGCCGACCAAGCCGATCCATCGGCCATTGCCGAGCGGAACGAACTGCATGGCAAGCTGTGGGACACGGCGCGGCAGATATTAAGCGCCGAACAGTTTGCCGCCCTGTGGCTGGTGTATGGCCAAGCGTTGCCACCGCGCCAGGCGGCGGTAGTGCTGGGACGCTCTTGGTTATGGGTGCGGACCAATTTGCACCGGGCGCGGAAAATGTTGTTGGCGGCCATGGAACCAGATGCGCAAACCTTGCCGGCGGCACTGGTCGCCGCGGAGGCATCATCATGAATGCACACGAACAATTGAGCGCGCAACTGCAAGCGCAAGCCGGCGCCGATGTGCCGGTTTTTTCCGATGATTTGCACCGGCGGGTAATGACCGCCGTGCGGCAAGCTTCTTCCCCCTCGCCCTGTACTCAGGGAGAGGGTTGGGGTGAGGGTTCTTTCCGCCATTCGGCAATTGGCAATTGGCAATCGGCAATCCGCTGGGGCTTGGCCACCGCGGCTGCCATTGCCCTGGGCATCGGCATCGCCCTGCACAATCCACCACCGCCCACGCCGAAGCTGGTTGCTATTCCCAACAAGCCCATACCGATCCCGTCGTTGCCGGTGATCGCCCTGGCCAACGCCGCCGAGCCGGCCAATCGCCGCTTGCACGATGCCCGTTTTGCGTATTTGGATCGCGATGCGAAAGACTTCGGCCAATATCTGATCGAGCAGATCGACGTGCTGCCGCACAACCAATGAAGACCGCCCCCACGCTGTTGCTGGCCGATTGGATCGCGCCGATGGATCGTGCGCTGGTGCGTCACGCGGCAATGCTCATTGATGGGACGACCATCGCCGAAGTGGGATCGGCTGATGAACTGCGGCACCAATACCCCCATGCCGAAACGATCACTTGGCCCGATTCGATTCTTGTGCCCGGATTGGTCAACGCGCATGTGCATTGCGAATTATCCGGCGATGTGATTGATCCCGTAGGGTCTGCTTCAGCAGACCGGTTATTCATGGCGTCACCCGGCAAAGAGAATAACCGGTCCGCTGAAGCGGACCCTACGCAAACCATTTCCACCGGGGATCGGTTCGTCGCCTGGCTGAAGCGCGTGATCGCCGCCGCGCCGGTGGATGCCACCGCACGCCAAGCGCGTGCCGCCGAAAACACCCGCGAATCTATCCGCCAATGCCTGCAATTTGGCGTCACCACCATCGGTGATATTTCGCGCCACTGTGGCGTCACCCGGCAAGCGATTGCCCAGTCACCCTTGCGCGCTGTCAGTTTCGGCGAAATCACCGCCATGGCCCAACGCCGGGGAATGCTGGATGAAAATATCAAGCTGGCCACCGACACCACGCATGCCTCAGAAAAAATGCGCATCGGCGTCACGCCGCACGCGCCCTATTCGGTGGAAATTCCCGCCTACCAGCGTTGCGTACAACTCGGCTTGCCGATTGCCACGCACCTGGCCGAAACGCCGGATGAAGCCGAATTCCTGGCGGACTACACCGGCCCCTTGCGCGATCTATGGGATTGGCTGGGCTTCTGGGACGATGCCGTGCCCACCTTCGCCGGCGGGCCGATTCGCCTGGCCCAATCTGTCGGCTTGCTGCACGCCGCCGCCGTGCTGGCACACGTCAATTACTGCGACGATGCCGAACTGGACATTCTCGCCGCCGGCAACGCCAGCGTGGTCTATTGCCCGCGCACGCATCGCTTCTTCGGCCATGCCCCGCATCGCTGGCGCGACATGCTGGCTCGCGGCATCAACGTCGCCGTCGGCACCGACAGCCGGGCCAGTTCGCCCGATCTGAATCTGCTGGATGACCTGCGTTTGCTGCGTCAAATCGCCCCAGACATGCCCGCCCAAACCCTCTGGCAACTGGCCACCACCCGCGCTGCGGCGGCTTTGGGATTATCCGGCACGGTTGGCTCGCTCACCCCCGGCAAACAGGCCGATGTGCTGGTCTTCCCCGCCGATGGCAATGATCCGTTGGAAGCCATTTTGCAATCGCCAAGCATGGTTCCGCGGGCGGTGTGGATTGGCGGACGTCTCATCCATTAGCCCCGGTCCGTGTTCCCCCTCGCCCGGTAATCCGGGAGAGGGTTGGGGTGAGAGTTTTTTGTTATAATGCCAACGCCATGGCTTCCGCACCAACCAGCTTCGCCATGTTCTGTCGGCAGTGCGGGTACAACCTGTACGGCCTGCCGGAGAATCGCTGCCCGGAATGCGGGAGGACGTTTGAGCCGAACAACCCCAAAACCTTCTTCAAACATTCCGGCTCACTTGCGCGACGGCGCTGGGCCAAACGTATCGTCGTCGCGGTGGTTGCGTTCATTATCTTGGCCGGTGCCGCCGGCGTAAGCGTTTGGTATCCTTGGCATCGCGAACAAGCGGCGGTGAAGATGGTACGGCGGTGTGGCGGCTTTCTGAACATGAAAACGATCGGGCCGCACTGGCTGCAGACGTTGCTTGGCCGGGAAGGCGGTTTTCTTTTGGAGCGTGTGGACAAGGTTCATCTCGGCAACATGAGACTAACGGTTACGGATACGGACGTTGTAGCAGTGGATGGGTTGGCGCAACTGCAATCGCTAGATCTCGGGAGCACACAGGTCACGGACGCGGGTAGGGCAGTTGAAGGATCTGCGGGAATTGCGGCGGCTGGGGCTTGGTTTCACGCAGGTGACGGACGCGGGTTTGGAGCATCTGAAGGATCTCAAGCGATTGCAAGACTTACATCTCGATGGCACCAAGGTGACAGACGCGGGACTGAAATACCTGAAGAACCTGAAAGAATTGCAATCGTTAAGCCTTGGCGACACAAATGTGACAGACGCGGGACTGGAATACCTGAAAATCTGAATAGATTGCAAAGTCTGGCGATTGTTCAGACGGCGGTAACCGATGCGGGGCTGGAGGGTTTGAAGGATATAAAGGGATTGAGGTGGGTGAACCCTACGGGCGTAAAGGTAACTGACGCCGGTGTAGCGGCGCTAAAGCGGGCGTTGCCGAACTGCAATGTTGAATTCAATGATTACTAGCGTTTCCAGTTTCGCGTGAGACTGGTGGGTGGAAGTGGAGCGAAGACAAACCCATCAAGCTGACAAACCCCCCGCTTTGCGATAAAAACACTCGCATGGAATTAGACGTTCTCGCTCCCGCCGCCGGCCCGTGGTATGCCGACGGGCTGAAATTTACCTGCACGCAATGCGGCAACTGCTGCACCGGCGGACCGGGGTTTGTTTGGATTAGCCAGATGGAAATCGTCCGGCTGGGGGAATTTTTGCAAATATCGCCGGAAGAGGTGGTGGAAAAATACTGCCGCAAGGTGGCCGGGAAATTCAGTCTCATCGAAAACCGCAACCCGGCCACCGGGTTATACGATTGTGTGTTTCTCAAGGAGATTCCGGCCCAAGGCGACGGCAGCGCGGTGGTACACACGCGGCGAGTGTGCCCGGTTTATCCGGTGCGGCCGTTGCAGTGCCGCACCTGGCCATTTTGGGAGATGAATCTGTCGAGCCGGAAGATTTGGGATCATTCCAGCGGGCGCTGTCCGGGCATGAATCGCGGGAAGAGTTATGGCCGGCGGCAGATGGAAGAGTTGCGTGATGCCACGGATTGGCCGGCGGCGGTGCCGACCTCGGGAGACGGCAAATGAGCGGCACGGCGGCGCGATGGTTATCGCGGGTGTTTGCCACCGTGGCGGCGGGGTCGCTGATTTGTGCCGTCGGGTTTGACATCTGGGCGCGCAGCCGGCCGAGCGTCGAAAAAAACGCCGGCTTTATTGCCGACGTTGACCACACGATTGACCAATTGCCAGACACCGATATCGTGGTTCGCCTGATTGATGTGCCTCCCAACGCGAATGACAAAATGCTCAATCTGTATTACCGGGGCAATTTCACCGCGTATCCGCGCCGGGTGTTCATGAACGATCCGCAGGTGCCCATGGATTATCTGCACGATCAGCCGACGGCATTCAATTTCGACCCCAGCGTGCCATGGATGCTGGCGCACCATGTTGGCGGGGAAATCACGCTGGATCGCGCACACGCTTTTGTGCCGGTGGTGGAGCGCATCCTGCCCAGCGGACGGCAACCCCAATGATCCTGGCACTGGCGTATCTGGGTTTGATCTGGCTGGTAGGCTCTGTGCTGGTCTGCGCCCTGGGGCGAAAATGGGAATTGACCCTGGCGGAATTGCTTGCTGCGTCCGGCGTGTTGGGCGGCGCCGCCGTCGGACTGGCCTTGTTGGGAATTTCAGCGGCAGGGTTCGCCCCATCGCGAACGGTGGTGGCGATTGTTACCGCGATTGCCGCAGCGGCGCTGATCGCCCTGGTGCTGACCCGCAGGCTTGCCCCTTCGCGGCCGCCCATCGCGCCCACCGAAAAATCGCACCCCATCTGGCGCTATCTCGCCCTGCTGGCCATCGGTTACGGACTGCTGGTGGTCGCCAAAGACGCGCTGTTCGATCCCCTGAACGAACTGGATGGCTACGCCATCTGGCAATTGAAGGCCAAGGTGCTGGAACTGGCTCCGCTGAACCCCAAGCCGGCCTATTTCTCCGATGTCACCAAGGCCTACAGCCATGTGCGCTATCCGCTGCTTTGGCCGATACTGTCAGCCGGGGCGCGGCGGCTGGACGGCGGCGGCGATGAAACCGTGGGTAAATCCCCGGCGGCATTATTATATATCTCCACCGCATTGTTGGTTTGGTCAGCAGTGCGGCGCTATCGCGGCCAGGTTCCGGCGGCACTGGCCACGGCGCTGTTCGCCACCACGCCGCAGGGATTGCACTTTTTCGGTTCCGGCACGGCCGAGATGGCCGTCACCTGTTTGTGGATGGGCGCGATTTTTTCCCTGATCCGCTGGCGGGAAACCGGGCAAATGACTTTCGCCCTGGCCATCGCCCTTTGCTGCGCCGCCTTGCCGATGACCAAGAACGAAGGCTTGCCCATGGCTCTGATTACGGCGCTGGCGGTGGCCCTGTGCAACCGGAACTGGCGGTGCAACCTGCCGGCCGCGGCTATCAGCTTGCTGGCCGTCGCTATCGTCACCGTCCCCTGGCTTAGATGGATTTCCACCCTGCCGCGGCTGGATGAGGATTACGCCTCCCACCTTAAACTGGCCACCGTGGGCGATCATCTGCACATCCTGCCGGCCGCCATTCTGGGCACGCTGGGCCGGGCCGGCATGATCAAAGACTGGGGAATCTTCTGGTATCTGCTGGCGGCGTTGTTGGTGCTGTGGCTATTCACCCGCAACGCCCACGGCAAGCTGGCGGCAATCCTCGGCCTGATGCTGCTGCTGCAACTGTCGGCGTGTCTGCTGGCGATCATCGTCAGCCCACTGCCGCTATCTTTCTTGCTGGAAACCGCCGTGTCACGTTTGCTGCTGCAAACCAGCGCCCCGGTGGCGGTGATCATCGGGTTGTTATGGCCGGCAGGGCAGAACCGTGGCGATGCCTGAGAACAGGACAAGTGGCAACACATCTTCACCTTTCACCTATCCAGAAGGATCGTCGTCGGATAAACTATTGTATTATCCGGAGTTTTTGTGCCTAGAATCATTCAACCTAATCTGCATGTTCTCTTCGTCCACTTCCCCATCGCGCTGCTGATGATGGGCTTGCTGATCGAAATTTTTAGTTTTTGGTGGCGGCAAAGCGGGGCACGCATTGCCGGGCTGTGGATGATCCTGCTGGGAACGCTGGCGTTGCTGCCGGCGGCGACCAGCGGCATTTATGCTTACGCCGATGTGGTCACCAAAGGTGCCATCAGCATGTGGCACCAGAGCGATAACTGGTATGCCACCGCCGCCAACGCGGGAATGTCCGCCGAGCAATGGCACGTGCTGTTCGTGCATCTGCTGTTTAACGGCGTGGCCACCGGCATCGCGCTGATCGCCGTGATAACCTGGGTCGGTTCATCCGATCACTGGCGGCATCGGTTGTACGCCCCGGCCATGGCGCTGCTGGTGATTGCCGCGGGATTGATGGTCATCGGCGCCGAGCACGGCGGGCAAGCGGTCTACGTTCACCGGCTGGCGGTGGATAATCGCGAGGCGGTGATCAACGCCTCGCATCTGCCTTTGCACGATCTCACGCCCGAACAGAAGATCGGCAAATTCATTTCGCCGACGCAGTTGCACCTGATTATCGCCGGCCTCACGTTTGCCATGGCGGCGGGAGCGCTGATGGCATCGTTGCGCGCCGCGGCGCGAGCCAAAGAAATTGCCGCGGAAAATCCCGGTTCCACCGATCAACCCGCCGTCACGCCGTCGGCACGCTTCTGGCTGATCGCCAGCGTGCTGGCAGTGCTTGCCATTGTCAGCGGGTTGTATATCGGCGGGTTTCTTTTGGGCGACCGTGTCTTTGATTGGCCGGCACTCAAATCCGAAGTGTCTCATCTCCGCAGCTATTATCACAACCGCGTGGCGCTGCACGTAATTTTCGGCAGCGGCATCCTGGTGCTGTCGCTGATTTTGGCCGTGCTGGGCCGCTGGGTGCCGCGGCGGCGGTTTATGCTGGGCAGTGTGGCGGCGCTGCTGGTGCTGGCAGTGGCAGGGCAGATTTTGCTCGGGGTGATGCTGCTGTTGGATGGTGACAAAGGACTCGCTTATCGATTCAAGGATGGCAGTCAAGAACAGGAAAAGGTCATTCACGATGAAGCCACGCGGTATCCCGATCCCAGCCATGAAACCGATGGCAATCGTTAAACTTGGCGTCCCGGAATGGTATTGGTTGCCGGCGCGCCTACAATCGGACTACAGACTCGGTAAACGTGTCGGGGAGTCCCGGCACGGCCGCGGTTGCCCGATAGATGTTTAACGAAAGTGTCACCATGGTCAACATTCCCAAATACGTACAGGATTTTCTTCCCGGAAAAATGGGCTGGGTCGCCACCGCCAGCAAGAACGGCGAACCGAACGTAACCCCCAAAGGCTCCGTTCGCGTGCTGGACGACCAGCACGTTGTTTTTGCCGACCTGTTTTCACTCAAAACGCGGACTAATCTGGAGCAAAACCCGCGTGTTGCCGTCACTGTTATCGACCCCGCCACCGCCAAGGGATATCAGATCAAGGGCCGCGCCGAGTTATTGACCAGCGGCCCGGTGTTTGCGGAAACCGCCAAACAACTGGCCCAATCGCCCAAGGCCTTGCCGCCGCTGCACTGCTTGGTGAGAATCACCGTGGATGCGGTTTTCGATCAGTCGGTCGGCCCCGACGCCGGCAAGCAGATCGCCTGAACCCAAAAGGTTTACTTTTCAATCTTGGGAAACAACGGCTGGCCTTCGCCGAACTTGCTGCCGGCTTTGGGCGCGGCGGCATACAGTTCCGCGAACGGTTTGCCTGCCGTTTCCACGCCAAGCTGCTGCAAACCCGCCGCGGCCTTTTCCGGCAAGATCGGCAATAGCCCCACCAGCGACCGATGCAACGCCCGCGCCGCCACGTTTAGCACCGTGTCCAACCGCGCCGCTTTGGCCGGATCCTTAGCCAGTTTGAACGGCTCGGTGGCCTCAATGTAACCGTTGGTGGCCCGCGCCACATCGATCGGCAACAACGCCGCCGATTGCAATTCCATTTTGCCATACACGCCGGCTAATTGCCGTTCCAGCAGGTCGGCCTTTTCCAGCAGATCGCGGTCGATCTGCTGCAATTCACCCGCGGCCGGCAACACGCCCTGGCGATACCGGCCTACCATTTTCACCACGCGGTTCAGCCCATTGCCTATCACGTTGGCCAACTCGTTGAACGACTTGTCGAAGTCGGCATCCGTCCAATCCATATCACTGCCGAAAGGAGCCACGCGCAGCAGGTAATAGCGCAAGGCATCCAGTGAATGGTTCGCGATGATGCCGCGCAGTTTTTCCAAGTCGATGAAATTGCCCATCGACTTGCTCATCTTGCGGCCGTTGCTGGTCCACCAGCCGTGCGCGTAAACCTGCCGGGGCAGTTTCTCGCCCAGCGACAGCAGCATCGCTGGCCAGTAAACCGTGTGGAACCACATAATCTCCCGGCCAACGAGGTGAACATCCACCGGCCAAAAACGCTCAAATTTGCTGGCGTCAGCACTGCCATAACCCAGCGCGGTGATGTAATTGCTCAGCGCATCGATCCACACATACAAAACGTGCTCGGCATCGTTGGGCATGGGAATGCCCCATTTCAGCGTGGATCGGCTGATCGACAGATCTTCCACGCCGGCTTTCAGCTGGCTGACGATTTCATTCCGCCGCGAATCCGGCTGGATAAATTCCGGCGTGTCCTGGATGTGCTGCAAAACCCGCTGGGCATATTTGCTCAGCCGGAAAAAATAACTCTTCTCGGCAAATCGAATCAGCGGCCGGCCGCTGATCGCCGATTTGTATTCGTTGGCCTTGGCCTCGGTTTCGGTGACGAATTCTTCCTGGCCTTCATCGTACCAGCCTTCATAAGCGCCGAGGTAAATATCGCCGTTGGCCAAAAGCCGGCGGACGATTTCCTGCACCGACTGTTTATGCCGATCCTGCGTAGTGCGGAGAAAATCATCGTGGGTGATGTGCAATTCTTTCCACAGTTCGGTGAAGATCGGCACGGTGCGTTCGAGCAACTGCTGCGGCTGGAGATTCAGCCCCGCGGCGGTTTTCACCATCTTAATGCCATGCTCATCCAACCCGGTGAGAAAAAACGTCTCATGCCCGGCCAGGCGATGAAACCGCGCCACCGCGTCGGCGACGATGGTGGTGTAAACATGCCCCAAATGCGGCTCGGCATTGGGGTAATAAATCGGCGTGGTAATGTAAAAGTGCTCGGGCATTGCCATGACAATAGTCTTCGGCTGGGGGGTTTGCCAAGTGGCGATGGCCGTTTCAATAGACCGCTACCGCACCTTGATCGTCGCCAGCGCCAGCATCGCCAGGATGGCACTAATCAGCCAGAAACGCACCACCACCTTGGTTTCGCTCCAGCCCATTCGCTGGAAATGATGATGCAGCGGCGACATCAAAAAGATGCGCCGGCCTTCGCCAAAACGGATCCGCGTGTATTTGAACCAGCTCACCTGCAACATCACTGACAAAGCCTCGGCCACAAAGATACCGCCACAGATGGCCAGCAATAATTCCTGCCGCAACACGATGGCGATGTAGCCCAGCAATCCGCCTAAGGCCAGTGAGCCGGTGTCGCCCATGAATACTGCGGCCGGGCTGCAATTGAACCACAAAAATCCCAGGCAGGCGCCGAACATTGAGCCGGCCACCACTGCCATTTTGTCGCTGGCGATAATCAGCGGCAGGTGCAAGTGCTCGGCCAGCGATTGCACGCCGGGCGTGGGCGCTTCCTGGATTAACGCCAGGATCAACATGGTGGCGCTGACGATTGCCGATGTTCCTGCCGCCAGGCCGTCCAGGCCGTCGGTCAGGTTGACCGCATTGCTGGTGCCGGTCAGCACCAGCACCACGATCATCACAAAGGTTCCCACGCCCAGTTCCATGCTGAATTGCTTGAAAATCGGCACGTAAAGCGTGTGGCTCTCTTTGACATGCAAGCCGTAGTTGTACGTGAAGATGCCCAGCACGATGGCCAAGCCGACCTGAAACAGCAGTTTTTCCAGCGAGGTTAATCCCTGCCGGCTCACCTGCGTTCCCGGTGGCAGTTTGGCGGCGCGGCGCAGGGTGGTCAGTTTCAGCCAGTCATCCGCCACGCCCACCGCCCCCAGCCAGATCAGGCAAACCAGCGCCATCCGCACGTAAAAGTTGCCCAGGTCGGCCAGCAGCAGGGTGCTGATGGCGATGGCGAAGATAATCAGCACGCCGCCCATGGTGGGGGTGCCGCGCTTGCCGTGCATCAACTCATTAAGCTGGTCTTGATCAAAATTGGGTTCATCGCCGATTTTCTGGCGGCGCAGCCAGGCGATGACCGGCGGCCCCAAAGCCAGCACGATGACGAAACTGAGGATGACGGCCGCGGTGGACTGAAACGTCACATCGGTGAACACGCGCAAAAAACCCAGGCGGTGGGCGTGCAGCCAGTCGTAATGGGCGCGAATTAGTAGGTACAGCATGTTGGTTTATCCCACCGCGACCGCCGGCACCACCGAGCGCTGGGCGATGGCGTGGGCGATTTTTTCCAGGCGCATGGCCCGCGAGCCTTTGAGCAACAGCAGATCACCATCATCCAGTTGCGCGGGAATAACCGCGGCGGCACCGGCGGCATCGGCAAAAGTAGTGATGCGCGCTGCGGGCATTCCCGCGGATTTGGCCGCCGAGCCAATGAGGCACGCCGCCGAACCGACGCAATAAAGATGATCCATGCCAAGTTTCGCGGCCAATTCACCGATTTCCGTGTGATAGCGCGCGGTGGTGTCGCCCAGTTCGCGCATGTCGCCCAGCACGGCAATCCGCCGCTTGGGTGACGGCAAGCCGGCCAGCGTATGCAGCGCTGCCCGCATCGAAGCGGGGTTGGCGTTGTAAGCATCGTTCAGCACCGTGACGCCGCCCAATTCCTGAAGCTGCAAGCGCATATCCGCGCCGGTGGCATCCGCCAGATTGTCGATGATGCGTTGATCGTTCAAGCCCAGGTATCGCGCCACGGCGATAGCCGCCAGGGCGTTGCAGGCCATGTGCGCGCCGATCAGCGGAAGACGGATTGCCAATTGCCGATTGCCGATTGCCGATTGAGAAGAGGAAACAACGTGAAATTCGGTGCCGGTGAAATCGGTGCTTATATCGGTGGCACGCACATCGTTTTTCTCGCCCAGGCCAAACGTAATCCACTTGCCGTGGTATGCGGCGCAAGCCGCCAGCAATTTCGGATCGTCGCCATTGATAATCAGCGCCCCCTGCGGCGCAAGCTGGCGGATCACCGCGGCGTTCTCCGCGCGCACCCCGTCCAGGCTGATCAAGCCTTCCAGATGCTCTTCGCCGCAGTTGGTGATAACCACGATATCCGGCTGGCTGATCTCGGCCAGCACGGCGATCTCACCGGGATGATTGGTGCCCATTTCCAGCACCAGGTAATCATCAGCGGGATTGGCGGCGAAAATGGTCACCGGCACGCCGACATCATTATTAAAGCTCTTCTGCGAAGCGCTGCCGCATAAGGGATTGGACAGCGCGAAATGAATCAGATTTTTCGTGCTGGTTTTGCCGTTGGAGCCAACCACGCCGATCACCCTGCCGGCAAACTGCCGACGGACGAAATTGGCCAGTTTGCCCATGGCCTTGCGGGTGTCGGTCACTTCGATCAGATGCAAGCCGGCGGGCACCGAAGCCGGAATATGATCGACCAGCGCCGCCACCGCGCCGGCCGTGCGGGCTTGCGGTAGAAAATCGTGGCCATCAAAGTTATCGCCGCGCAGGGCGATGAATAGCGAGCCGAAAGTGATGGCCCGCGAATCGGTGCATACGCACGTGACCGCATTGCAGGCGGAAGATGCAGCGCCGCAAAGATGCAGTTTTCCATTGGTGGCCGCGACTATCTCCTTCAGCGAAATCGGTTTCATACGCTCTCCGCCATAATGGTTGTCAACACCCGGCTCGCTTCTTCCACATCGTCAAAGTGATGCTTGACTGTGCCGATGATCTGGTAATCCTCGTGCCCTTTGCCGGCCAGCAGCACGATGTCGCCTTCGTGGGCATCGGTGATGATCTGCGCAATCGCCTGCCGGCGATCAACCTGCACCACCGCCGCTTGTTTCTGCTTCCCGGTTAAGCCGGCGAGAATGTCCTCGATAATCGCTTCCGGCACTTCGGTGCGCGGATTGTCACTGGTGATATAAACCGCATCGGCTAATTTCGCAGCCACCGCGGCCATGCGCGGCCGTTTGGTGTGATCGCGATCACCGCCGCAGCCAAACAACACGCGCAATTGTCCCTTGCACAGCGGCCGCAACGCGCTGAGCACATTTTGCAGGGCGTCATCGGTATGGGCGTAATCCACCAGCACCGCAAAGGGTTGCCCAAGCCGAACCATCTGCAAGCGGCCAGGGGCGCCAATGGCATCGCGCAACCCGGCGGCAATCTGATGGGCCGTCAGCCCAAACACTTCGCCCACCAGCCCGGCAGCGGTCAAAATATTCTCGATATTGTGTTTGCCGATCATCCCCACGCGCACTTCGGCCTGGCCATCCGGCGTGAGCAAAATAAAGCTGGTTCCCTTGCTGGTGATCGCCCAATCGCAGGCCCGATAACCCGTTCCCGGCCCAATGCCAAAAGGCATCACCCGGGCCTTGCAGTCGCGCACCATGCGGGCGGTGTATTCATCCCTTTCGTTCACCACCGCCACGGTATCGTCAGAAAGCATGGCAAACAGCTTGCTCTTCGCGGCGGCATAATTGTCCATGGTGCCGTGATAATCCAGATGATCCCCAGTGAGATTAGTGAACGCCGCCCCGGCAAACCGCACCGCCGACACGCGGTTTTGATCCAAGGCATGGCTGGAAACTTCCATGGCACACGCCCCGCAGCCATGGTCGCGCATGGCCGCCAGCAAACCGGCAATCTCCACCGCCGACGGCGTGGTCATGGCCGCCGGCCGGGTCGCCTGCCCATCGTCAATTTCCACCGTGCCGATCATCCCGCAACGCTGCTTAACGCTCTGGAGCAAATGCCGCACCAGATACGCCGTGGTGGTTTTCCCATTAGTACCGGTAACCCCCACCACGCGCACCTGCCGGCTGGGATCCCCATGCACCATATTAGCCAGCGGCGACATCGCCGCCGCCACGTCATTAATGACTACCTGCGGCAACGGCGTATCGAGGCGGCTTTGGCTAATCACCGCTACCGCCCCGCGCGCCTGGGCATCGGCGACAAACTTCGCCCCGTCGGTCTTCAACCCCGGCCGGGCGATAAACAGATCTCCCGGCTGCACCAGCCGCGAATCTTCGGCAATCCCGCGCAAGCGCGGATTAGCCAATCCCGTCAGGTTCAACCGCGGATCAAACGCATGCAATAGTTCGTGTAGAGTCATCGGGACATCCTTTTCCCAAATCCCATCGGCAAGCCGCCATGCTGCCAATCAGAATTTACCACCGCGGCCAAAGAATTCCAATCGAAAATCACCAAGGGCCGATTTTTGTGCCAAGGTTTGCACCTTTAGCCGTCCCCCCCGCCTGCCTGCCAGGCTCAGGGTGACGCGATGGCCACTATTCTTACTGGTAACCCGTTCCACGCTCACCCGCGCACCATGCGCATGGCCAACTCGGCCCATTCCCACAGGCGCTGCGGCTGGTAACGCACCGTGCTGATGTCCTTGAGGATCAATTCGACCGGACAACTATGGCGCGCGCAGGCATCCAGCGTCTCCTGCAAATCGCGCTGGACAGCTTGCGGATTCCAATCGTCGCCGGCCAGCAGGGCTGGACTGGGTTTCCGCGAGAAGACGAAATCGCCGCCAAGTTGCTCGGCCCCATGCTCGACATTCACCCACGGACTCATGGAAACCTTGCGCACGTGGGGATATTTGCGGATCATCGCCACCTTGTCATCGAGCGGCTCGCAGCAGCCGTAGTAGACCATCCCGAAGCGTTCAAACCAGCGGCTAAGGAACGGCAGTTCAAATTCTTCATGCATGGCCGGCGAAACCGAGGAGAAAATCTGCGACATGCCGCAAGTCCAGCGGTCCCTGGCCCGCGGATGCTGCGGATCGTACCCCGGAGCCGGCAATTCATCGGTAAACGCGCCGGTGCAATGCGCCCAGCTTTGTCGGCCGCCCAACAGCCCGTGCTGTTCCAGATGGTCGAGCATGGCCAGATGGGCATCGGTGAGCCGCTGGGCCATTTTCAGCAGGAATTCGGGCCGGTCGGCCAGATCGTAAAGCACGGCCTCGGGGTTGCGCCATTGCACCAGGATATCCCACAGAGCCAAAGTCGGCGTGTATCCGTCCATCTGCACGGCCAGCAGGCCGTCGAAAATGTCATGCGCCTTGGCTTCCACTTGCGCGGTGGCGGCGGCATCCAGGGTCACCTCCGGCACGCGAATCTTGTCGATATCCGCATCAGTCGGAAGCTGATCGATATAGGCGTGGCCCACCACATCATTCCGCACATCCAGCGCGGCGACGACCTCCTTGCGCTCGTAGCCAAACCCGGTGTTGCGGATCACCTTGGGTATGCGAATCTCCGCTTCGATAACGTAATCCACCGGCAAGTGTTTCCAGCGGTATAGCGCTTGCCGCAATTGATTTTCAATTCGCCGGCAAAACGGATCTTCGCAGCGCAGGGTCAGTTCGCCATCCCCGTCCAACTCGTGCCAGGGCATTTGGTCGATCATCACCATGGGCCGGATCGGCTTGAGGCTATTGAGCGCCTTCCAGCACGCGATGGTTTCCTGATGAATGGGCAGGGCCGCGATCGCGGCGACCTTGCGGGCCAGTTCCCGCAGCAGGTTACGGTCGGTGGGGCTGATGGGCGTTGATGCGGTTGTGTTGTTCATAGTTCAAACTCAGCAACGAATCGTGAGCATCCTATAGCGTGCGGGGAAATCAGCAAGAAAATCCGCGTTATCCCCTGATCTACTGTCTACTGCTTTCCCGTGTAACGCGGTGCGCAATGTGCGCACGCTGTTTTTTGCCGTAAGTCCTTATTCTCAGCGGACTTGCGGCATCTGCGTGCATTTTCTGCCGATTTTTTTGTGTCACGCCAGGGGCCTGAAATTCCCAAAAATGGGTCTCCCATTCCGAACAAACCGCATTGGCGTCAAAATGTCGGGGGTGCCAATATTCGTTATTTCGGCTTAATCATGGTCTATCAGAGTTCTAACAACCCCTTAACAGGGGTCTATTTATCATTAACATGCCGCTATTTCAGGCTAATTACAGGCTCCAAGCGGGTTTTGACGCTGATTTTGGATGTTCCCGGAGCAAAATCCCATCCAACGGCCGAAGTCTCCATGCCAACGGCCCACGCGGCGGGAAAAAGTGCGGCATTCGACAGTAGAGCATAAGATTGCAAAATATCGCGGCTGGGCGTTCTCACCTTTCACCTGCTTGGGGAACCGGACTGTTCCAGTCTAATTCATGGGTCTGGTTGATGGGTTTCCCCCTGCTATCGCCTCGCCTGCCTGCCGATATTATTTGTTTATTGCCTATTTTCACTTTTTTCGGGGAATTCTATTTGTTTCGTTTGACCACGTGGTCATACCATGATATAAGCCAATGGTCACGTGGTCATTTGGCTGATCGGCAAGCGAAGATATAGCGACGATATGTTGTGTCATACACACAGGAACAGAAGTGCGGTCGCCGTGATCTCTCGGTGCAAGCCAAGCGCCACTTGGTATTTCTTCGGTAAGTGCTTGGCGATTTCTTGATCGCAGGCATGGCGAAGGGCAGTCGTACATTTTATCGTGAGCGAATAAGGTTTGTGGTGCATTCATTTCAAAGGAGATACGGCAATGTCCAGGAAAGAATCAAAGCGTCTGCTCGCTCTGGCGATTGCATCGGCGTCCGCGCTGACGCCATGGATAACTCAAGCCAACGTCATCGACTGGAGCAGCACGGCGGGAAATGCCAGTTGGGCCACACCCGGCAACTGGGTGCTGGGATCCGCCCCGCATAATGATTTAATTACCGACATCGCTCGCTTTGACCAAACCAGCTATGCCTTTCAGCCTAACGCCGGCACCACCAGCATCAATGGGCTGCAGATTGGCGACGGCACCACGGCCACGGCGACGTTGACCCTTAGTACCACGGCGCTGTCAATTGGCTCCGGCGGCATCAGCATGTATGCCAACGCCGGCAATGCGTCCATCGGCGCGATCAAACTTGGCGGCAATCAATCATGGTCCAATAATTCCAGCAGCCTGCTGACTCTCAGTTCTACCATCAGCAATGTTGGCAACACCACGCCCTACACGCTGACAATCGGCAATACCACCGGAAATATCACCCTCAGCGGGATTATCAGCGATGGCGGTTCGATCGGCACCACCGCCGTCGTGGTTAATACCACCAGCGGAAATACCACGCTCTATGGCGGCAATACCTTTACCGGCGGCTTGACCATCAAATCCGGGACGGTGGTTGGCACCGGCAGCAACGATGCCGGCGTTTTTGGTAAGGGCGGCATCACACTCGGTGACACGAGCGGGACGGCCAATGCCACGCTGATCTATCTTCAGGGAGGCAATATTACCCAGCCGATTACCGTTCAATCGGGGTCTTCGTCCAATACCCTGACGATGATGGCCACCGGCAGCACCTCCGATATCTTTAGCGGCGCGGTTTCCTTGGGTCACGATCTTGTCCTGGCCGCCGCCGCCAGCAAAGTCACCACCTTATCCGGGCAGATTACCGGCAGCAGCAAAATCATCGTCGGCAGCATCAATGCCGGCACCGTTGCCCTCCTTGGGGCCAACGGGTCCAGCTTTACCGGCAACACCACGATTAATGCCGGCATCCTGAATTTCGGCAATACCGCGCTGGGTACCGGCTCGGTCATCTTCGGCGGTAATGCCACCCTGGGTTGGCTGGATACCTCCACGCCGCAACATATATCATCCTCCACCGGCTTTACCGGGAACCTTAGCCTGGGAACCAATAACGTCACCCTCGCCACCACCAATAGCCTGACGGGCAGCGGAAACTTGACCAAACTTTACTCCGGTAACGCAACCGCGGGCATCCTGACTCTCGCCGCCGCCAATGATTTGAGCGGAAACTATACCACTTCGGCCACCACTGGTGCGGCAGGAACGACCCTGCTGAAGAACAGCAATGCCCTCCAGAATGCCAGCGTCTACCTTAATTCTAACAACGGCGGGGGCATTACTTTTGACTCCAGTGTCAGCCCGCACACCTTCACTTTTGGTGGTCTGACCGGTGGCGGCTACGTTTCCCTTCAGGATAACGCCGGCTCACCTGATCCGGTTACCCTCTATGTGGGCAACAATAGTCAAACCCTGGCCGCTTACACCGGGGTTCTCAGCGGATCGGGTAGTTTGATCAAAATTGGTACTGGCAACCTGGCCGTCAACGCCCAGCCCAGCAGCAGCGGCGGCATCAATGTTTACAACGGCACGCTCAGCACCAACCAGCAAACCACGCCCTTCGGCACCAGTAACGCCCTGTCTTTGGGCGATCCAACTCCTGGCAATTCAAATAACGCCACCCTCTCATTTGCTTACGCCACCAGCGCCACGATTACCAATGCCACCAATATCACCGTCAATGCCGGCTCGTCCGGGACGTTGACGATTGCCAACCCCAACAATTTGAACGCCTTTACACAGAATGGCACGTTGACCCTGAATAACAACCTTACTGTTGACAATGCCACAGTGAATAAGACCACTACATACGCCGGTGCCGTCAGCACAGGATCATCCCCAGTTACACTCACCAAGAACGGTGGCGCTGGCAACGTAGCCATCAGTGGTGGCGTGACTCTCGGTGGTAATCTGACTCTGGCCAATAGCGGTAGCGGCGGCCCATTCCAAGTTACCACCGCTGGGATCAGTGGCGTCGGCAATCTCACGATTAATGCCAATGGCTCAAGCATCTTTACCGTTTCCGCCGGCGTCAATAATTCCGGTTTGCTCACCAATTCCGGCAGCAGCAGCGGCGCAACCACGATTAGTGGAAATGTTGGCGTTAACGTCACCGGCGTCGTACAGAACAGCGCCGGATCAGTGCTAACGCTTAGCGGTAATGATTCTTCCTTCGTGGGTAACCTCAGCGTAGTTTCCGGCAAAGTGCTCCTGGGCAACGTGGCGGCTCTGAATAGCCATAACACGGTCACCCTCTTCAGCGGTGGCACGCTCGACCTGAACGCCAAGAGCAACACCATCGCGGGTTTGAACGACGGTTCGTCCGGCGCGGGCGAGACGGCCACCAACTCCGGGGCCGCCGCCATCCTTACCCTTGGCGGCAACGGCACTTACTCCTTCGGTGGCAACGTCACCGCCACCACTCTGGCCAACCTGGCGCTAACGGTTGCCTTAACCGGCGGCGGCTGTCAAACCCTCTCGGGCGCTAATACTTATACCGGTAACACCGCGGTAACCGGCGGCACGCTTTATGCCGGGGCGGTGAACACGCTATCCAGTGGGTCCGCCATGACTATCAGTGGCGGCACGCTGGATGTTTCCGGCTATGCCAACCCCGTCAAGTCATTGTCCATGACCAGCGGCAGCTTGAATCTGGGCGCAGGCAACACGCTTACGTCCACGGGCGCGGCCAGCCTCACCGGCGGCACGGTCAACATCGGCGGCAGCCCCACCCTCGGTAACTACACCTTGCTTGCGGCCAGCACGCTCACCACCGGCTATTCGCAGGGCACGATTCCCGGTGGATACCGTGTGGCGGTTTCCAGTTCCGCCCTGAACCTGATCCACGAAGCCACCGTCACCCTGGCCGGTGACTCCACCAACAACATCAATGTCCGCCCGGGCACCGCCACCTTCGGCGTCAATATCACCAACACCGCACCAACCGGCTCCGACGCCGGCAATTACAGCCTCGGCGGCGCGCTCAGCGGCACCGGTAGCCTTACCCCTCTGGCGGGTGCCACCCACACTACCGGCACGTACACCGCCGTCGCCGGCAATAACACCAATACCGTGACCATCAGCAATACTGGCAGCAACACTTGGGCCAACACGCCCGGCAACGTCACCATCACCCAAACCGCTTACGACTACGCCAACCCCACCGTCGGCAACGTCGCCTTCAGCATCGTTCACGTCGGCGATGTCGTCAGCCAACCGCTCGCCGTGACCAACGCCACGATCACCAACGCCAGCTACCAGGATAATCTCAGCGGGTGCTTGTCAAGCGTGTGGCGTCAGTGATCTGCAAGAGCGGGGTCATAGCCTGACCTGCTGAACGGGTTGCCGCGGCGAGCGTGAGGATCATCCTGCGGGAAGCGCGACCAGCAGCGGCGTGCCGA
>Ga0316217_10001870_pt1 | contig 26447 bp, 21 predicted proteins | sample 1anoAmetaG_FD_203633 | JGI IMG/M metagenome (GOLD analysis project Ga0316217, IMG submission 203633) | Freshwater microbial communities from Trout Bog Lake, Wisconsin, USA - 1anoA | ecosystem: Environmental > Aquatic > Freshwater > Lake > Hypolimnion/Profundal zone | place: USA: Wisconsin...
ACCCCCCCCCCCCCGGGGCTGGTCGACCAGCGCCGCCAGTTCCTTCAGGGCCTCTTCGGGTTTGGTATCAAAGCGTTGCAGCGATTTGCATGGCAGGCGGATGGCATTTTCTTCATGGCCGAACTGGTGAATTTCCGCCCAGGCAAAGTTCTGCACATTGCGCAACACCGCCTGCGGGCTGTAGATGCCCCGGGCATCGTTGAGGCGGTCATAGTAGCTGCGCGCCTGCTCCTGCACTTCCGAGGGTTCGACGATCCAGACAATCGTATCGGCCGGCAGATAACCGAGCATGCTGGTGGTCTGTTCGATGGGCCAGGTGTTGCGGTCGCCCAGCGCCACCAGGCGCGCGTGGGGGACAGTTTGCGTGGTGCCGAGAGTTTCAATGTCAAAATGCGTGAGGGTCTCAATCTGATCGCCGAAAAAATCCAGGCGCAGGGGCTGCTCATCACCGGGTGGCCAGACATCCACGATTTCGCCGCGCACGGCAAAGTCGCCGGCATCTTCCACGCGGTCCAGGCGGGTATAGCCATGGTCTGCCAGCCAGCGGATCAGGCCGTCGCGGTCGCGTTGCTGGCCGGCATCCAGCAGCAGCATCTGATCGGCCAGCAGTTCTTTATTGGGCGAGGGTTGCATGAGCGCCTGGATTGGCGCGACGATAAAACCGGGCACCGCCGGCGCGGGGTGCAGCAATTCCGCCAGCAGGTCCAGGCGCTGCGCCGCCAGCTCATGCGAGACGTTCGATTCGCCCGGCAGTACTTCAAAGGCCGGGTAGAGGCGGACCGGCGCTCCCCCGCTGAAGAATTCGAGCATCGCGGCGGCATCATCGGCCTCATCCAGGTGGGCGGCGATCACCAGCATCGGCCGGCCCATGGCCTGGCGTACCAGCGCCGCCAGCGCCAGCGCCGCCGAACCCCATTGCCCCGTGGCCGCAACGTGGCGCTGCGTGCCGAGGCGTTCGACTATTTTCGCCAGAATCGGCGAATGTTCCAAGGATTGAAGAAAACCGGGCGCAGCCATGCGGGTCGCAAACTTTCATACCAGAGCGCAATACCAACCCCGGCGGCGGAAGTTCCCGCCGTCGTTACTGCGTGCATGGTACGCCGGAAGCATTGTCGGAACAATACCCGGACATCCGACCGGGGCCACGGGGCGCTCGGCTACGGCAGACGCCGCCGCCCCCCAATTCCCATGATCAAGGAAACCAGGAATACGATCAGGAAGACGAAGAACAGAATTTTAGCGATACCCCCGGCGGCCACGCTGATGCCACCGAACCCCAGTATGCCAGCAACAATCGCCACGATTAGAAACACTAATGACCAATACAACATGACGTACCCTCCATTGCTAACGATCTTTTCCGGGTAATCAGACGCGGACTCCAGACTCCATGGAAACCGTAGCGCAACCAAAGCTTAATGGAAACGCAAGAGAATAGTGTGCCAAACCCGCGGCGTCTGGTATACAACCGCCAAAGAAGGAGTCATAGCGTCCATATAATCTAACCCGTCGCATGTATGTGGACATTATGTCGCAGCAAATTCGCCTTTTTGTCGCGGTGGGTAATGGTTAAGGAGAGGTCACTTTCTGGTTCACCTCTGGCGTGAAAATGTAAGTTATAGGAACTAGAGTAGTTAGCAGATTACCAGCAGCAGGCTTATCTACGCAAAGAATAAACTTGGCACGACCGTTGCTTTATATCTTCCCGTGCGTTTGACAAATTAAGACTTGAATTGGCCTGAGCCAAGTGGTTGGACGTTGCCACGACGGCGCGGGCTCGAGCATTCTTCGACTAGGTCCCACCTGAAACATTCTGAAACGTCTATCCCGCAGATATCTTTCCAAAACGAAGCTGGGTTCCCCGCACAGGAACCCAGCTGCCCGCCTTTTTGCATTTCATTCCGGTTCGAGATTTCCCACCGGTTGCCATCCTCTGGGCAGACAAAAGAAAACGCTGGCGCTCAACCAACCGCCTCTGGTTGGTCCATACCAAACAGGGGCGGCGGAGGCACCATACGTTTCTCAAAGGTCCGCGACAAAGCGTCGCGGCTACGGCGAAAAGTCGTCTATCGGACCGCACGCCGACCAGGCGGATGTTCAATCGCGGCGGCTCATCAGCAGTGCGCCCAGTAGCATCCCCGCACCGACGGCAATACCGATGGCGTACCACGGATTATCCCGAATCAAGCTTTCCGTTGATTGCCTGGCCTGGGTACTCTTCTCCGCGGCATACTGGTAACCCTGCCGGCCATATTGCACCGCCGTGTCCTTGATCTGCTGGGCCTTATTGGCCACGGTTTGCCCGGTGTTTTCGCCCATGCGCGACCCGACGTCCTGAATATTGTCCACCATGATCTTACTCCTTACCTGAAGATTAAGAGGACTCAAAACCTTTGCAGCCCACGCCGGACCGCCTGTGGTCAGGCGCTGCAAAGCGCACGCCAACGCCACGGACAAAAATTCCCCTCCTTTCCCTCCCGCCTCCGCGGGTCCTGTCGCTTCCCACCAGCGCGCACAAAAAAAGCCCCGGAGGGTCACTCCGGGGCTCTTTATCAAGCGTAATGTTCCGCGGCGTTTACTTTAGGCTCGCCAGGATCTCATCGCGGACATGGTTGGGCACCTGGGCGTAGCTGTGGGGTTCCATGGTATACGTGGCGCGGCCCTGGGTCAGCGACCGCAGAATCGTGGAGTAGCCGAACATGCTGGCCAGCGGCACGGTGGCATCAATGATCTGCGTGTTGCCGCGGGTCTCGGTGTTTTCGATCATGGCGCGCCGGCTGCTGATATCGCCCTGCACCGGGCCGGCGAATTCCACCGGCGTGGTCACCTGGAGCTTCATGATCGGCTCGAGCAACGCCGGGCCGGCTTTCTTACAAGCCGCCTGCATCGCCAGGATGCCCGCCTGTTCGAAGGCGATCTGGCTCGAATCGACATCGTGGTAGCTGCCGTCAAACAACTCGACCTTGACATTCAGCAGCGGGTAGCCGCCCAGGATGCCCGTTTTGGCCGCCTGGCGCACGCCGTATTCCACCGACGAGATGAATTCCTTGGGAATCGTGCCGCCCTTGATCTCGTTGATAAACAGAATGGAATCTTCCGACTCGTCATCCTCCACCGGCATGTACGGCTCGACGCGGATCCAGCAGTCGCCATATTGGCCGCGGCCGCCGGACTGTTTGACGTGTTTGCCCTGGGCCTCGGCGTTGCGGGTGAGGGTTTCCTTGTAGGCCACCTTGGGCTTGCCGACGATCACCTCGACCTTCATGTCGCGGCGCAGCTTGTTGGCGATGATTTCCAGGTGCAGTTCGCCCATGCCGTGGATGATGGTCTGGCCGGTTTCCGCATCAAAGTTGCTGCGGAACGTGGGGTCTTCGCGGCGCAGGGTGGTCAGCGCTTCGCCCAGCTTGTTCTTGTCCTGGGACGATTTGGGCTCGATGGACATGCTGATGACCGGTTCGGGGAATTCCATCTTTTCGAGCAGGATCGGATGGTCCGGATCGCAGACCGTATCGCCGGTGAGGCTGTATTTAAAGCCGTTGATGCCCACGATGTCGCCGGCTTCGGCATAGTCGCGGGTCTTGCGGTCGTTGGCGTGCATTTCCAGGATGCGCGACGCGTTCTCGCGCTTGTCGCGCGTGGAATTAATGACGCGGGCGCCCTGTTCGAGCTTGCCGGAGTAGACCCGCATGTAGCTCAGGTCGCCGTGCTGCTCCGAGACGATCTTAAAGACGATGCCGCAGAACGGTTCATTGATGTCGGGCTTGCGCACCAGCTCGATGTCCTTCTTGCGGGGGTCATAGCCGGTCAGCGGCGGCTTGTCCATGGGGCTGGGCAGGAAGTAGACCACGGCGTTGAGCAGCAACTGCACGCCCTTGTATTTCAGCGCGCTGCCGCAGAGCACCGGGTTGATCTGGATCGCCACCGTGCCCTTGCGCAAGCCCACCTTGATCTCTTCATTGGTGATGGGCTGCTCGCTCAGATATTTTTCCATCAGGTGGTCGTCGCACTCGGCCGCCTTCTCGATCATGTACGCCCGGGCCTGCTCGGCCTTGGCCTTGTATTCCGCCGGAATCGGGATCTCGCCCCATTCCAGACCCTTGGTTTCCTCATCCCACTTGTAGGCCTTCATCGTGATCAGGTCGATCACGCCGGAGAACGTATCGGCCGCGCCGATGGGGATCTGGATGGGCACCGGGTTGGCCCCCAACCGGTCGCGAATGGTGCCGACGCAGAATTCAAAATCCGCGCCGATCTTGTCCATCTTGTTGACAAAGCACAGCCGCGGCACGTGGTACTTGGTGGCCTGGCGCCATACGGTTTCGGACTGGGCCTCGACGCCTTCGCGGCCGTCGAATACAGCCACGGCGCCGTCGAGCACGCGCAGCGAGCGCTCCACTTCGACGGTGAAATCGACGTGGCCCGGCGTGTCGATGAGATTGATGGTGAATTCCACATTATCGAGCTTGTGGCCCGTGCCCTCTTCGATCGCCCACGGACAGGTCGTCGCCGCCGAGGTGATGGTGATGCCGCGTTCCTGCTCTTCCTGCAGGTGGTCCATCACGGCGGTGCCTTCGTGCACTTCGCCGACCTTGTGGGTCTTGCCGGTGTAATACAAAATGCGTTCGGAGACGGTGGTCTTGCCCGCATCAATGTGCGCGGCAATGCCAATGTTGCGGAATTTTGTCAGATCGCGTGCCATGGTAAATCCTTAAAAAGAAGCCAGGGGGTGGAAGTTCGAATTTGGAAGTTGGGAGAAAGAAGAAATACTGGACGTCTTCCACCTTCCAACTTCCAGCTTCCAACTTCCAACTTCCTCCATAAACAATTCGCCCGCCAGAAGCGTCCTTGGTGCTGAAAGGCGGCAGGCTTGGGAAGCCTCCCGGCGCCGTCAGCGGGCGTTTCTCGCGGGCACAAGCATCGATTGTTCACACTCAACCGTACCGTGCCGATGTGCTTACCCATGCCCGGGTCGTCACATCGGCCTCGGCATGGGCTCAGCGTATATCGATGAGCAACTTCACATCATGTCCTTTGCCGCACGGGGACATCCGCCGGACGCAGGCTTTCAAGCCCCCGCCGCCGAGTTCTCCGCGCGAGCCACGCATTGTATGCAAAATAATCGGTTTGATGCAATAGTTTGTTAAATATTCTCATTAAGAGAATATTAATTCTTCGCCAAGTAACGTCCGCGTACGTCTATGTAATTCGTTAAAGAGAATCGTATTTGCGTACAACTAAATGATAGCTCCAAAGTGGCCGCGACGGCGGGGTTGGCGCCCTACCTATTTTTTGACATTCTGGCCCTGGCAGCCAACACGCAGTACTTTTGCCGGACCTCCAGTCACGGTACACTGCCACGAGTCATTGTTTGACAAGATGAATATTTAAGGAGGAAGCATGGTGATCCGTTTTACCCGTCAGGCCGTGGGCGTTTTTGCCGTAACCTTGTGCTTGGTGGGTTGCCAGCTCAAGCCGCAGAACAAGATTATCGTCGATCGTTCCGGGCCCGGTTGCGTTCCGGCGCTCAAGAATCCCGAACGCCATGAAGCCTTTATGAAGGATAAGGCTGAGCTGCTGGCCAAGGGGGACATTCAACTGGTGTTCCTGGGCGATTCGATCACCGATGGCTGGCGCGGCGGGCCGCAGAACGAGATCTACAAAATGGCGTTTGGCAAGTACAACGCGTTTAACACGGGGATCGGCGGCGATCAGACGCAGCACCTGCTCTGGCGCATCGACAAGGGCGAACTCGATGGCCTGCATCCCAAGGTCGTCGAGATCATGATCGGCACGAACAACCTGGGCAACGGCCAGACCCCGGAACAGACCATCGCCGGCGTAACCTGCGTGGTCGAGGCGGTCAAGGCGAAGTGTCCAGACGCCAAGGTGCTGCTGCTGGCGGTCTTCCCGCGCGGCGAAAAGGCCGACGACCCGTTCCGGGCCAAGATTGCCCAAGTCAATACCGCCCTGGCGGCGCAATACCTGGGCGACGCGCACGTGAAGTTCCTGGATATCGGCCCGAAGTTCCTGCTGGCCGATGGCACCCTGCCGCGTTTCATTATGCCCGATTCCCTGCATCCCAACGCCATTGGGTATCAGATCTGGGCGGATGCGACCGCGCATAAGCTCGAAAAACTCATGAAGTAAGGCTCCATGGCGGACCCTGTGGAAACCTTCTGGCAACAGCAGCGGCGGCGCGTGTGGTGCAAACCCGGCACGACCAATCTCAACGCCGGCACCATGTCGCCGACGCCCCGGCCGGTGCTGGCGGCGGTGCGCGCGTTGCGCCAGATGCAGGCCGCCAATCCCAGCGACTTTCTGTGGCGCCAAACGCCGCCGTTGCTGGCCCGGTCGCGCCGGCGCCTGGCGGAATACCTGAACGGCAAGGCGCGGAACCTGCTGCTGCTGCCCAATGTGACCACGGGCATCAACATCGTGGCCGCGGCGCTGCCCTTGCCGCCGGGTTCGGAAATCCTGACGACCGATCATGAATACGGCGCCATGCTTATGACATGGCAGCGGCTCTGTGCCCAGCGCCAGTGGCGCCTGAGCCAGGTGGAATTGCCGTTCGCCAGCGAAGACCCGCAGGCGCTGGTGCGGGCGGTGGCGGCAGGCTTTACCCGGCAGACACGGGTGCTGTTTTTCAGTCATGTGACCAGTTCCACCGGCCTGGTGCTGCCGGCCCGGGAGTTGTGTGCGCTGGCGCGGGGATACGGGGCTTTTTCGGTGATTGATGGCGCCCATGCCCCGGGCCTGGCACCGGTGGATGTCACCGCCATCGGGGCCGATTTTTACGGGGCCAACTGCCACAAGTGGCTCATGGCGCCGGCCTGCTGCGGCTTTCTGCATGTGCGTTCAAGCCGGCGCCGCATGCTCGATCCGCTGACCACCAGCTGGGGCTGGAACTATGCGCCGGCCCGTCTGGACCAAGCCGCCGTCGGTGGCGGCACCTGCTGGCAGTACAACCTGGAATTCCACGGCTGCGAGGATCGTACGCCGCAGATGGTGCTCGATACGGTTTTGGATTTTCGAGCCACCCTGGGGGGCGATGCCGCGGTCTTCGGGCACTGCCGGGAACTGGCAGCCTATGCACGCCGCAAACTCTCCGCCTGCGGGCTGATCCCAGTTACGCCGGTGAATCCGGAACTCAGCGGGGCGCTCAGCGCGTACGAGTTTCCCGCGCGGCGGCCTGCTCCGCCCAATGGCTGGCTGTGGGCCCAACACCGTATTGAATGCCCGATTACCGTGGCGGCGGGACGGTCGTTCCTGCGCGTCTCGACGGCGTGGTTTAATACGTGCCAGGACATTGATCGCCTGGCTGAGGCACTGGGGTAGACGGGGATTTTCGATTTTCGCTGCCAGCCCCTAAGATAATGAAGTTCGCCGGGTGAAGATCTCCGGGTCTCCCGGCGGCGGGGCGCCGGGCTGGGGCAGGGTCAAGGCCGTAGCTGTGGTGCATTTTTTTACGATTAAGCAAGGTTTCTGATTATGAGCAATGTCCCCGACAAGGTGATCTACTCGATGATTGGCGTGAGCAAGGCCCACGACAAGAAAGTGGTGCTCAAGGATATTTACCTGTCCTATTTTTACGGGGCCAAGATCGGGGTGCTGGGGCTCAACGGCTCGGGCAAAAGTTCCCTGCTGCGCATCCTCGCCGGCGTGGACAAAAATTACGATGGCCAGATCTCCATTTCCCCGGGCTACACCATTGGCTACCTGGAGCAGGAGCCGCTGCTCGATGATACCCTGACGGTGCGCCAGGTCGTTGAGCAGGGCGTGCAGGAAACCATGGACCTGCTGGCGGAATTTAACCGGGTGAGCGAATTGTTTTCCGAACCCATGTCCGACGACAAGATGAACAATCTGCTGGAGAAACAAGGCGAACTCCAGGAAAAGATTGAAGCCCGCAACGCCTGGGATATTGATGCCCAGCTGGAAATGGCGATGGATGCCCTGCGCTGCCCCCCGCCCGATGCGGTGGTCAAGGTGCTCTCCGGCGGCGAACGCCGGCGCGTGGCGCTCTGCCGCCTGCTACTGCAAAAACCCGATGTGCTGCTGCTCGATGAACCCACCAACCACCTGGATGCCGAATCGGTCAGTTGGCTGGAACAACATCTGCAGCGTTACGAGGGCACGGTGATCGCCGTCACGCATGACCGGTACTTCCTGGACAACGTGGCCGGGTGGATTTTGGAACTCGATCGTGGGGCGGGCATACCGTGGAAGGGGAACTATTCCTCCTGGCTCGAGCAGAAGAAGGCCCGCCTGCAAATTGAGGAGAAATCCGAGTCCAGCCGGCAGAAGGCGTTGCAGCGCGAATTGGAATGGGTGCAAAAATCGCCGCAGGCGCGCCATGCCAAGAGCAAGGCGCGTCTCAAGGCCTATGAAACCATGGTGGAACAGGATTACCAGAAACGCGTGGATGAGGTGGAAATCTTCATTCCGTCGGGCCCGCGCCTCGGCGAAGTGGTCATCCAGGCCGAGAAACTCAGCAAGGCCTATGGCGATAACCTGCTGATGCAGGAGGTGACGTTCTCCCTGCCGCCGGGCGGCATTGTGGGGATCATTGGGGCCAACGGCTCGGGCAAGACCACGCTCTTTCGCATGATCACGGGCGCGGAAAAACCGGATAGCGGCATGCTGCGCCTCGGGGCCAGCGTGAAGCTGGCGTATGTCGAACAAAGCCGCGCGTCGCTGGATAACGATGCCAGTGTGTGGGAGGCGATCTCCGACGGGCTGGACACCATGAAGCTGGGCAATGTGACCATGAACAGCCGGGCGTATGTGTCGCGTTTCAGCTTCAATGGCCAGGATCAGCAGAAGAAGATGGGCGTGCTATCCGGCGGGGAACGCAACCGGGTGCACCTGGCGCGGATGCTTAAAACCGGGGCCAACGTGATCCTGCTCGACGAACCGACCAACGATTTGGATGTCAACACCTTACGCGCGCTGGAAGAGGCGCTGGAAAACTTTGCCGGCTGCGCTGTGGTGATCAGCCACGACCGCTGGTTCCTCGACCGCGTGGCCACGCACATCCTGGCGTTTGAAGGCGACAGCAATGTGGTGTGGTTTGACGGGAACTATTCGGAGTACGAAGCCAACCGCAAGAAGCGGCTGGGCATCGCGGCGGATCAGCCGCACCGGATCAAGTACCGCAAGTTGGCGCACTGAGCATGCAGGCTTCACTCGCCCGGGCAGGTCAGCATCACGTCCACTTTTTTCTGGATGATCGCTTCACAGCCTGGGACGCTCAGAATATCGCATTCGCTGCCCAGGATGAACGGATGGTGCACGCGGCGCATGTGGCCCAGCAGGTCGCGGGTCATATCGGCAACGCGCTGGGGCGGCAGTTCGTCATCGGAATAAAACTTCTTGGACGGCAGGTTGCCGTAGAGCACCGTGGTATCCGGCACCAGGGCGGCATCTTCCCACAGGTGGCGCGAGGCGCCCAAGCTCAGGATGGCCGGATCCAATTCCCCGAAGCTGCGCACCATCGGATCGACCAGTTCGCCGCAGCAGTGGAAAAGCAGATCCACGCCGTGGTCTGCCAGCAGCGCCCGGACGCGCCGGTTGGCGCCCATGACATAGCGTTCCCAGACGGTATTGGCGCCGGAGAGTTGATGGGGAGAGAAATAAGCCTTATTGGCCGCGGGCTCGGCCACCATGATCGCCTTGGCCCCGGCTTCAATCTGTGCCGTGATGCTGCGCAGCACCACTTGCGTGGCCATTTCCAGGACGCTTTCCACCGTGGCCACTTCCGGATCGTCGGCGGCGGTGGCGCCGGTACCGGCCATGTAGATCGGGGTGATCGGATCGCCCAGCAGCTTGGTCATCAGGCTCACCGGTCCAATGCTCATGCCGACAGGCACATAGGGGCCGCCGCGGGCTGCGACCACGCGGAGGGCGTCGACATTCGCCGCCATGCGCGGGGGCAGCGGATCGTGGAGCGCCGCGGCAAAGCGGTTACGTTGGGCATCGGTGGGCGCGGCGTGGAAGTGATAGGTGTCCACGTTCTGGGTGACCCCGATCATGCCCAGCAGGGTGGCTTTTTCCAGCATCAGGTCCATCAGGTGGATCACCAGCGGCGTGTGGAAAGTATCCGCCGTTTCCAACAGCACGTTGCCCAAGCGTTGGCCATCGAGCAGGATGGCTTCGTGGTCGGGTTTCTGCCGCAGCACCAGGTCCGCCCCGATGGGCATGCGGAGTCCCTGGGCGGCCAGATCGAGATAGTATTGGCGGTTCATAGAACCCTCATAAGAAAAGTGGTGGCGGGCGGAATGACTAATGATCCCGATCGGTATCGGAAACGAATCAAATTCCAAGGACCAATGAATCAATGACCAAACGGTGCGTTCGGTATTCGTGCGCGCACCGCCCTCCAAGGGGGCCCCACTGACTCCCCTTGGGGCGGGCGCTGCGGTGTTTTTGCAGGGCCGTGCTCAGGCGGCCAGGAGTTTGCGCACCACATCAACAGCGCTGGCGGCATCCGGGGCAAAGGCATCGGCACCGATATCCTTGGCAAAATCTGCCGTGATCGGCGCGCCGCCCACGACCACCTTGGTGCTGGTGTAGCCGGCCTTGCGCAGGGCATCGACCGTCAGCTTCATCGCCGGCATGGTGGTGGTCAGCAGGGCCGAAAGGCCCACGACCTGGGCGTTGTGTTCCTTGACGGCATTGACGAACTTCTCGGGCGACACATTGGTGCCCAGGTCCACCACGCCGAAGTTGGCGCCTTTCCACATCATCGCGACCAGGTTCTTGCCGATGTCGTGCAGGTCGCCCTGCACGGTGCCGATGACCGCGGTGAACGCCGGCTTGATGCCCGCCTTCACCAGGACTGGTTCGAGCGTGATCATCGCTTCCTTCATGGCCCGGGCGGCAATGAGCATTTCGGGCACGAAGATTTCATTGCACTGAAAGCGCTTGCCCACATCATCCATGGCGGTGGTCATGGCGTCGAGAATCTGCTGGGCCGGCAGGCTGGCTTCCACGGCCGCCTTGGTCTGCTTGGCCGCCTCCGTGCGGTTGCCTTTCTTGATCGCTTCGGTGAGTGAGGCAAGAGTCGACATACTATCTCCTTGGTAATGTGGACCAGAGGCCCTCAGGCCAATCCGTAATCCCGGGCGACAAACTTACTCGTATCGACCACGCCCATCATCTGGGCGATAAACGCATCTTCACGGGTCGGCAGCTCTTCGACGCTCATGGCAATGGCCTCCAGCAGCGGCACTTCGCGCGGGGCGAGCTTCAGCCGGCCGGCCGCGTGGGCTTCCTGGAGCAGGGCCACCGCCCTAAGGGCCGCCGCCTTGCCTGCGGCATAATAACCCTGCGGTAATGTGGCGACAATAGCCTGGGCCACTTCCACGGCACAATACGGGCTCAGGATATAAGCCTGCGGGTCCAGGCCCGCATCGCTGTCGACCATCCAACCGCGCAGTTTCAAGGCATCGGCAGTGCCGCCGGCCAAGGCCCGGTTGAAGAGGCGGCAATCGTAGAGCAACTGCTCAAGGTAGCAGGTGGGGGCCATGCCGCCGAGCAGTTTGATGTTCTGGACGCTTTCATTGCTCCAGGTATCGCAGGCGGCGGCGGCAATATTGCCCACCGGGCTTAAGTGGGCACAGGCGGCCGTTTTGCCTTCCATCGCCATGGGGAATCCGGTGATGGCCTTAAGGAAAATATTCTCATAGCCGCAATCCTTGCCCGGCCCGACGGCCCCGCATTCATAGGCCACCAGGGAACGTACGGCAGTCACAGCCCGCACCACGGCGGCAAACACGCGGGAAATAAGTTTTTGTTCCGCCAGCACCATGGCGGTATTGCCAAAGCCGCAGGCAGTATCGCCGGCGGCGATGGCGTTATGTTTGGTTGCCACTTTATCCAAGGCGGTCCAAAGGAATTTCATGTCGCGGGCGCCCATGATGCACAACGAAAAAATGACCGCCGGCATATCGCCCATCATCAGGGCATCGTCGTGGAGTTCCTTGCCGCCGACACTTTCAATGCTCAGCAGTTCGGCCCCGGCGGCGGCGCACCCTTCAAAGGTGACGAGCATATTTTCCCACAGTTCGCCGGAGACCATGTGCGGGGGGCGTTCGAACTCGCGGGTGTCGTTGGGGGTGATGCGCAGGGTGCTTTTAAGGCCGTGCTTGGCATGGGCATCTTCCAGGCCATCGACCAGGATTTTGGTTATATCGATGCCCCACTGGGGCACCTGGGTCATGGGGGGCAGGGTTTCAAATTCGACCACCAGGCCGGGGGCTTCAAGCTGCACCGCGCGGGTGGTGGCGCCGGTGATGATTTCGCGATAATGCCCCAGGATCTCCGGCATAGTCTGGGCATTAATATCGATGGCCGGCAGCGTGAAATTGAGTTCCGGATAAACCAGCCCGCCGCCGATGGTCATCCCCTTGCGGGTGTGCAGTGGTTGGGGGGCCCGCCCAAAGAGCAGCCCGTCGGCATCGGCAATCGCAAGTTTAGTAAACACCGCCATCCCACATCTCCTTGTTCCACTTTTATGGAAGCAAGATACCGCGCGGCAGCGGCGGGCATCTTGCACGGAAAGGGGTTTTTTTGGTAATTTTGTGCGCGCGGATAGCCTTCAGAACAACTCCAACGTCATTGCTTTTCGACCAGATTCCATTAGTTCTGGCCACTTGGCGATGAATGGTGCCGTCGCGATGCGCCCCAGTTCGCTGGGCTCAATCTTGTGCAGGCCGCCGCCGTAGACCCGGCCTTCGCCGCGCAGTTCGTGGCCGGTCACCTGGCCCAGCAGTTCAAACACTGCCGCAGCGCGATCAGGATGGCGGCGGAGCATCTGGGCCAGCGCCTTGTGCGGGTAGAGCATCAGGTACAGGTTGGTGCCGATGGCCGACGAGCGGTTCCAGATGAAGCGGAAGGGTAACTTGTCGCCCGCGCCGCGGCCCATATAGGTACAGAGGAAGGGCGCCGGTTCACGTTGTTCCTGCTTGTACCATGGGGTGCGCTTGCCCACGAGGTAACCGTCCCTGACACCCAGCACCTCGGCGGTTTGCAGGTATTCCCATAGCGCCGGATGGCGCGTTTGCAGCACCGGTTCGGGCAAGTCGCAATCAATGATGCAAAGTTGCGGTTCGAGGCGTGGATAGCCGTCGGCGTCGGCGTCGATGATCGTGGTCTTGAGGTGGCGCGGACTCGGGAGAATCGGCCGCAGGTAACGCGCCGGGAATTGCTTTCGCTGTGCTGCGGCACGGTCGAGAATGAAGAACTTGTTGTTGCCGCTGGCGATGCCGCGGCGGATCTGGAAGAAATCACTGAGCGTGGGGCCGTCGCCGCTGAGCGAGAGATGGCGATCGTTGCGTGCGTGGCGCGGGTAGACCGTCCATTTGCGTGCGGTGCGCAGAGCGCTGAGCGGGATCTTTTCGCTGGCCTGCGGATTGCGGAGCGTGCCCCCAAAGGAGAATTCCACTTTGTGGTCATGTGGCGGCGGCGTTTTACGCAACACCAAGATGACGGACGACACCAGGGCATCGCCGAATTGCACGTCATCGGGATCGAAACGGTGTACGCGCAGGAGTGTCACGCGGTCGATAAGGAAGGACTTGATCGCCGCGCCATAGTTGACGTCCATGAACTCCGACGGCACCAGCCACGCCGCATAGCCATCATCCTGCATCCACGCGGTGGCCAGCAGAAGGAAGTACACGTACAAACCGGCCAAGCCATTGACCGCGACGCCGGTCATTTTGTACGTCAGCGCCTGGAGTCGTGCTTTATCTTCGCGATCCAAGTGGTGGTGGCGAACGTAAGGGGGGTTGGCCAGGATCAGGTTGGGCGCCGCGGGGCAGGCGCCATTGGCAATAATGCGTGTAAAGTCGCCGCAGGTGATTTTCAGCCCGGCTGGGGCCCAGAGGTCGCGCGCCGCGGCGCAGAAGGCCTGATCGATTTCCACGCCGATGGCGCTGGCCATCCGCCCGGTGCCGACCGTCGCGAGCATGGCGGAGAAGAAGCTGCCCGAACCGATGGATGGATCGGCGAAATGGATGGCCGGTTTGCCCAAGGGAAGTTGCGCGGCGAGGTACTCGGCGATTTCCACCGCCAAGGCATGGGGGGTGGCAAACTGGCCGAGCCGGTTCCGCTCTGCCGCGGAGCGCTTCGCGTCGAGTTGCTCTTGGATTGTTTGGCGGCGAAGTTCGACCGAATTTTCATCAAGCGCAATCACAGTTTCTAAATTCCCAGCTTCAAGAAGTCGGCGATGCGATGTTCCCACACCCAGTCTATCCCTTCGGCCGCTTCATAGCCAAGATAATCCGTACCGAAGTATCCACAAAGAAACAGGACGAAGCGTATGGTCGTTCCATAGGTCGCGTGGAGCTGGTGGACCTTCATGGCTTCTTCTTTGCGGCGTTTGTTGGTATTGGTGAAATCGCCGGCGGATTTTGCCTCTATCAGAAGCGGCAGCCGGCCACGCCCGGGTTTCTTGGGCTGGATCGCCACGTCGACAGGGATGTTGACCTTTACCGTCTTGCCGACGGGAACATTCAGGCGGAAAGCGTAGGTGCCCGCCTGCATCTTCGCCAGCGGTGTTCCACTGGGCGGAGTCTTCTTTTTATAGCCGCGTTTCTCGAGGAACTCCCCAATAAGGGCGAGTTGGCGTTGCTCTTGCGCGTTGCGGACGATCGGGTTGGCAACAGCGCTGCATAAGCGATCCGCGACGATGGTCGAGGCGCGGTCGCGCTCGTGATCCGTGGGATCCTGACGGGCCTCAAGCCAGGGGAAAATGTCGCGGTCCAACAGCTTGGTGAGTACGTTACATACGGCGCCAAGGTGCGTTGCCAGCAACTCGGGCTTCATTCGTTTGGCGAGTTTGCCCTCTTCCATGCTGCCGATCAGCGATTTATTAGCGCTGGCCAAGCCGATAAGCCGATCCACCGCTAGCGGCGGCGCGGTACACATGCGCAGCGTGGGCAGGGAGCCGGGATTGGCTTGGAGTGCGTCAACATTCAAATCACGCAGGTCGTGGGTGGCAATGAGTGCGGCTTTGACGTGCTGGGTGGTCTGTATACGGGTGGAACGGAATGCCGCAGGAGCGAACCGCATGAACCACTGATTAAACCCGTCTACAGAGGCCGCCACATCCGCTTTCCAGAGATGCGGTTTATCGGCGTTGATCTTAACGTGCGGCAAACTATTCTCCTTTTGTTTATCCCGTATATTACACAATCACGGTTGAGTCGTTAAGTATGGGACTACAACAGTATGCGACTGCGGCGGATTGCATTTTCCGCCGGTCCTTGCGTACGCGCGGAACATGTGTTTAACTGGATTGTGGCCGTAACGCCCTGTAGATCGGCGGGAGCATCAGGATGGTTCCAAAAAGCTCGGCACTGTGGGCACTGGTCGTCATGGCGTCATCCGCCGTTTTCGCCCAGAGTACGGCGCCGCTGCCGGAGGAAGAAAAGACGCTCTATCCCATGGATACCATCGCCCGCTTCGAGGCGTTGCAGGCGGCGCGGGAGGCCGCCGGTAAAATGGGCCAGCCGCTCGAGGCCTACCTGATCGGGTGCATTGTATCCATGGAAGATAAGATCGCGGCCAATCGGCTGGTGCCGCGCCCGGCATCCGGTGCGGCCACAATGCAATCCTCCGCCGCCGACCAGCAAGCCAACGTAAAGCGGTGGGCGGAGGCCTACGCACACCGCACCGGGGAAACTTCCGCGGATGTGCTGCTCCAGAGAAAATACACGCTCGAGGCGGAACTGAATCCTCCGCGCACGCCGGTGGCGGCTGGTGCCGCGCGGCCGGAGGAGCACGATGCTGGTCCGGATACCCGAACCAATGCGGGTGCCCGGCCAGCGGCCCGGGAACCGCCGGCATTGAAACGGACCTATGACGAAAAGAGTGCCTTAACGACCATCCAAACCCCGCCCAAAGTGCTGGCGGTTACCCAAGGTGTGCTCTCCTCGGGCGCCGGCAGTGTGCTGGCGATCTATAAAGGCAAGACGCCCGATCCGGCCGCGCCGCTGATTTATGTTTTTACCATGGGGCGGGTGACGCCCATCCACGGGCAGGATTGGCGGGAAACCGCGTTGGAATTGGTGTGGGGCCGGCAGCATATGGCGGGCCAGCCATTTTCCTATAATACCCAGGCCCATAACGGCCTGGTGTTCGAGGTCCTGACCTTCGTCGTGCCGCCAGGCAGCCTGGCCATCGGTACGGCCCCGCAGGTCGAAGCCCGGATCGGCGGCGACAGGTTTGAGCTGGGGGAGGATTTTAAGCTCGGTGTGCGGGCGCTGGCGAAGGAACTGGGGCGGGACTCCATAGCGGCGCCACCGGCCGGCAAGTAATGCCGGTGGGGCGACGTAAATTAGCCACAAATCAACACAAATAAACACGAATGTGATGATGCTTGCGGGGCATTGGAGTATAGTGGGTGGCGATTTCGGCGGATGAGGAGTTTGGCAATGTTTAAACGTACCCTGACGATGGGCCTGGTGGCCTCGGGCCTGGCCATGGCGGCGGCGCGCGGCGCTGACCGTACCGTGGACATAACCGTGGATGCGGCCCAGGTCGTCGGCCATGTCGATGAAAAAATCTATGGCCATTTTCTGGAGCACATCTACCATTCCGCCAGCGCCGGGGTTTGGGGCCAGGTGGTGTGGAACGGAAGTTTTGAAGAATTTGTGCCGCGGCCGGCCGCAACGCAATCCCAAAAACCCAAGCCGGTGATCGTGGCGCCGGTAAGTCCGCTGCCCGCCGGGTCTCAGCGGACCAAAGCGCGGCACTGGCTTGCCCGCGGACCCGGTGAAGTAACGCTGGACACCGAGAACCCGCTCAACGATAAACAGTCCCTGCACATCGTGGCCGAAACGGCCGCGCAAAGCGTGTTGCAGCAGCATATCGGCGTGCGCGCCGGCGATGCGCTGCGCGGCTCGTTATGGGCCCGCGGCACCGCCGCCGGCGGTATTACCGTGCGCCTGGTCGATGGCACCACGGTGCTGGCCACAGCCACGTTGCCGGCGCCGGACGCCGCATGGAAAGAGTTCCCGATTGTGCTGGCCGCCACGGCCAACGCCCGGGATGCGGTGCTGGAGATCACGGGCCGGGGCAATTTCTGGCTTGATCAGGTCAGCCTGATGGCCGATTCCTCACGGGCCACCGGCGGATTTCGGCCCGATATTCTTAAAGCGGTGGCGGATCTGCACCCGGCGATTATCCGGTGGCCCGGCGGCAGTTTTATGGCCGGTTATCACTGGAAGAACGGCATCGGGCCGCAGGCCAGGCGCCTGGGTAAAAAGGGTTGGGACGAATACGAACCGCTGGCCTTCGGGCTCGACGAATTCATGGCCTTTTGCGGCAAGGTAGGCGCCCAGCCGCTGGTGGTGGTGCATATTGGACCGCAGACGCAAACCGCGCCGCTGCCGGACTATATTCAGGAAGCCTGCGACTGCGTGGAATACTGCAATGGTCCGGCGACATCCAAATGGGGCGCCGCCCGCGCCGCCAATGGGCACCCCGAACCGTACAACGTCAAATACTGGGAACTCGACAACGAAGTCTGGCACATGGTGCCCGATGTTTACGCCCAGGTGGTGCGGGCCTTTGCCCCGGCCATGAAGAAGATCGATCCAACGATCCACCTGAGTGCCGCCGGCAGCGGCCAACTGGGCAACCGTTGGAGCGCAGGCGATGCGGCCATTATCAACCAGGCCGCCGAGTGCGTCGATTATTTGAGCATCCATCACTACGAGAATCCCGACAACTTTGCCGTGGGCCCGGAGCGCGATGTGGCGTTCTGGCATCAACTGGGAATGCAGATTGCCGCCTCCAAAAACCCGCATCTGAAACTGTTTGTCTCGGAATGGAACGCGCAAAGCACCGATTGGCGCACCGGCTTGTACGCCGGGGGCATCCTCAACGCGTTTGAACGCGCGCCGGAGATTGCCATGGCTACGCCAGCGCTTTGGCTGCGGCACATCAGCGCGCCGGCCTGGGATAACGCCCTGATCAATTTTGACCACGCCGGCTGGTTCCCCGCGCCCAACTACGTGGTAATGAAACTCTACCGCGATCATTACGCCCCGGACGTGCTGGCCATTGCCGGCGCTACCGGCGGCGTAAACGTGAATGCCACCAGATCGGCGGACGCAGCGCGGCTGGTTTGTAAACTGGTCAATCCCGACGAAACCCCGGTGACCGTGCATGTGGCGCTCAAAGGTGGCTTTGCCATCGGCGGGGCGACGCTCCAAGTGGTGGCGCCGGGCAGTTTGACCGCGCGCAACACCATGGAAAACCCTGACGCCGTCAAACCGCAGGACCAGCCGGTCAAAACCGCGGCCGCTGGCGCCGCCTTTACTTTGCCGCCGCTGGCGGTGGCGGTGCTGGAACTGCACCGTTAGATGAACAGGACCCTCTACCCGAAAGGAACACGATGTCACGCAGGGATAGATCCGGCTGGACCGATCTGGAAGTGGAGAGCGATTACGGCGATGCGGCCGAGAAGTTCGTCCATTTGCGGGCGGATGCCGCCGAAAGCCAGAAGGGTCGCATGGTGCGCAAAGATGCGCAGGGCCGGCAGTATTGGTTCAAGAATGGCCGCAACAAGGTGAAGCTCAGCAAGGCCTGCCTGGAAAAATATCATGCCCTGCTGGTGGAGGATAGCGACGAGGCGTTTTATCTGGTGCCTTGCGCTGCGCTTCTCAACCACCCCGAAGCGCGGAACTCCCGCAGCAGCAAACACGGCGACCGCAACCCGCACATTCAGTTGCCGCTGCGCTCCATCCGTGCCATGGGCACGGTGGTGGACCCGGCGCAGTTTACCGGAAGCGATTAACGCGCCCGGTGGGATTGTGCAGTTGCCTTTACGAGTGCGCCGCAAGTATCGACCCCACGCCCAGGGATCGCAATCCATAGGCGTGAAAAATTCGCAATTCCCCTTGCGCCAGCGTTCCGGTAATTGTGGCACGCATACCACCCGCCTGCAGGCTATACTATCCTTCCTGCCCGGCGATTGTCTCTATGCTTCTTGTTGCGCCGTGCTGTAGTTAAAGATTAAACGAGGAATGTGTCATGAATGCGAAAGTGTTGGCTGGTTTTGTGTTGTTGGCATCCTTGGCAGGTTGCGAGGGTATGGTGGTCGTTGACGGCCCCCATCGCTACCATCGCGAACCGGTGGTCGCCCTTTACGGGACGGTACCCGCGCCTGTGGTTGTGGCTCAGCCCGCGCCGGTGTACCAGCCCGCGCCAGTCTATCAACCCGCGCCGGTGTACCAGCCCGCACCGGTCTATCAACCAACCCCTGGTTATCAACCGGCGCCCGGAAGTGTCGACGCCCAACCGGCCCCGGTGGCGGTGCCGGCCTGTGTGGAGGAAGGGGCTGTGGTCGGTGGCGTAACCGTGGCCGCACCCGTCACGATCGACGGCTACGTGGCGATCAACGGCGGCTGGTACTATTGGCACCCGGGCTTCGGGCGCTGGGTCCATGCGAATCGTCCCTACGGCTGGCACCCGGCAGCGCAGGTTGCGGTTTATCACAATTGGTCGGAACATCCCATGTACCGGCATGCGGCGGTGGTGGTGGCGCAGCCCGCTCCGGTCGTGGCGGCTACCGTGCAGATTACTCCGTCTTGCGTCGAAGAGGGTGCCGTGGTTGGCGGTGTGGTGATCCGGCCCGTCGTCGGCATCGATGGTTACGTGCTGATCAACGGCGGCTGGTTCTACTGGCATCCGCAGGCGCACTGCTGGGTCCATGCCAATCGCCCGTCCGGCTGGCATCCGGCCGAAGGCGTCCGCATCTATCATAGCTGGTCCGAGCATCCCCAATACCATCAGGATCGTGATCATCAGCAGGATCATGATCGCCCGCACGGCCACTGACCCGGGCCTTCGAGTCACTGGCGCAAGCGCGGGATCTTCGGGGTGGCGGGTTTGGGTTCAGGCCGTGGCGTTCGGAGCCTCGGTGGTCGCCATGGGATCCGGGACCACTGGCGTCACCGGCACCGCGGGCAGGCTCTCGATCCACGATCGATCAAAGCGCCGGGCCTGAGCTTCTTCGGATGCCACGATCACGCGCACCACCTGGCTGCGGTCGGTGCCTTTTTCCAGCGATTCCAGGAAGGATCTGAGGCCCTCGGGATCCGGCGCGCGTTGGAGCAGGAGCGCATAGAGTCCGCGCACGAAGGCTTCGGCCGGCTGGTCCCACAGTTCCGCAATTTTAGCGCGATAGACTTGGGATTCCAGGTCTTTCAGTTCGGCAAACCAGGCGGTGTCCACACCCTTAAGCTGGGCTTCCGGGCTGCCGGCGATGATCTGCACCAGGTCGGTGCGGCCAAGGGTTTGATCCAGGGCCGTCACGTGGCGCATCAGCCCGTCGCGGTCGGCAAGGCGATTGAGAAACAGTTCATAGAGATCCGCGACGAACTGCCGTTTGGGTTGCAACCAGATATCCTTGAGGCAGGAAAGATAATCGCTGGCGGAGAGTTGCAGTGTCGCGGCCACATGGCTCAGGCTCCGCAGGGTCTGGCGGCGCGCGGCGCTCAGACGCTGCCGGGTGGCGTCGGATTGGGCCAGGTCCGTCAGGCAGACCGCGCGCAACTGGTCGTTAAACCGGGCGCGGGAAAAACGCGGTAAATAGTCGGCCACGCGGGCGGCCCAGTCGGCACCCGCCATCGTGCCGGCATCGGTGACGCAGAGGCCCTGGGCGCAGGCCGCTGCCAGTTCATGCAGGCAGGAGGTCAGCTCCGCGACGTTGCCGGCGGGGAAGGTTCGCGCCAGGCCGCCGCAGGTCTCCGGCAGCGCGCCGGCGTTGGAAGCAATGACCCGGCACCCGAGCGTCAGGGCCTCGACCACCGGCACGCAGAATCCTTCGTGATAGGAAGGGATGACCAGGGCATCGGCCGCCAGCAGTTGCTGCGTCAATTCCTCGGCGCTGGCGTCCAGGTGGAATACCACGTGTGCGCCCAGCTCGTGGGTGGCAATAAACTCACGTATTTGGGCGATATGGCCGGGGTTGCTCATGGGTTCCGAGCCAATCAAATGCAGCGTGGCCTGGGGTTGGCCGGTTTGCACCAGCGTGGCCAGTGCGGCCAGCAGATCCATGATCCCTTTGCTGGGAACCAGGCGACCGATGAACACCAGGCGCAGCGGTTCTTCGGGCCGCCGCGCGGCCCGCCCCTCCGGCGGGGGGGCTAACTCGACAGCGGGCGGCACGTGTACGATCCGGGATGGCGCCAGGCCCAGCTCCCGCAGCTCCGCCGCCAGGTATTCGCTGTCGGCCAGGACCCGGTCGGCGGCGAACATGTTGACCGCCTGCTGGCAGGCTCTTTCTGTCGCCCCTTTCTGGCTGGGCGGTACGAATGCGGCCGGGGTAATGCCATGGTAGCAGACGACCGTCCGGGTGCCATGGGGCACCAGATGAATGGAATCGAACAACGGGAAGTAACTGCCGAAGTGATAGACCACCAGCGCCGATTCCAGAAAATGCTCATCAACGACCAGTTCCGCCAGGGTGGCGGTGAGCGCAATACGCGGATCCAGCACGTCCGCCGCCAACGCGTAGATTTTAACGGCGACATCCATGGGGTCTTGCCCATGGGTATCCCGCCCCGCCAAGGCGTTGGCCGATTGCAGGCAGATGTTGGAAATCGCATCGCGCTGGACGACGATGCCGGCCACTACCGAGATGCGTAACTTATTTGAACGGTTGAAGTTGGACACTGCAAGGAACCTTTATAGTCGTGGAGGTGGCACCGAACTGAACGTGGAGTTTACCCCGCCAGAATTATTTCCACAATAACGCTGCCCCCCTTGGGTCACCCGGCGGCGGGTTTGTGCCACAACGGTAGCGGGGTCACGCTCGCCAATACCCGGCTGCCTTCGGCCAGCGCTTCGATTTGCTTGCCCACGGTGGCATACGCCGTCTTGACGTATCCCATGGCCACCGGCACGTAGCCGAGCATGGGGGACATGCAACTGCTGGTGACCATGCCCACGACGGTGGTGCCGTCGAATAACTCGGTGCCGGCCAGCGGCAGTTTCTGCCCGCCGATGCGCAGGCCGGCAAACATGCGTGCGACGCTGCGGTGGGCATGCATGCGGGCCACCACTTCCTGGCCGAGATAACAACCCTTATTGACGCACACCGCACGGGCGTACCACGGGCCGGTTTCCATCGGCAGGTAATGATCCGTGATGTCGATGCCCAGCAGCGGCGTGCCTTCCTCGATGCGCGCGGTGTTATAGGCGCTCCAGCCAATGGCCCGCAGCTCGATGGTATTATCCGCCGGCCCGGTATGGCCCGCACCGGCTTCCTGCAGCACCGGCCAGAGTCTGGTCAGGGCATCGCGCGGCACCAGGAGTTCAAATTGTGGTTCCCCGCATTGGTCGTTGCGGAATATCGTCACGGCCAGGCCGCCGATGGTGCGCCGGCCGTGGGCCAGTGGGGCAGCCAGCGTGGCGACCGGGGCATCGGTCACGCGGCAAAGCAATTCTGCCGCGTGCGGGCCCAGCAGCGTCAGGCGGGCCAGTTGGGCGGCCGCTTCGAGCACCTTGACGTCTTCGGTGAAAAGGTACTTCTCCAACTGGGCCGCCAGCGCACCGGTCAGACGCGTATCGGTTTCCAGAAGGGTCGCCTCGTCGGTATGCAGCACGTTGACATCCATGACAATGCGGCCCTTGGTGTTGAGCAGGTACGCATAGATTCCCTGCCCGGGGGACAGACTCTTGATGTCGTTGGTCAGCAACTTGTGCAGAAACGCCAGCCGGTCCTTGCCGGTAAGCACCACCACCCCGCGGTGCGGAGCATCCATCAGGGCCGCACTCTTGCGGATGGCGGCGTACTCGGCTTCCACTTCGCCATAGCTTTCAACAATCTGGAGGTCGGGCCCGTAGGGCAGAAAGGAAGCCTCGGCCTGTTCATGCATGGGGTGCAAAGGATTGGTAGGCATAATGTGACGCGGTGCTCCGCAAATGAATAGCTGCCGACATTATAGGTTGCGCAGCGGGAGAATGGTATTTCCGCAGGCAGGTATTATTCGGAAGGATTGCCGGGGAAACGGGTATTCCGGGCGCCATATCAATCACGTTGCAGAATCTGCTCCACTTGCTGGAGCGAAGTATCGATGCCCTCCAGGCGGGGATGAATGGCCAGCGCCAGGCGGTAGCAACGGCGGGCTTCGGCGTAGCGCTGGAGATGGGCATAACAGTGCCCCATGCCGGCCATGGCACCAAAGTGTTGCGGGATGCGCTCCAGCGCCGCCTGGCAGTCCACTATGGCTTCCAGGTAGCGTTCGGCCAGGTAATAGGCGATGGCCCGCTGATTATACGCTTCGGCAAAGTCCGGATCGACGGCGATGGCCTCGGAAAATTTGTCGATCGCCATTGGATAATGCCCCGTGCTCAGTGCACTGCTGCCGGCACGCAGCAAGCTCACACTACAGCATTTTCCCTGGCGGAACCAGATGCACCACAAGGCATGCTCGGCGACTTGGGTAACGAGCATATCCGGATCGTGCAGGGCCACGGCCAGCGGGGCAATGGCCGGCGCACCGCCGACAAAACCCAGGGCCAGGGCGGCCACTTTCCGCACGTCGCCGTTGCGATGGGCCAGCAGGGCGATGAGTTGCGCGGTGCTCCAATGCAGACGCACCGTTTCGAGGGCGTCGCTGAGGGTTCCATCGACCAGCGCCGGCGTAAGGGTGCAGATCAATTGCTCCGCATCGAGCGAAGTTTCCGGGGACAAGGGCATCAAACCCACCTATGTCAGAGACACGCCGCGGCCACTCTAAAATCTACTTATGCAAGTAGATGTAACATACATGATGGTATGCCGCCCAACCGTAAGCGGCAATAAAAATCGCGTGCCGCGGGTAATATTCGTAAAGCCGGTTGATTACTGGGAACCCGGACCGGTGGGATAACCAAATCCCAAGTTGCTGTTTTCGCGGCGGGTTTCACGTTCCTGGCGGGCCGAGGTGGCATCCGGGAAATAAGAGAGGCGGTTATCCACTTCCCTGTCGTCCTGCGCAAACAAGGCGTGATCGCAGCCACCCAGGGACAATCCCGCCCCCATTAGCGTGGTTGAAAACAGGGCCAGCATGATCGAATGGCGCAATGGGCGCATAGTGCTAGGGCTCCGTATGGACATCGAAAGAAGACCCCATTGTAGAAATCGGCCCGGTTATGTAAAGCCTTAACTTTTGCATTCTGCCGCCGGGCACCGTATCTTCTTCGCGTGGTACGTTGGAAGTCTTCTTCGGGAAAACCGTGGCATGGGCAATAACCTCTCCTGGTTGCAAGAATTAGGCAATACCTCCGTCATCGGCCTGCAATGGGGTGATGAGGGCAAAGGCAAAATCGTCGACCTGCTTACCGAGCATTATGAATTTGCCATCCGCTGGAACGGCGGCTCAAACGCCGGCCATACCGTGCGCGTCGGCGACAAGAAATACGCTTTTCACCTGATCCCCTCGGGCATCTTGCACAAACAGTGCACGTCCGTGGTCGCCAATGGCGTGGTCATCGACCCGCTCAAACTGCTGGAGGAAATCGACGGCCTGGCCGGCAAAGGCGTTGACGTCGCCGACAACCTCAAGCTCTCGCGGGCCGCCCATGTGGTTCTGCCGTACCACAAACTCCAGGACCAGCTTTCCGAATCGAAGCTGGCCGGCTCGAAAATCGGCACCACCGCCCGGGGCATCGGCCCGTGTTATGCCGATAAAGCCAATCGCTCCACCGCCATCCGGCTCATCGACATGCTCGATGAGGTGCGTTTCCGCGAAAAACTTCAGCGCGTGGTGGCCGAAAAGAACGTGATTTTCGGCGCCCTTTACCAGGCGCCGCCCCTCGATTGGCAGCCCATTTTCGAACAATACCGCGCCTGTGCCGAGCAACTCCGCCCCTATGTCACCGATACCACCAAGTTGCTGCACACCGCCTATCGTGCCGGCCGCCGCCTGCTCTTTGAGGGCGCCAATGCCGTGCTTCTGGACCTGGATCATGGCACGTTCCCGTTTGTCACCAGTTCCAACTGCGGCACCGGCTTGAGCGTCGGCACCGGCCTGCCCGGCGCTGCGGTCAAGAACACCCTCGGCGTGGTCAAGGCCTATTGTTCACGCGTCGGCGCCGGGCCGTTCCCCACCGAACAGAACAATCCCCTGGGCGACAAGATCCGCCAGCGCGGCCACGAGTACGGCACCACCACCGGCCGGCCGCGGCGCTGCGGCTGGCTTGATGCCGTGGCCCTGCGCTACACCGCCGCCATCTCCGGCGCCACCGGGCTGTGCCTCATGCTGCTCGATGTGCTCTCCACGTTTGATACGCTTAAAATCGGCACGGCGTATAATATTAAAGGCCAGATCACCGATTGGTTTGAGCCTGATGCCCTGGAACTTGAAGGCGCCGGTGCCGTCTATGAAGAACTGCCCGGCTGGCACGAACCGATCGAGCAGGCCACCAGCTTTGCCGAACTGCCGAAGAATGCCCAGGCTTATGTGCACCGGATCGAAGAAGTGGTGGGCGTGCCGGTCAAAATCATCAGCGTCGGACCCGCGCGCCACCAGACCTTGATCCGCTGAGCCCGAACGCCTGTCATTATTGAAGACCCAGTCATGAACACCACCCCACCGCCAGCCGCGCCGCTACCGGCGCTCCCGCCGGAGCGCCTGCCGCAGCACGTGGCGATCATTATGGACGGCAACGGGCGCTGGGCGCGCCGGCAGGGCCTGCCGCGCTTCGCCGGGCATCGGGCCGGCGCCCGGGTCGTGCGCACCATTGTCGAGGAATGTGCCCGCCTGGGGTTGCGGCAATTGACGCTCTACTCCTTCTCGGTGGAGAACTGGAAACGCCCCGCCGATGAAGTCAATCTTCTGATGAATCTCTACGTCGAGTACCTGATTTCCCAGCGGCCCTTGCTCATCGACAACAACATCCGCTTTGTGCAGATCGGCCGGCGCGCCGGCCTGCCCCAGCCGGTGCTCGATGAACTCGACCGCACGCTGGCGCTGACCGCCCATCACACCGGCATGACGCTGTGCCTGGCCATTAACTACGGCGCCCGGCTGGAAATTACCGATGCGGTGCAGGCCATCGCCCGCGCGGTGCAGACCGGCGCGCTGGCCCCGGCGGATATTACCGCGCAGACCATCTCGGACCATCTGTACACCGCGGGCATGCCCGATCCGGATCTGCTGATCCGCACGGCCGGCGAGATGCGCGTGAGCAACTACCTGCTCTGGCAGATCTCCTACGCGGAGTTCTACGTGACCGGCGTGTACTGGCCCGATTTTTCGATCGCGGAACTCCATAAAGCGTTCGAAAACTTTGCCGCGCGCCACCGCCGCTTCGGTGGTCTCGACGCCGCGAGCCAGTGAGTTCGTCCCACGCGTTTACCAGGGCCCTTGTTTGTAGTCCCGCCTTTAGGCCAAGACCGTTCAACGGAGGATCTCGATGGAATCGCGGAAGGGTCGTGTGGGCTG
>Ga0316217_10001871_pt1 | contig 26442 bp, 23 predicted proteins | sample 1anoAmetaG_FD_203633 | JGI IMG/M metagenome (GOLD analysis project Ga0316217, IMG submission 203633) | Freshwater microbial communities from Trout Bog Lake, Wisconsin, USA - 1anoA | ecosystem: Environmental > Aquatic > Freshwater > Lake > Hypolimnion/Profundal zone | place: USA: Wisconsin...
GTCGCGGTGCCGCAGCCGGCGGGGAGCGAGGTCCCGCACTCGCCGGCGAAGTCGGCGGCGCACGTCTTGGGGGTGCAGCAGGTGTGCGTCGTCTGGTTGCACGTGCCGCCGGGGCAGGTGCCGCAGGTCACGGTGTTGCCGCAGCCGTCCGGGAACGTCCCGCAGTCGATGTCCGAGAACTCCGCGCAGGTCTTGGGCGTGCACGGCGGGCCGCAGACGCCGTTCGAGTTGCAGACCTGACCGGTGGCGCACTGGCCGCAGTCGATGGCCTGGCCGGTGCAGGCGCTGGTGATCGTGCCGCAGCTGCGGCCGAGCGCGACACACTCCGCCGGCGTCACCGCGGGATCGCAGCGGTTTGCCTCACCGGCGACCCCGCACCCCTGGCCGCTCGGGCAGCCGAGCCCGGGGACCGTGTCGCAGTTCACCGTGCCGCCGCAGCCGTTCGTGATGATCCCGCACTGCGCCCCCGCGGCGGCGCAGAGCGCGGCGGCGGTCCCGGGCGTGCAGTTGGGCTCGCAGAGGTTGAAGACGTTGTTGCAGACCTGCCCTCCGCCGCACGCCCCGCAGTCGGTGAGGTTCGACGAGACGTCGGGGCCGCAGCCGAGCCAGGCGAGGCCGCACTGGAAGCCGAGGTCGAGGCAGCTGACCGGCTGGCACGTCTCGCACTGGTAGGTGTCGTTGTTGCACTGCTGGCCGGCGGGGCACCCCTTCGGGTTGCCGTCCGGACAGTCGATGAACGACCCGCAGCTGTTCAGCACGGTGCCGCACTGGGCGCCGAGCTGCGTGCAGGTCGTGAGGACCGGACCGCACGTGCTCGTGGCGAGGTTGCAGACCTGGGGCACGGCCGCGCCGCCGTCGGGGCCCGGGGCGGGCGCGCAGCCGCCGCACTGGGTGACGACGCCGCTGCACCGGTCGACGACGGGGCCGCACTTGCCGGTGCAGTCGAGGGCCGCCGCGTCCGCTCCTCCGCCGTCGGGACACCCGGACCCGTCGGGGGTGACCGCCGCGTCCCTGGCGCCGTCGGCGCTGGAGTCCGCGGTGGCCGCCTCGGTCGACGTGGTCGCGTCGTGCGTCGCGTCGGCCTTGGCGTCGTGGCCACCGCCGTGGGCCGCGTCGCGCGAGGTCGTCACGTCGGCTCGCCCCCCGGCGTCGCCGGCGTCCATGGAGCCCGCGGCGTCGCCGTGGCCTGCCGTCGACGTGTTTGCGGACCCGCCGCACCCGGTGGCGAGCGCGGCCATCGGCAGGGCCCCGAGCAGCAAGACGATGGCGCGAAGCGTGTTCCGCATGACTCTAGCCCTTCGGTTCGGTGTGCCGCGTGGGGTGCACAGCATGCCCCCTGGATATGACAAAGCCACTACGCCCCATGCTCGTTGGTGTGCGCCTGGCGCCGGAGGACGGGAGCGGCGGCTGAGCACGCGTGAGCGCCAGCAACGATAAGTATTCTATACACAGTCCTGGCGGAAACGTGTGGCACGCCTGGACGATCTGAACGTTTCGTAGGGGGGACGGTGCCCGTGGCGGCGGATGTCGTACCCCTCGGTCCGTCAGCGGCGGGCCGGGCGGGCGGTGCGGGCGGCGACCTCGGCCGCCTTCGACCGTACGAACGCGGCGACGTCGCGCATCGGCACCGCGGTCGGGCAGCGCGCTTCGAGCTGCGCCAGGCGGTCGTCGCCGACGGCGTGGAAGGCCGAGACGGCGGCGTCGTAGTCGTGCATCCCCCTGGCGCTGGCGAGCATCAGGTCCATCACGCCTGCGTAGACGCCCCCGGAGGCCGCCGCGCGGGCCCCTTCGCCGATGTCGCACAGCCCGCAGGCGACGCACCCCGACAGGAGCGGAAGCCTCCGGCGGTCGGCCGGGGACATGGGCGCCAGCCGGTCGGGGGCGTAGCTGCGCTGGAAGTCGGCCAGACCGCGCTGCCTGCCGAACAGGTTGCCGAGCAGCGTGCGCAGGAGCGCCCACGCCAGCAGCCAGACCGCGCGGAGCAGCTCGACCACCATGCCACGCAGGCTACCATGGCGCCGATGGCCGGGAGATTCGCGCGAGGCTCGACGACCGTCCCGCTCGTCCCCGCGCCCCGTCTCGTCTTGCGGGTCACCGTCGTGGCCGCGCTCTCGTGCGCGGGGTGTGCGGCGGCGCGCGCGCCGGTCGTCGCAGAGCCCGTCGCCGACGATGGTCGGGTCTTCGTGCCCGCCGCGCCGCTGCCGCCGGCCAGCGCGGTGCCGGGGGGGGCGGCGGACGAGGTCGGGCTGGCCACCTGGTACGGGGAGCGCTTCGCTGGCAAGAGGACGGCCAGCGGCGAGCGCTTCGACCCGACCGCGATGACCGCGGCGCACCGGAGGCTGCCGTTCGGCACGTGGGTCAGCGTCCGGCGACCCGACACGGGCGCGACCGTCCGGGTGCGCATCAACGACCGGGGGCCGTGGGGGGACGCGCGGAAGGTCATCGACCTCTCGCGCGCGGCGGCCGACCTGCTCGGGGTCACCCGGGCGGGGGTCGCGCCCGTCGAGCTTCACGTGCTCGGGCCCGCGGGGACGACGCCGTCGCCGCCCTAGCCGTCGATGCGGCGGACCGCCGACGACAGGAACGTGCGGGCGGAGTCGACGTAGATGCTCCCGGCGTCGCGGATCCATGCGCGGTCGGCGTCGGTCAGGGGGCGCACGACGCGCGCCGGGCGGCCGAGGGCGAGCGAGCCGGACGGGATGCGCGTCCCCGGCGTGACGAGCGAGCCGGCCCCGACGACGGCGTCGTCCTCGACGACCGAGCCGTCGAGCAGGACGCTCCCCATGCCGACGAGGACGCGGCTGCCGACCGTGCAGCCGTGGACGAGCACCATGTGGCCGACCGTCACGTCGTCGCCGATGCTCGTCTTCGCCTTGCCGCCGGTCACGTGGATGACGCAGCCGTCCTGGATGTTGGTCCGGGCGCCGATCCGGATCGGCATCAGGTCGCCGCGGATGACGGTGTTGAACCAGACGCTCGACTCGTCGCCGAGGACGACGTCGCCGATGACGCTGGCGGTCGGGGCCACGAAGACGCCACGCCCGAGGCGCGGGGAGAGGCCGAGGTACTCGTAGAGGCTCATCGCAGGGGGAGTGTAGTGGCGAGTCAGCGCAGGCGAAACGGCATCGTCCAGCGCGCGCGGACCGCGACGGCGCGGCCGAAGCGCTGGGCCTGGACCGACACGACCCGGAGCGGGTCGAACGCGACACGGTGTCTCATCCGCTCGACTCCGCGTCGAACGAATCGGACACGATGTCCCATCGGTACGCCTCCGGCTCGCGAGCCCCTCACGGCGCCTCGCGAAAACCCGGCTCGCGCTCGCGGACATCGCGCCCCGCCTCGGACCGGCAGGACATCGTGTCGGGTCCACCCCCCTCGAGGTCGCGGCCGACCGACCCGGAGTCGAGTCGACAGCACTCCGAGTGACGGCGACAGCACTCCGAGTGACGGCGACAGCACTCCGAGTGACGGCGACAGCACTCCGAGTGACGGCGACAGCACTCCGAGTGACGGCGACAGCACTCCGAGTGACGGCGACAGCACTCCGAGTGGTGTCCGGGGAACAAAGGGCCCCTCCGCCACCGCGGCCCGGCCCACCGGAGCCACGACGCCCCCGGTGACCCGCCCTCGGTCCCGTAGTAGGAGTCGGGGATGCTCCTGGCGGGCGACATCGGCGGCACGAACACCCGGCTCGCGCTCTTCTCGGACGACGCGACCGTCATCGAGCACCAGGACGTCCTGCCGAGCGCCGGCTACCGGTCGCTCGGGGCGGCCGTCACCGCGTTCCTCGCCGCGCGCGGCAAGAAGCGACCGAAGCTCCGTGCGGCCACGTTCGGCGTCGCCGGGCCGGTGCTGGGCGGTCGCGTCAAGGCGACCAACCTCCCCTGGACCGTGGACGAGCGGGCGCTCGCCCGGCAGCTCGGCATCCCGAAGGTCACGCTCCTGAACGACCTCGTCGCGGTCGCCCTCGGCGCCGTCGCCGCCGACCGGAAGGATCTCCACCTCCTGCAGGGGGCCCGGCCGCCGCGCCCGACCGGCGGCAACGTCGCGGTCATCTCCGCCGGCACCGGGCTGGGCGAGGCCGCGCTCATCTGGGACGGCGAGCGGCTCGTGCCGTGCGGGACGGAGGGGGGCCACGTCGACTTCGCCCCGCGGACCGAGGTCGAGTGGCAGCTGCGGGAGTTCATCGCCGGGCGCATCGGCGGGCGCGTCAGCTACGAGCGGGTCGTCTCCGGCCCCGGGCTGGGGCACATCTACGACTTCTTCCGCGAGGCGCGCGGGGTCGCCGAGTCGCCCGAGACCGCGGCGGCCATCGACCGCGCCGCCGACCGCAACGCGGCCATCACCGGGCTCGGGGCCGGCAAGCGGAGCGAGGCGTGCGTCATGGCGCTCGACCTCTTCGCGAGCATCTACGGCGCCGAGGCCGGCAACCTCGCGCTCAAGACGCTGAGCGTCGGCGGGGTCTTCGTGGCCGGGAAGATCGCGGCGACGCTCGTCCGGACGCTCGAGCCGTGGTTCATGCCGGCCTTCGTCGACAAGGGGCGCTTCGGTCCGCTCCTCGCGAAGGTCCCCGTGGCGGTGGTGCTCACCCCGTCCATCGGCCTCCACGGCTCGGCCCGCCACGCCGCCGGGCTGACGTAGGCGACGCTCGCCAGCGCCCGACCTGCGCCCTTCTGCGGGTCGCGGCGCCGTCGCTGCGAGACGGCGCCGCGCGTGCCGGGCGGCTACCTGCCGAGCTTCTTCGCCGCCTCGACGACGTGCTCGGCCGTCATGCCGAGGATCTTCATGACGTCGCCCCCCGGGGCCGAGATGCCGAAGCGATCGATGCCGAGCGCCACGCCGTCCAGGCCGACGTAGCGCCCCCAGGTCGACGAGACGGTCGCCTCGATGGCGACGCGCCGCCGGCAGCTCTTCGGGAGGACCTCCTCGCGGTAGGCCTCCGGCTGGCGGTCGAAGCGCGAGAAGCAGGGGAGGCTGACCACCCGCGTCCCCGCGCCGAGCGTCTCGGCCGCCTTCATCGCGTGCTGCAGCTCGCTCCCTGCCGACAGGAGGATGAGGTCGAGCGGGGCGGTCTCCTTCTTCGCGATGTAGCCCCCCTTGAGCGCCCCCTCGCGGCGGGTCTTGACCGGGATCTCCGCGAGGAGCGGGACGGTCTGGCGCGAGAGGGCGAGCAGCGTCGGCCCCTCCGTCCGCTCGAGCGCGGCGGCGTAGGCGCCCGCGGTCTCCTCCGGGTCGGCCGGGCGCATGACGTCGAGGTTCGGGATGACGCGGAGCCCAGGGATGGTCTCGACCGGCTCGTGCGTCGGGCCGTCCTCGCCGACGCCGACGCTGTCGTGCGTGAAGATGTAGACGACCGGCAGGTGGCTGAGCGCCGCGATGCGGATGGAGGGGCGCGCGTAGTCGGCGAAGACGAGGAACGTCGAGCCGCTCGGCCGGAAGACGCCGTGCGCCGCGATGCCGTTCATGATCGCCGCCATGCCGTGCTCGCGGATGCCGAAGCGGATGTTGCGCCCCGTCCGGTGCTCCGGCTTCCAGTCGTCGTCGCCGACCTTCGGGCCGATGTAGTTGAGCGTGGAGCCGTAGAGGTCGGCCGAGCCGCCGATGAGGAGCGGCACCTTCGCGGCGAGCGGCTGCAGCACGTCCTGGCCGGCCTTGCGCGTGGCGATCTTCGTGTCGGCGGGGAACTCGGGGATGACGGCGAGGAGCGCGGCGGCGTCGAGCGGCTGCGGCTTCTCCCCCTCGGGGACGGTGTGCGCGTAGGCGCGGGCGGTGCTGAGCTCGTCGGCGAGCTTCGGGTTGGCGGCCTTCCAGGCGTCGAACGTCTTCTGCCAGGCGGCGAAGCCCTTGCCGAGCTCCTCCTTGCGGGCGGCGAAGAAGGCGGTCACCGCGGGGGCGACGTAGAAGTGCTCGTCGGGGAGGCCGAGCGCCTTGCGGGCGGCGTCGCCGAACTTCGCCCCCCCCTCGCCGTGGGCCTTCTGCGTGCCGGCGACCTCGGGGATCCCCTTGCCGATGAGCGTCTTGGCGATGATGAGCTGCGGCTTGCCGCTGCCGGCCGTGCGCGCGCGGTCGAGCGCGGCGGCGAGGGCGTCGAGCTCGTGCCCGTCGACCGTCTCGACGTCGAAGCCGAGCGCCTCGAACCGCTTGCCGGTGTCCTCGCTCTGCGTCTCCTTCGCCATGGCGTCGAGGGTGACGGCGTTCGAGTCGTAGATGAGGACGAGGTTGTCGAGCTTCTGGTGGCCGGCGAACGCCAGCGCTTCCATCGCGACCCCCTCCTGCATGCAGCCGTCGCCGGCGAGGCAGACGACGTGGTGGTCGAAGACGACGTGGTCCTTGGTGTTGAAGCGGGCGGCCGCCATCTTGGAGGCGAGGGCCATCCCCACGGCGTTGCCGATGCCCTGGCCGAGGGGGCCGGAGGTGGTCTCGACGCCGTCGGGGGTGTGGAGGAGCTCGGGGTGGCCGGGCGTCTTGGAGCCGAGCTTCCGGAAGGCCTTCACCTCGTCGAGCGTGAAGGCGGGGTAGCCCGAGAGGTGGAGCCAGGCGTAGAGGAACATCGACCCGTGACCCGCCGAGAGGACGAAGCGGTCGCGGTTGAGCCACTCGGGGTGGGCCGGGTCGTGGACGAGCGAGTGTCCGAAGAGGACCGCGCCGATCTCGGCGCAGCCGAGCGGCAGGCCGAGGTGGCCGCTCTGGCAGGCATGGACGGCGTCGATGGCGAGCCCGCGGGCGGTCGTGGCGGCCGAGGCGAGGAGGTGTCGGGGGAGCGCGGTCATGGGCGCGCAGTCTAGCCAGTCACCGGTGACGGTGGGGGAAGCTTTGCGTGGCGTGGCGCGTCAGGCGACGACGGGGAGGCCGCGGCGCTGCGGGGCGGGGGCCCTGGGCGTCAGGGGCATCGCGACGACGGCGGCGTCGGTCAGCCGCCCCTCGAGCGAGTGCTTGAAGGCGCGGGTGATCTCGACGGTCGCCAGCGCGCCGGTGGCGACGCGGCCCGGCGGCGCCTCGACGTGGACGATCTCGTGCCGGACGGTGCGGCCGGAGAGGAGCGGCACGTCGCCCGACGCCTTGCTCGGCCCCTCGATGAGGACCTCCTGTCGCGTCCCGACCAGCCGCTCGAGGTGGGCTCGCCCCTGCTCCTCGGCCACCTCGAAGAGGCGCGCCAGGCGGTCGGCCTTCTCGCCCTCGGGGACGTCGTCGCCGAGCTTGAGGGCGGGGGTGAAGGGCCTGGGGGAGAACTTGAAGCCGAAGAGCGCGACGAACCCGACCTCGCGGACCAGCGAGACGGTCTCCTCGAAGTCGGCGTCGGTCTCGCCCGGGAAGCCGACGATGATGTCGGTCGTCAGGGTCAGCCCGGGGCGCGCCGCCTGCAGGCGACGGACGCGCTCGGTGTACTCGGCCCGGGTGTAGCGGCGGATCATCCGCCTGAGGACGCGGTCGCTGCCGGACTGGACGGGGAGGTGGACGTGGTGCGCGAGGACGTCGAGCTCGGCGTGGGCGCGGGCCAGCGACGCGGTCGCGTGGCGCGGGTGGGGGCTCGTGTAGCGGAGGCGGGCGAGGCCGGGGGCGGACGGGTCGCGCGGGTCGTAGGCGCGGGTCCGCTCCGCGATGAGGCGGAGCAGGAGCGGGAACTGCGTCTCGTCCGGGTCGTCGCTGGCGGGGGGGGGGAGCGCGGCGTCCCGGTAGCTGTCGACGGTCTGTCCGAGGAGCACGACCTCGCGCGCCCCCGCCGCGACCCAGCGGCCGACCTCGTCCACGATCTCGGCGGCCGGGCGGTAGCGCTCGGGGCCGCGCGTGTACGGGACCACGCAGAACGAGCAGCGCTCGTCGCACCCCTTCATGGTCGTCACGAACGCGCTCACCGGGGCGGGCCCCGCGCCGAGCCCGGGCTGAGCGGCGAGGAACCGGGGGGCGTCGAGGTCGAACACGGTGCGCGCGACCGGGAGCGCCCCGGCCCGCTGCGCCAGCGCGAGCGCCGGGAGCTCGGCGACGTTGTCGGGCCCGATGACGAGGTCGAGGTGCGCGATGCGCGCGAGGAGCTTCTCCCCCTCCTGCTGCGCCACGCAGCCGGCGACGGCGATGACCAGCTCGGGGTTCGCCTGCTTGAGCGGCAGGAGCTTCCCCACCTCGCTCCGGAGCTTGTGCTCGGCCTTCTCGCGGACGCTGCAGGTGTTGAAGACGATGAGGTCGGCGTCCTCGAGGGCGTCGGCCGCCAGCCACCCGTGGAGCGCGAGCACCTCCGCCATCCGGTCGGTGTCGTGCATGTTCATCTGGCAGCCGAACGTCTGCACGAAGTAGCGGCCCGGGACGAGCCGGGCGTCGCCGCCGCCCGTAGCCCCTGCGAGCCCCGCGACCGTCGGTGATTGGGGGGGGACGGACATGAACCGAGTGCGTCTAGCACCCTTGTATTCGGCGTTCCAGGCGGTACCCTCGACGCATGGCGAGCCCTGCGCGTTTCGACACGATCGTCGACATCTTCAAGTACAGCATCCCCAGGTTCGCGGAGCGGCCTCTCTTCGGCGTGAAGAGGGCGGGCGCGTGGAGCTGGACGACCTACGCCGAGTTCGGCAAGGCGGTCGACCAGACGCGCAAGGGGCTCGCGCTGCTCGGCGTCGGCAAGGGGGAGAAGGTCGCGATGATCGCCAACAACCGGGTCGAGTGGGCCGTCGGCGCCTACGCGACCTACGGGCGCTCGGCCGCGTTCGTCCCCATGTACGAGCAGCAGCCCGAGAAGGACTGGGAGTACATGGTGCGGGACTCGGAGACGAAGGTCCTCTTCGTCGCCACCACCGCCATCTACGCCCGCATCAAGCACTTCCTCGAGACGATCCCGACGCTGCAGCACATCGTGGTCCTCGAGGCGGGCTTCACGCCGGGCGAGGGGGAGAAGGCCTCGAGCTACGCCGACCTGCTCGCGCGCGGCGACAAGAGCGGCGACGGCGACGGCTTCATCATCCCGACCAAGGACGACGTCGCGGGCTTCATCTACACGAGCGGCACGACGGGCAACCCGAAGGGGGTCATCCTCTCGCACCAGAACCTCGCCTCCAACGTCAGCGCCATCCCCGAGATCTTCCCCGTCTCGCCGGACGACCGGTCGCTCTCGTTCCTCCCGTGGGCGCACTCCTTCGGGCAGACCTGCGAGCTGCACGCGCTCTTCTCGAGCGGCGCGAGCATGGGGCTGGCCGAGTCGGTCGAGCAGATCATCCCCAACCTCGCCGAGGTCCAGCCGACGCTCCTTTTCAGCGTCCCGCGCATCTTCAACAAGCTCTACGCCGCGGTGCAGAAGCAGCTCGCGGGCAAGCCCCCGTTCATCCAGAAGATGGTGAAGGTGGCGCTCCGGGCGGCGGGGAAGGTCCGCGACGGCAAGCCGCTGTCCGTGGGCGAGCGCCTGGTGTCCGCGCTCATCGACCGCATCGTCTTCGCCAAGGTGCGCGCCCGCTTCGGCGGGAAGCTCAAGTACGCCTTCAGCGGCGGCGCGGCCATCTCGCGCGAGGTCGCCGAGTTCATCGACGGCATCGGCGTGACCGTCTACGAGGGCTACGGCCTGACCGAGACGAGCCCCATCGCCACCTGCAACTACCCGGGGAACCGCCGCATCGGCTCGGTCGGCAAGGCGCTCCCCCTCGTGCGCGTGGAGATCGACGGGACGGCCGGCGGCGGCGAGAAGAACGGCTTCAAGGAGGGGGAGATCGTCGTCTTCGGCCCCAACGTCATGGTCGGCTACCACAACCACCCCGAGGAGAACGCGGCGGTCTTCACCGACAAGCGCGGGTTCCGCACCGGCGACATGGGCTACATGGACGGCGACGGGTACGTCTACATCACCGGGCGCATCAAGGAGCAGTACAAGCTCGAGAACGGCAAGTACGTCGTCCCGACGCCGCTCGAGGAGGAGCTCAAGCTCTCCCCCTACGTCGCCAACGTCATGGTCTACGGCGACAACCGCCCCTTCAACGTCGCGCTCATCGTCCTGAACGTCGACGCCGTGAAGTCGTGGGCGACCTCGCAGGGGCTCTCCATCCCCGCCGGTGACCTGCTCACGCACGACAAGGTCAAGGGGCTGATGAAGGCCGAGGTCGAGCGCTACTCGGAGAAGTTCAAGGGCTTCGAGTCGGTGCGCGAGTTCTCGCTCATCGACCAGGACTTCACGACCGACAACGGGATGCTGACGCCGAGCCTCAAGCTGAAGCGGCGCAAGGTGCTCGAGGTCCACGGCCCGCTCCTCGAGGCGCTCTACGCCAAGAAGGCCCGTCCGGCCGAGGTCGCGGCGAGCGCGGCGTGAGCGGGCAACTCGGCTCGCCCCTCGCGGCGGCGGTGGTCCAGCTCTCGTGCCAGGGGGACGTCCTCGCCAACCTCGAGCGCGTGAAGCTCTGGGTGGGTGAGGCGGCGCGCGCGGGGGCGAAGCTCGTCGTGCTCCCCGAGAACTTCGCGCTGATGGGGGAGGAGGAGGAGAAGCGGGCGGTGGCCGAGCGGCTGTCGGCCAGCGAGCCCGGTCCCATCCTGCGCGCGCTCCTCACCGCCGCCCGGGAGAACGCCGTCTCCATCGTCGGCGGCGGCATGCCCGAGACGAGCGGCGACGCCGATCGCCCCTACAACACGTCCGTCCTCGTGACCCCGGCGGGCGAGCTGGCGGCGACGTACCGCAAGATTCACCTCTTCGACGTCGACCTCCCGGATGGCACGAAGCTCGAGGAGAGCCGCGCGGCGACGTCCGGCGGGCTCGACCTCGGTCCGCTCGCCTCGGTCGGCGGGGCGCCGCTCGGAATGACCATCTGCTACGACGTCCGCTTCCCGGAGCTCTACCGCGCGCTGACCGCCATGGGCGCCCGCGTCGTGACGGTCCCGGCGGCGTTCACGCTGATGACCGGGAAGGACCACTGGCACGTCCTGCTCCGCGCCCGGGCCATCGAGGACCAGCTCTTCATCCTCGCCGCCGCGCAGACCGGCAGGCACCCGCGCGGCCGCCAGACCTACGGCAAGAGCCTCATCGTCGACCCGTGGGGCGACGTCCTCGCGCAGTGCGGGGAGGGGGAGGGGTTCGCCCTGGCGCGACTCGACTTCGCCGCCCAGGACCGGGTGCGGGCGGCGCTGCCGTGCCTCCGGCATCGCCGCCTGTCGTAGCCGGGCCTGGCAGGGGGTTGACCCGGCGTCGCGCGACGTCGACCGGCGGGGCCTTCAGGAACGCGTCGCGGGGCCGTTCAGCACTGGTGCCCATGACACAGCCCAACACTCTCCCGTGCCCCGCCGGCCCGGCCCCAGAGGGGGCAGCTCCTGCCCAGGGGCAGCCCGGCCATCCGCCCTCCTCCCGCGCGCCCCTCGTGGTGATCGCGGAGCGCCCGTGCTCCGGCCTCCCCGATTCTCCGGTGGCCGGCGTCGGGTGTTCCGAGCCGCGTGAGGCTCCCGTGACCCAGCGGGTCCCGGTGCGCATCCTGCCGCAGATGCCGGTCCCGTCCGTCTACGCCCGGTCGACCCTGAACAGCATGCCTGCCTGTCGGCCGCCGGCCCCCGCCGCGCCGCTGCTCTCGCTCTCCGCCGTCCCGTTCATCCGGATGGCGCCGCGCGAGCTCTGCCAGCAGTCGCTGGACGCCGGCGCGGCCTTCGTCCTCGGCCTGCTCGACGGTCGCACGTGCGTCGATGAGGTCCTCGACACGTGCCCGCTCGACCAACACGAGGTCCTCCGCCTCCTCCGGGACCTGCTGGCGAAGGGGATCATCGCGGTGCGAGAGGACCTCGACACCGGAACGTGACCCCGCGAGCGACGCCGCACGACCGGCGCGCGGTCAGCAGAGGTGCTGCCGTGCGATCTCGGCCCAGGTCCCGGTCGGCTCGAGGGCGAGGTACCGGCGCCAGTGATCGCGCGCCCGGCCGGGCTCCTTCACCCGCTCGAGCGCCATCGCCAGGTTGAAGTGCGCGTCCGCGAACCGGGCGTCGGTCTCGATGGCCCGCTCGAAATGCTCCACCGCGGTAGGGGCGTCGCCGTGCTCGAGCGCGACGTAGCCGATGTTGTAGTGCGCCTCCGGCTGCTGCGGGTCGACCTGCAGCGCCTGGCGGTAGAGCGCGAGCGCCCCGGGCTCGTCGCCGCGGCGGAAGCGGACGTTGCCGAGGTTCGTGTAGGCGATCGCGAGGTGAGGGTCGAAGCGGATGGCCTCCTTGTAGAGCGCCTCGGCCTCGTCGTACGTCGCCGGGTCCTCGTCGAGCGCGCTGGCCCGCGTATAGAGGTCGTACGCGGTGCGGCCCCCCGTCGCCGAGTCGGGGCGCAGCAACCGCACGACGTCATCGCGGAGGGTCGTGACCTGGAAGTCGAGGACGAGCTGACCCGTCGCGGGCTCGAAGGCCCCTTCGCTCGCGCGGACGACGACCCGCCGCCCGTCGCTGACGATCCGGAGCTCCTGCAGCGGCCGCGTGACGCGCGGGAGCGTCTTCCTGAGCGCGCCGATGGCCTCCGCGACGTCCCGGATGCGGACGCGGCTCGCGAGCAGGCCGTGCGTGGCGCGGAGGGCGATGAGGTCCTGGAACGTGTAGGCGCGTCGCCCCTTCCGGCTCCCGGTCGGCGACACGATGCTCGCCCGGTCGAGCGACCGGAGGCGGCTCTGCGTCAGGCCGAGGAGCTTGCCGACCTCCTGGCTCGAGAAGACGTCGGTGAGCGGGTCGCGCGAGGCCCCAGGGCTCGCGGGGAGCTCCGCCTTGGTCGGGGCGGGGCCGACGCCCGGAGGCGGGACGCGGTCGCCGCTCCGGAAGTTGACGTGGATGACCGCCGCCCCTGCGCGGTGACCGCGGCGCCCCTTCGCGTCGCGGCTCTTCTCCTGATCGTCGCCTCTGGTCGTCATGATGAGATCGCGTCAGCCTCGTCCGCGCGGGGAGTCACCCGGCGGGGCCTCTGCCGAGGACCCCGAGGTGCGACGGGAGAGTCAAAGGCGCCTGGACATCGACGTCAATCCTCAGCCCGTCGTCCCCCGCCTCCACGCGGAGCTCGCACTCGGCGCGGCCGAGCGCCCCCGGGGCGCGGAGCGAGGCCTCGCGATGGGCGGTCCGCACGGCCCGGAGCCTCACGTGCGGGTCACGGGCCGCCACGGCGGCGACGAAGGTCCGCTCCGCGGGCACGGAGAGGGTGTCCGGCCACGGGAGGATGAGGCTGGTCGTGCCGTACCAGACGGCCTGCTCCCCGTCGCCGCGCGCGGCCCCTTCGCTGACGACATCCGCGACGTCGAACATGGCCCGGAACCGGGCGTCCGAGCCGCGCAGGAAGGTCACGACGCGCGCGCGGACGAGGCGCTCGCCCCGGGTCTTTGCGAGGCCAGGGCCCGACGCGTCGGTGATGATCATGGGCCACGTGATCGTGCCGCGCTGCGCGAGAGGCGAGCAACTAAACGGCGCCGGGTGATCTGCGGCGCGGCGGCCTGCGCGGACTGGCGCGCGGAGCGTCAGGGCGCGCTCGCCTCAGTACGGGGCCTCGCCGGACATGTTGCCGGGCGGGCTGAAGTCGCACACCAGGAAGTCCCAGTCGCCGCCGCCGAAGGGGGAGTTGGTCGTGCAGCTCACGTGAGCGCAGCCGACGCCGGTCGAGGCCTTCCAGACGATCTGCGTGTAGTGGCCGCAGCTCTGCCCGGCCGCGCACGTGTTGGTCGCGTGGTTGTAGCTGGGCGCCTCCGATAGCCAGCTGGCGACCGCCGCCGCCGGGGTCTCCGTCGGGGCGCCGGCGGCGATGTTCTCCCCCAGCCCTCCGCTCCCACCAAGGGCGGCGTACTGGGACGACGCGCTCGCGTTGTGGGCGAAGTTGCACCCGGCCGCGTAGGTCGCCGCCACCTGCGCCGCGAGCGAGTCCCAGGCGAACGGGGCCTCGCCGACCGCCGCGCGCGCCTGGTTCATCGGGGTGAGCCACGCGCTCTCGTCGGCGGGGACCGCTGGCGCGGCCGAGTCGTGCGTGGTCGTCGTGACCGCCGCGTCGGCGGGCGTCTTCGCCGCGGCGTCATGCGCGACCGAGAAGGCGTCGGGGGAGAGCGCCCCCGCGTCGCTCGACCCGCCAGCTGACGAAGCCGAGCAGCCGACGCCCCCGAAGGCGCCGAGCAGGACAAAGGCGGAGAGCGCTTGCTTCATGAGCCCAGGATACACGCGTGGTCGGCCCGGATCACGGCCAGTCCCCACGCCCCGTGACGCGTCGAGACGCGAACGAGGCGACGCACCGGGCGCGGGTGATCACGCCGCGGATCGCGTCGGTGGGCGGTTGACGAACGCCCGGCCGATCCCCGAAGCTGCACCGCAACGGCCGCCAGATAGCCACGCGAGGTCCTCATGCACGTCCTGTCACGACTCCACGAATCCGCGCTCGCCGACCACGTCACCATGGGGGAGTGCTGGGCGCGAGACGGCCTGCAGAACGAGGCGCAGTTCGTCCCGACGGCCGACAAGGTCGAGATGATCACCGGGATGGTGGAGGCCGGGTTCAAGCGCATCGAGGCGACCAACTTCGCGCACCCGAAGTACCTCCCCCAGTTCGCGGACGCCGAGGAGCTCCTCCGGCGCATCCCGCGGCGCAGCGACGTCCACTACCGCGGCATCTGCACCACCCTGAAGGGGGTCGAGCGGGCGATCGCCTCGAAGCGGGAGGGCTTCGGCGTCGATGAGATCGCCTTCGTCATCTCCGGGAGCGAGGCCCACAACCGCGCCAACGTGAAGATGACCCGCGAGGAGAACCAGGTCGCCCTCGAGAGCATGGCGCGCCTGGCCATCGACTCCGGGCACGAGGTGTTCGGCTGGGTGCTCACGAGCTTCGGCTGCCCGATCCAGGGGGACGTCTCGGTCAAGGACGTCATCCGCATCGGCAAGTGGTGGCGTGACATCGGCGCGACCTACGTCGGCTTCGGCGACACCACCGGGGTGGCCAACCCGCGGCAGGTCGGTGCGTTCTACGCGGAGGTCCTCGCGTCCGGTCTCCCGAAGGAGCAGCTCGTCGCGCACTTCCACGACACGCGCGGGTGGGGCATGGCCAACACGCTCACCGCGCTCAGCTTCGGCCTCCGCTACGCCGACAGCTCGCTCGGCGCCATCGGCGGGCAGCCCAAGACGGGCGCCGCCGACTACCACCGCGGCTTCACTGGCAACACCTGCACCGAGGACCTCGTCGGCATGCTCGAGGAGATGGGCGTCCGCACCGGCATCGACCTCCCCGCGCTCCTCCGCCTCGGCGGGCGCGCCGAGGAGGTGCTCGGTCGTCGCCTGCGCAGCAACTACCTGCTCGCGGGCCCCGTCCCCCACACGGGGATCGTCTACGACAAGGACCACGGCATCCTGAGCGATCACCGGACAGGCGACGTCCGGCCCGACCTCCGGGCCTAGCGTCGCCGCCGGCGGCCGCTCAGGGCGGCGCTCCCGGGACGACGCAGGTGTTCCCCACGCAGTCGACCGGGAGGGGGGCGCAGTGGCACGCGACGAGGGTGATGCCGCTCGTGGCGGACTCGTATTCTGACCTCCCCGACACGTTGATGGCCGCCGTGCCGCACGAGCAGGCGCCGTCGCAGACGTCGCCGGCGACGATGAGCATGCAGTCGCGCGGCCGCCGGCACGACTGGTCGTAGGTCGTCGGGTCGATGTTCACGCAGGTCGCCCCGCCGTCGGCGGGCGTGCCCCCCTCCGCCGTGGCGCCGCCCTCACCCGTGGCGCCGCCGTCCGCGGGGCAGCCGCCCAGGCAGCCCCGGGTACACTGGCCGGCCGTGCACACCGGGTCGGCGACCGCGACGCAGGGGCAGGCGTCGGTGACGATCGAGGCGGTCTCGGCCGCCACCCGCGCCGCCGCGGCGCTGTTCATGGGCGTATCGCCGCAGCCGCAGCTGCCGGTGCAGACCTGACCCGACTCGGCAAGCGCGCAGTCGCTGTCGGTCGCGCACGCGAGGTCGGCCGCGGTGAGCGTGACGTCGACGCAGCTCGCGCCGTCGCGTCCCGACGAGACGTCCGCCCGGGTCGCCGAGTCGCGGGGCGTGCCGCCGTCGCCGTTCCCCGCCGGGCTCACCTCCTCGTAGAGGACGGACCTGGCTCCGCACGCGCCGACGAGGGCGGCGACGAGGAGCGGGGTGATGGCGCGGGCTACCGGGAGACTCATGGCGGATGAGCGTACAGCATGGCAGACACGGCTCGCCAAGGCCCGCGACGCGCCGCCGGCGCGGACCGTCTCGAGGGGCCGAAATCGTCGGATTCGCGCCAGAAGGCGCGTGCGATGGCTGGACGGTGCGGTTACGTTCTCCTCGCCATGCGCCTCCTCTGCATCTCCGACATCCACGGCCACGTGGGGGCCCTGTCGGCCGTCCTCGCCATGGCGGAGCGCCAGGCGTTCCACAAGCTCCTCGTGGCCGGAGACATCGTCTTCCCGGGGCCGGAGCCGCTCGAGACCTGGCGGCGGCTGGCCGCGGCCGGGGCCATCATGGTGCAGGGGGTCTCGGACAAGGCCCTGGCGACCCTCGACCCGGGCGACCTCCACCCGACCAACGACCACGAGCGGCGCCGGCTCGACCGCATGCGCGCGGTACGGTCCGAGCTGGGCGAGCTGATCCTCGAGCGCCTCAAGCGGCTCCCGACACACTTCCGGCTCCCTCTCGAGGACGGGCGCGAGCTGCTCCTGGTCCACGGAGCCCCGGTCGACCCGACCGCCGAGCTCTCGGACGACCTGACCGACGAGGAGATGGACACGCTCATCGGAGACGACCCGGCGGACGTCGTTGTCTGCGGGATGAGCCACGTCCCCTTCGAGCGCGAGGTGGGGGACGTCCGCGTCATCAACGTGGGGAGCGTCGGCGAGGCCCCGTCGCGCGGCGAGGACCACCCGGGAGTGGCGCACGCGACCTGGATCGAGTCGTCCCCCATGGGGATCTCGGTGCGGCAGGTGCGGGTCCCGTACGACCTCGAGGCAGCCAAGCCGACGGAGTAGCCACCACCTGGCCGCCGGCACTCCAGGGGCGGACCGGAGACGTCGAAGCCGGGGCCGAAGCTACGGCCCTGGCGGCGCGGGCGCGAAGTGTCCGACCAGGAAGAGCGCCAGCAGCAGCAGGACGACCGTCACGCCGAACGCGACGACGGCGATCTTCCTCGGGCTCGGGCCGGTCGTCGGGAGGGGCTTCAGGCTGGCCGCGGCCGAGCCGCGCGCCGGGGGCCCGCCGACGTGGCTCACGCCGCCGCCGGAGCTCGCCATCCGGCCGGGCTCGGCGACGGTGACGCCGGTGGACGGGGCGTCGAGCAGGCTGCTCACCGGGAACGCGCCCACCGGCTGCGTCGGCTCGTGCGGTGCGTCCGGGGAGGCCTCGGGCGGCGGGGGCGGGCGCGAGCTCGGGTGCTTGCGCGTGAGCGGGATGCTCTGCATCTCCGGGCTGGAGTCCGGCTGGTTGACGATCACCTGCACCGGAGGGGCCGGGCTGAGGTCGTCACCGAGCGGCGACCCGAGGCCCGGCATCCGCCCGCCGGCTCCGAGCCCGGGCATCACGAACCCTGGCGAGCCGGGACCGACCTGCGTCACCATGCTCGGCGCGGACTCGGGGCCGTTGTAGGTCGCCGGCACGCGCACCTTGATCCCCTCCTCCTTGACGACCCGCTTGATCTGCCCCCAGAGCGAGTGCATGTCGGGCGGCCGCAGCGTCTTGTCGACCTTCACGGCCCGGAACAGGAGGTCCTCGATCTTCTCGGGGAGCTCGATCCCCAGCGCGGTGGCGCTGAGGTCGGCCGTCTCGTTGAAGGCCTTGCGCGCGGCGTCCACCATCGTCTCGGCCGGCCGGACCTTCTTGTCGCTGAGGACCTCGAGGATGACGAACGCGAAGCTGTAGACGTCGGTCCAGGGACCGATGGGGCCCCGCTTCGGGTCGAACTGCTCCGGCGCTCCGTACGACAGCGAGCAGAAGATCCCCTGCGACATCGTGTGCTGCGCCGGGCCGAGGCCGATGCCGTCGTCGGTGAGGACCTTGGCGAGGCCGAAGTCGAGGACCTTCGATCGCGTCCCGTCCCGGGTCTCGGCGAGGAAGATGTTGCCGGGCTTCAGGTCGCGGTGAACGACCCCCTGGGCGTGGGCGTAGTCGAGCGCCATCGCCGCCGGATCGAGGAGGCGGATGGTCTCCTGGAGCGTCCTGCCGTTCAGGCGTCGGGCGCGGCGCTCCTTCAGGTCCTGGAAGAGCGACACGCCGTTCAGCCACTCGAGGACCATGTACGGGACGAGGGCGCCGGTGACCTTCGACTCGGCGGTGCCGCTCGAGACGCTGCGGACGATGTTGAGGTTCCCCTGGGAGAGCCGGTACATGATGCGGCTCTCGGCCTGGAAGCGCTCGACGACCGCGTCGATCATGCTCGGCGTCAGCCCCGCCGGGATCTTCAGGCACTTGATGGCGACGGGCTCGTCGAGGCCGAGGTGGTGCCCGCGGTAGACGACGCTGAAGCCCCCCTCGCCGATGACGTCATCGACCCGGTACTGGGACTCGATGAGCTCTCCTACGAAGCCAAAGAAGTCACGCGGCGCCATCCTGGCACCTGTCTACCACGCATCACCGCCCGCGTGGGGTGCCCGCGACAGGGCGCCGGGCGTCGGTCCGGCGGAGCCTGCGCGGCCGCCGTTCGTCCTCGATGACCGCGTCCCGCCCGGTCAGTCGCTGGCGCCGCCGCTCCGCGTAGCGCTCGGCCTGCTCGATGATCGCCCCGGCCACGTCCACCCCGCTCGCCCGCTCGATCCCCTCGAGGCCGGGGGAGCTGTTGATCTCGAGGATCTTCGGGCCCCCGTGCCCCTCGAGCATGTCGACCCCGGCGACCTCGAGCCCCATCACCTTGGTGGCGGCGATGGCGGCGACCCGGTAGCGCTTGTCGAGCGTCACGGCGACGCCGTGTCCGCCGCGGTGCAGGTTCGACCGGAACTCCCCCTTCTTGGCCTGTCGGCGCATCGCCGCGATGACCCGCCCGCCCACGACGATGGCCCGGTAGTCGCGCCCCTTCGACTCGGCGATGTACTCCTGAAGGATGATGTCCTGCCCCATGGCCCACAGCGTCTCGAGCAGGCTGGTCACCGCCTGGGGCGTCTCGGCGATCATCGTGCCGATCCCCTGGGCCCCCTGCTGCAGCTTCACGATGGCCGGTGTCCCGCCGATGAAGGAGAGCGCCAGCTCGACCGAGTCGGGGGTGCGGGCGCAGACGGTCTTCGGGACGTCGATGTCCTTCTTCGTGAGCAGCTGGATCGAGCGGAGCTTGTCGCGGGACCGGGCGATCGCGACGGAGGTGTTCAGCACGGGGACCCCCATCATGTCGAACTGGCGGACCACGGCGAGGCCGTAGTTGGTGATCGAGGCGCCGATGCGCGGGATGACGATGTCGGCCTCGGGGACCAGCTGGCTGCCGAGGAACATCGACGGGCGCCCGCGGGAGACGACGATGTGGAAGTCGAGCGGGTCGGCGACGGTAGCCTGGTGGCCGCGGGCGCGAGCGGCGAGCACGAGGCGGCTGGTCGAATAGAGGGCTGGGCTTCGCGACAGAATGAGGATGCGCATCCGGGGAGTCGGGAAGGTACGGGGGCCCGGGCGGCGCCGCAACGGGGGCGATGGCGACCTGGGCGCTGCGGCCGAGCTGACGCCGCGCTCACGCCGAGTTCAGCGCACGGCGACGAAGCCGGCCGGGGTCGACGCGGCCGCGACCGGGACGGCCGCTGCCTCGGGTACGACGACCGGCGCAGGACTCGCGGTCGGCCTCGAAGGGGCGCCCCGCGGGTAGACCGCCTCGGCGACGAGCACGGCGACGGCCGCCGCTCGAAGGAGGAAGTGTGCCTGCCGGTTCATGACAAGGGACAGTTGCACGTCGCATGCCCGAGGTCGAAGGGGCGAGCTCCGGGTGACGAGCGCGTGTCGGAGCGCCCTGCTCCGCTCGCCAGTAAGCCGATCGCGGCCGCCGCCGTCCACGGCGCCCTGACATCCGCGTCACGCCTGTGCGCTCGAGGCACCGCCCGTGCGTCGCCGGCGGAGCACAGGGGGTGTGTCGAGGGGGACACCTGTCCGGCGGGCGACAGGCGGTGCGGGCGAGGTCCGGCTCAGAAGTGATTGAACCAGTTCCACATCGGGACGCGGTAGACGTCGCGAAGGTCGTGCTTGTAGGGGCTGGTCGCCGTGTCGTCGCACCACGCGACGGTGGTGGCCGTCGGGCAGCCTTCGTACTGGACGCAGCCGAGGCCGGCGAAGCCGAAGTCGGTGATCGGCGTGCTCGCCTGGGCGCAGCCGTCGATGCCGAGCCAGTCGTCCCGGGCGGCCTCGCCGTTCGCGATGGGCTCGTTGTCGTCCTCGGCCCGGTGGTAGACGAGGACGGTGGTCTTGCCGCAGCCGGCGGTCGCGCCCGGGAACCCGCCGTCGGCCGGGATGAACGCCCGGATGGCGCCCGACCGGTGGCAGCCCAGCGAGTTGGCCATGTAGGCGCCCAGGCTGAAGCCGAGGACGAAGATTCGCCGCTCGTTGACGCACAGGGTGGACTCCAGGCTCGCCGTCATCGCGTCGAAGAAGGCGAGATCCGTCGCGCCCGTCAGGTCCCAGTTGCCGTTGACCGCGCTGGGAAAGGCCACGATGGCGTTGCCGGCCGAGTAGTCCTGCATCTGGATCCAGGCGGCCATCTCGGCGCCCGTGGCCCCGATGCCGTGGTACTCGAGCACCACCGGGTAGTTTCGCGTCGGGTCGTAGCCCGGCGGTACGTAGACGATGTACGACCTGTCGACGCCGTTCACCGTGACCGTCCTGGCGTCGCCGTCGGTGCCGCTCGGCGTCGCCGCGACGCCGCAGCCGGAGCTGTGCTCGGGCGCCGTCGCCCAGGCCGGCGCCGTCGACGCTCCGGCCCCGGAGCCCGTACCCGAGTTCGAACCGGTGCCGGACCCGGTGCTTGTCCCCTTGCCGGACTCGCGACGGGCGTCGGCGGCGGCGGCGTCGCCAGCACCGGCGCCGGAGTCGCCGGCCGAGGCCGTCGTTCCGGCGTTCGTGCTGCAACGGGCGAGCGCCGGGCCCAGCGTGACGAGGGCGAGCGGGAGGAGGAGTGAGCGGCGCATGGCTCCCTACGATGGAAGATGAGGCCTGCCGTCGTCAACGGGGCCGTCCGCCCCCGGTCCCGCCCCCGCCAGGCAGGAAGCTAGCGCACGTTCCGGAGAGCGCCGCGTCCTCGCTGCGTACCGCCCCCCCCGTGCCCTCGCGTGGCGTCGGGGTCAGCCGCCTTGGCGCGGGCGCGCTCGATCGCCGTCGGCGAGGCCGTGACGGCGCATCAGCCGGTAGAGCGTGCTCCGCGCCACCCCGAGGCGCCTCGCAGCGTCGCTCAGGTTCCCCGTGGCCAGGAGGAGCGCCTGCTCGACCGCGCCCCGCTCGGCGCCGCTCCGCGAGGCTCCGTGGACCGGAGCGCCGCCCCCGGCGGGGTCGCCCCGGATCACATCGGCGGGGAAATGGCACGGGTCGAGCGACGCCGCGCCCCCTGCGAGGACCAAGGCATGGTGGAGCGCGGTCTTCAGCTCGCGGACGTTCCCGGGCCACGCCGCTCCGTCGATGAGCTCCACCGCGGCCGCGGAGAGCCTCGGGCAGGCGATGCGGCGCTCGGCGGCGAGGTGAGCGAGCAGCGCCTCCGCGAGGGCGACCCGGTCGTCGCGCACGCGGAGCGGGGGGAGCGACAGCGTCGCCCCCTTGATGCGGTAGTAGAGGTCGGAGCGAAATGTGCCGGCCCGAACCATGGCCGGCAGCTCACGGCACGTGGCGCAGATGAGCCGGACGTCTGCCCTCCTCGCGCGGTTGTCACCGATGGCGTGGTAGGCCCCGTCGTCCAGCAGCCGGAGCAGCGCTGCTTGCAGCGGCGGGGGCATCTCGGCGACCTCGTCGAGGAACAGCGTCCCCCCGTTCGCCGCGCCGATCTTGCCAGCGTAGCCGCTGGCGCGAGCCCCCGTGAACGCGCCGGGCGCGAAGCCGAAGAGCTCGCTCTCGAGGAGCGTCGGCGCGACCGCCCCGCAGTTGATGGCGACGAAGGGGCCGTCCTTCCGCTCGCTGGCGCGGTGGATGGCGCGGGCCATCAGCTCCTTGCCCGTCCCGGTCTCGGCGAGCAGGAGGACCGGGAGGTCGCTCCCCGCGACCCGCCGCGCGAGCGCCTTCGACGCGAGGGTGCCGGGGTCCGACCCGAGGATGGGCGCGAAGGGATCGCTCGCCGCGGCGGCGGTCGCGGTCGGCGTGACCGGGCGGCCGGCCGTAGGTCGCCGCGCACGCGGCGGACGGAGCGCCTGCTCGAGCCGGTAGGCGACGCTCGTCGCTGCAAGCTCCGCGAATGAGTCTTCGTCTTCGATGCGCCCCGTCACGTCGACTACAGCCACGACCTCTCCCTCCCCGCTCCAGATCGGCACCGCGCAGCAGAAGAGCCCGTGGTTCACGCGCTCGTAGTGGGCCGTGCCGATGACCTTGACCGGGCAGCGCTCGACGAGCGCCGTGCCGATGGCGTTCGTCCCGCGCACCCGCTCGCTCCAGCACGCTCCCTCGACCAGCCGCGTGCGCGCCGCCGTCTTCGAGAAGGCCCCGCCGCCCCTCGCCATCAGGATAGTCCCGCGCGCGTCCGTGAGGAGCGCGACCAGGTTGCGCCGGACGAGCTCCTGCTCGAGCGGCGCCAGGATGCGCGCCCCGGTCGTGAAGACCTCGTCGAGCTCCGCGCGGAGGCTCGCGAGCGCCTGGCTGTCCACCCCCTCGGGGGGCGCATGGCCGTCGGGACGGACGCCGGTCATCGCGGCCCGGTGCCACGAGCGGACGATCGGATCGTCGCCGACGAGCTCCGAGGCCCGCGGCGCGTTTCGCTCCCAGTAGTCGACGCTCCCGTTCCTCAACGTCAACATCGCCGTCAAGTATGCACAGCGGGCCGGCGAGTGGCGACGCTGAATCGAGCTTGTGCGGTGCGTCATGTAGCGACCGACATGTTGCAGTCCGCTACACGTGGCGCGCACGCGGTCAGCGGCGATCGCGCGATCGCCCGGCCAGCCGCGCGGACCCCGCGTGGCACGGCGCTTGATGAGGGCGAGACCACCCAGGAGGCAGAAATGACGTACGTCCCGCCGAACCACGAAGGCAGCAAGGTCCGCTTCAAGTCGCGCTACGGCAACTACATCGGTGGCGAGTGGGTCGCCCCGGTGAAGGGGGCCTACTTCGAGAACCTGTCGCCTGTGAACGGCAAGCCGTTCTGCGAAATCCCGCGCTCGACGGCCGAGGACATCGAGAAGGCCCTCGACGCCGCGCACAAGGCGAAGGCGGCCTGGGCGAAGACGTCGTACGCCGAGCGCGCGGTCATCCTGAACAAGGTCGCCGACCGCATGGAGCAGAACCTCGAGCTGCTCGCGCTGGCCGAGACGTGGGACAACGGCAAGCCGATCCGCGAGACGCTCGCCGCGGACCTCCCGCTCGCCATCGACCACTGGCGCTACTTCGCCGGCTGCATCCGCGCCCAGGAGGGGACCGTCGCGGAGATCGACCACACGACCGTCGCCTACCATTTCCACGAGCCGCTCGGCGTCGTCGGTCAGATCATCCCGTGGAACTTCCCGCTGCTGATGGCGACGTGGAAGCTCGCCCCGGCCCTGGCGGCCGGCAACGCGGTCGTCCTGAAGCCGGCCGAGCAGACCCCCGCCTCGATCCTCGTCTGGGCCGAGCTCGTCGCGGACCTCTTCCCCGCCGGCGTGCTCAACATCGTGAACGGCTTCGGCGTCGAGGCCGGCAAGCCGCTCGCGTGCAACCGCCGCATCGCCAAGGTCGCGTTCACCGGCGAGACGACGACCGGGCGGCTCATCATGCAATACGCATCCGAGAACCTCATCCCCGTCACGCTGGAGCTCGGCGGCAAGTCGCCCAACATCTTCTTCGACGACGTCCTCGCGAAGGACGACGACTTCGCGGACAAGTGCTTCGAGGGGTTCACGATGTTCGCCCTGAATCAGGGCGAGGTCTGCACCTGCCCGTCGCGCGCGCTCATCTCCGACAAGATCTACGACCGGTTCATCGAGCGGGCGGTCGCGCGGACGGCGAACACAAAGCCGGGCAATCCGCTCGACCCGGCGACCAAGGTGGGGGCGCAAGCGTCCTCCGACCAGCTCGAGAAGATCCTGTCGTACATCGACATCGGCAAGAAGGAGGGGGCGAAGGTCCTCACGGGCGGCGAGCGGGCGCGCCTCGGGGGCGACCTCGAGGGGGGCTACTACGTCCAGCCGACCATCTTCCGTGGCGAGAACAAGATGCGGATCTTCCAGGAGGAGATCTTCGGACCCGTGGTCAGCGTGACGACTTTCAAGGACTTCGACGACGCCATCTCGATCGCCAACGACACGCTCTACGGGCTCGGCGCCGGCGTCTGGTCGCGCGACGGGTCGGTCGCGTACCGCGCGGGCCGCGAGATCCAGGCCGGTCGCGTCTGGACCAACTGCTACCACCTCTACCCGGCGCACGCCGCGTTCGGCGGCTACAAGCAGTCGGGCATCGGGCGAGAGACGCACAAGATGATGCTCGACCACTACCAGCAGACGAAGAACCTCCTGGTCAGCTACTCGCCGAAGGCGCTCGGCTTCTTCTGATCGTGAGCGTCCCCCGCGTCCTCATAACCCCGGCCGCCGAGCGGGTCGTGCGTGGGCTCGAGGCCACGCACGGCCCGCTCATGTTCCACCAGTCCGGTGGCTGCTGCGACGGCAGCGCCCCGATGTGTTACCCGCGTGGCGAGTTCCGCGTCGGGGAGCGCGACGTCCTGCTCGGCGAGGTGGCCGGGGCGCCGTTCTACATGGGGGGCGACCAGTTCGAGTACTGGAAGCACACCGAGCTGACCGTCGACATCGTGCCGGGGCGCGGCGGCGGCTTCTCCCTCGAGGCGCCGCTCGGCGTCCGGTTCCTCATCCGCTCTCGGGTCTTCGACGCGGTCGAAGCGGACCTCCTCGACGCCGATCCGCCGCACCGCGGGCCGTAGGTCGCCATCGGCGCTATAGAGTAGCCTCATGGCGCCCCGCATCCTCTCCCGCCGCCAGGCCCTCGCTTCGGGCCTCGTCCTCCCGGCGGCGTCCCTCATCGGGTGCCGCACCGCCCCGGCCTCGCTCGTGGTCGCGAGGCCGCGGGAGGTCGCGACGCTCGTGGACGCCCGGCCGACGGTCGAGGGGGCCGGCGTCAAGCTCCGGCGTGCCCTCGGCGGCTCGGCGCTCTCGATGGTCGACCCGTTCCTCCTCCTCGACGAGTTCCACTCGAGCCGCCCCGACGACTACATGGCCGGCTTCCCGAGCCACCCGCACCGGGGCTTCGAGACCGTGACGTACATGCTCGACGGCGCCGTCGAGCACCGGGACAGCCTCGGCAACCACGGGCCCCTCGGTCCGGGGAGCGCGCAGTGGATGACGGCGGGGCACGGCATCATCCACTCCGAGATGCCGAGGCAGGAGCACGGCCCGGAGCTCTGGGGCTTCCAGCTCTGGGTGAACCTCCCCGCCGCGAAGAAGCTCATCACCCCTCGCTACCAGGACCTCGACCCGACCCGCATCCAGCAGGTCACCGTCGACGGCGTCACGGTCCGGGTCGTGGCCGGAGAGGTGCGCGGCACGCGCGGCCCGGTCGACGCCATCGTGACGGCCCCGACGCTCCTCGACGTCGCGATTCCGGCCGGTGCCCGCTTCGACGAGCCGCTCCCCGAGGCCCACTCGGCGTTCGCCTACGTGTTCGACGGCGCGGTCGAGGTCGGCGCGCGGCGGACGCCGGTGCAGGCCGGCCAGCTCGCCGTCCTCGATGGGGGGGCGACGTTCGCCGCCACGAGCAGCCGCGGCGGGCGCCTCCTGCTCGCCGCCGCCATGCCGATCCGCGAGCCGGTCGCCCGCTACGGCCCGTTCGTGATGAACACCGACGCCGAGATCCAGCAGGCGATCGCCGACTTCCGGTCGGGGCGGCTGGTCTCGCAGGGGTAACGGACCGCCGCGCCCCTCACGACCGACCGCGACGCCTATCTGGTCGGCGTGACGGCGAAGAGGGCCCAGTCGCTGCGGATCGTCCGGCCGCGCATGTCCGAGCGGCCGGGTGGTGCCCGGAGCGCGAAGCGGATGGCGTAGATGCCGCGCGGCAGGTCGAGGGTGGGGGCGAGGCTGCTCAGGGTCGAGTCGACGGTCGCCGACTCGCCGACGGCGAGCGGCATCGGGCCGGAGTTGCTGTAGGCAAGCGCCGTCGCCGCGGCCGACTTCGCGTACGGCACCCGCACGCACGCGTGGTCGACGAGCTCGAACCCCTCGAGCATGAACGCCTCGCGGGGCAGGAGGAGGTTGAGCCCGTGCTGGCCGATGTTGCGGAAGGTGAGGCTCAGCCGGAGCGAGCCGGCCCTGTTGACCATCCGGTCGAGGACGCCGAGGTCGGCCTTCACCCCCTCGAGGTTCGGGTCGAGCGGCAGCGTCGCGTCTTCCACCGGGAGCTTCGGGCAGAGCGCCGCGTTGAAGCGCTCCATGGGGGG
>Ga0316217_10001872_pt1 | contig 26442 bp, 26 predicted proteins | sample 1anoAmetaG_FD_203633 | JGI IMG/M metagenome (GOLD analysis project Ga0316217, IMG submission 203633) | Freshwater microbial communities from Trout Bog Lake, Wisconsin, USA - 1anoA | ecosystem: Environmental > Aquatic > Freshwater > Lake > Hypolimnion/Profundal zone | place: USA: Wisconsin...
GGCTTTTCTCATAACTTGATATATGTAGTGCGCTGACTGCAATGAACCGGCGTCCACTGCGTCGGAACACGCCCTAGACAACAGGGTCTTCAGTCAACCGGTCCCCACCACGCACAAACCGCATGGCGATGAGTCCGGCGAAAAGCAGACCCGCGATCGCGGCGAAGCCGGACTGCTGTGTGTGAAACACCGCCGTAAACACGCCGACCAGCATGGAGCCAAGCCACATGGTCGCCGTTCCGGACAAGGCGTAAAGTCCAAAGAAGGACCCGATCTTCTCGGGCGGCGCAAGGCGGGTCAGCAACATGCGGCTTGAAGAATAGGCCGCCGTGACGAACACAGCGGTCCCGAAGCCGACTGTCAGAAGAAGAATTTCCGGCAAGGACCGAAACATTGGACCGTTCCAGACCGGAGCGTGCAGGGCCGCAGGCCAGGGGATGACGTAGAAGATGGTCTCAAGGCTCATGCCCACTGTGCCGACCACGCACAGGATCGAGCCGATGACTTCGATCATGACGGCGCGTCTGGGACCAAACGTTACATCCAGCCAGGCGCCAACAAAGCCGCCGATCACCGCGAAAATCGACAGCAGGATTCCGTAGGCGAGCATTTCCAGCACATGCCAGTGCATGACGCCCTTGGCGTAGAGACCGCCGAACGCCAGGAGCGCGGTCTTGCCGTCGGTATAGAGCATCCGCGCGCCGAGGTAGATCGCGATATTTCGTTCGCCGCGAAGCACCTTCACCGTATCTCGAAGCTCACGGACCCCCTCCCCCAAGGCGTCCTTGAGGCGAATGCCCGTTTTTGGAGCGTCGGCTGTGAACAGGAAGAGGGGTACGACCCCGATCGCCATCAACGCAGCGACGATCGGCCCGACAATGCGCTCGGGTTCGTGTTGCTCGGCGCTCAGTCCAAGGAGCGGCGCCCTCGGAAGGATCGGCCAATGGACTTTGCCCGGCAGGACGAACGCCCAAAGGACGGCGACCAGGACCAGGGTCGAGATCGCATTGATCAGGGAATAGGCGAGGCCGGACGCGACCGGCGCCTGCGCTGAAGTCGCCGCCTGGCTGAGCAGAGCGTTGTGGAGCACGTCGGTGTAGACTAGCAGGACCAGGATCAAGACCAGCATGGCGCTGACGGCCAATACCGGCGGACCGCCTGTCGGCGTCACGAACCAAAGGCAGGCGATCAGGGGGGTCATGAGCCCCACGGCCGCGGCGAGCCAGGGTTTGCGAGGGCCCATGCGATTGACCACCGCGCCCAGCAAGGGCGCCGAGAGGCTGAGGATCAGGCCTTGAACGGTGGTGATATTGGCCACAACGGCCTGCCCGCGAACCGGGTCGCCGATCACGGTCGTCGCGAAATAGGGTGCGAAGATATAGATGCTGACCACCACCACATATGGGTCGCGGACGCCCTGGAAGAGCGCCCAGGCCCAGGCGGATCGCGGCAGACGCAAGACGCCGGAAAGATTGGGCGGACCGGAGGCGGGGATGACTTCGGACCCTGGATCAAGGCCCTGACCAAGCGCCTGGGACAGGCCGCTCTGCGGCGCGTCTGTGTCGACCGGCATATGTCCTCCCGGACAGGCTCATTGAACGGCCTGTTCTTCAGGAGGACAGCCTGAACCTCGACCGCCCCTTTGTCAGCAGAATTCCGAGGAGGTCACGCGCCGGCGCGGTTTTTGACGAGATCCTCGACGACCGAGGGGTCGGCAAGGGTTGACGTGTCGCCCAAGGATCCGACCTCGTTTTCCGCGATCTTTCGCAGGATGCGTCTCATGATCTTGCCTGACCGTGTCTTCGGCAAGCCAGGCGCCCACTGAATGACGTCCGGGGCGGCGAAGGGGCCGATCTCGCGGCGGACCCAGGCGATCAGATCCTTCCTGAGATCTTCCGTCGGCTCGACCCCCGCATTCAGGGTGACAAAGCAATAGATGCCTTGTCCCTTGACGTCGTGAGGGTAGCCGACGACGGCCGCCTCTGCGACGTGCGGGTGGGCGACCAGGGCGCTTTCGATCTCGGCAGTGCCCATGCGGTGGCCGGACACGTTGATCACATCGTCCACCCGACCCGTGATCCAGTAGTAGCCGTCTTCGTCCCGTCGACACCCGTCGCCAGTGAAGTAGGTCCCAGGATAGGTCGTGAAATAGGTCTCGATGAACCGCTTGTGGTCGCCATAGACGGTGCGCATCTGGCCAGGCCAGCTGGTGGTGAGGCAAAGATTGCCCTCACAGGCCCCTTCGAGGGGGTGACCGTTTGAGTCGACGATTATCGCCTGAACGCCGGGAAGCGGCAGCGTCGCTGAACCCGGCTTCAAAGGAACGGCGCCGGGCAGCGGGCTGATAAGGCTCGCGCCCGTCTCGGTCTGCCACCAGGTGTCGACGATGGGGCAGCGTCCCTCTCCCACCACACGGTGATACCAGAGCCAGGCCTCGGGATTGATCGGCTCCCCCACTGAACCCAGAAGTCGGAGCGATTTGCGCGACGTCCGTTTGACGGGGGCTTCGCCTTCGCGCATCAGGGCGCGAAGCGCCGTCGGCGCCGTATAGAAGATTTCCACCTGGTGTTTGTCGATCACCTGCCAGAAGCGGCTGTTCGACGGATAGTTCGGCACGCCTTCGAACATCAGCGAGGTCGCGCCATTGGCCAGCGGCCCGTAGACAATGTAGCTGTGGCCTGTGACCCAACCGACGTCGGCGGTGCACCAGAAGATTTCACCTGGGCGATAATCGAAGACGAGTTCGTGGGTGAAAGCGGCCCAGAAAAGATAGCCGCCGGTGGTGTGCAGCACGCCCTTCGGTTTTCCGGTCGATCCAGAGGTGTACAGAATGAACATCGGGTCTTCGGCGCCCATCGGCTCTGGCGGGCAATCGGCCGAGACCTTGGCGGCTTCGGCTTCATAGACCACGTCCCGACCGTCGGTCATCGCGACCTCTGCGCCAGTGCGTGTCACCATCACAACCGTTTTGACGCTGGCGCAACTTGCCAGCGCCTGGTCGACATTGGCCTTCAGTGGAATGCGTTTGCCGCCGCGCACGCCTTCATCCGCCGTGATGACGAGGCTGGAATCGCAGTCCTGGATGCGACCAGCCAGACTGTCCGGGGAGAAGCCGCCAAAGACGACGGAGTGAATGGTGCCGATGCGCGTGCAGGCCAGCATTGCAAACGCCGCCTCCGGAATCATGGGCAGGTAGATCGTGACCCGGTCGCCCTTCTTGACCCCTTGCGCCTTCAGGACATTGGCGAAGCGGCACACTTCATCATGCAGTTCAGCATAGGTGATCTTGCGGGAGGCGGCCGGGTCATCGCCTTCCCAGATCAGCGCGACATCGTTCGCACGCTGCGGCAAGTGACGGTCGATGCAGTTGACGGACACATTGAGTACGCCGTCCTCGAACCACCTGATCCTGAAGTCCTCGACATGAAAGGACACATCGCTCACCTTGGTGAACGGTTTCATCCACTGCAGGCGGCGGGCGGCTTCGGCAAAAAAGCCGTCCGGATCGGTCCGTGCCCGCTCGCGCATGGCTGCATAGCCTTCAGACGTCACACGCGCCCTGGCCGACCATGCGGCTGGCACTGGAAACAGATCCGACTGGGTCACCGCGCGCTTCTCCACTTAATCTTTTTGGTCTTGCGACTTCAGCTAATCCCAGGGATCGCCGCCGTGCAAGGCGGCAGATCAAATCAGGAATTCAGGCGTTGGCGCGAAGCGACGACATTTCCGCGATCACCGCCATGGCCGCCGCCTTCGGATCTTGAGCCGCCGTAATCGGACGCCCGCACACGAGGTGACTGGCCCCGGCATGAAGGGCGTCTGCCGGGGTTGCGGCCCGCGCCTGATCGTCCAAAGACGCGCCCTTTGGCCGCACGCCAGGGGTGACAACCAAAAAATTGGGTCCGCCCAGATGGCGCGCCAGCGCCGCTTCGTGCGGGCTCGCCACAACGCCGTCGACACCAGCGTCGATCGCCTGACGGATGCGTCGCTCGACCAGGGCTGTCACACTCAAGCCATAGCCTAGGTCCTTCAGGGCGGCGTCATCGAGGCTGGTCAGCACCGTCACGCCCAGGATCTTCGCGCGCGTTTCGCCGGCGCGCCCCTTCACCGCCGCCGCCATGACCTGCGGTTCAGCGTGGACCGTCAGCAGGTCGCAGGCGCCGGAAGCCACGATCGCGGCGGTTGCCCGCTCCACCGTCGCGCCGATATCGTGGAGTTTCCAGTCCAAAAACACCTGCTTGCCTTGCCGGGAGAGGTCATGGGCCAGCGCCATGCCGTCCGAGGCCAGCAATTGCAGGCCGACCTTGTAAAATGAAACGGTCTCGTCCAGACAGCCGATCAACTGTTCGGCTGCGGCGCGGGTGGGCATGTCCAGCGGGATGATCAGGCGCGGGTCAGCGGTCATGCAGGGTCCTGGCGCAGGCGTTGCGCGAAGCGGGTGAAAACACATGGCTGGGGTTTGCAGATGAGCCAACTCGGCGTGGCGGTCAACTTCTTCATCGCCCTCTTCGCCCTGATCGACCCCATCGGCACGGTGCCGATGTTCGCTGCCGCGACGGTAGGGGTCCCGCGCGCCGCGCAGCGCCGGGTCGCGGTCTATATCTCATTGTTCGCTGCAGGATTTCTGGCCTTCTTCTATGTGACGGGAACCGGGATCCTGCAGTTCTTTGGAATCTCGATGCCCGCCTTCCGCATCGCAGGCGGCTTGATGCTTCTGCTGCTGGGACTGAAGATGGCGGGGGACAGCGGCGAGCTGATCGCGGCGGCGGACGTGCTGACGGCGGAAGCTGGGCAGGACGACACCAAAGCCGACGCCCGTCGGCATTTCGAGCGATTGATCGTACCCTTTGGCGTTCCGCTTCTGGTGGGCCCCGGCGCGATCTCTACCGTCGTCATCTATGCGAGTGAGGCCAATGACTGGACGAACCGGCTTGCCGGCCTCGCGGCCATCGTCGCCGTTTCAATCTCTGTCCTGGCGGCGTTCTTATTGTCCGGGGTCATCGGGCGGGCGCTGGGCAAGACAGGCATGGTGATTGTCGTGCGCGTTCTTGGCCTTGTGCTCTGCGCCATGGCCGTTCAGTTCATCATCGTTGGTTTGAGTGGTGCGACGGTCGGTTTGATCCGCGGCTCCGCCGTACATCCTTGGCAGACGTGATGGCGCGTTTACGTATCGCCTTCATGGGCACGCCCGAGTTTGCAGCAGAGAGCCTGCGCGCAATTCACGCGGCGGGGCACGACATTGTGGCGGTCTACAGCCAGCCGCCGAGCCTGCGCGGGCGCGGGCAGACACTGCAGCCCTCGCCTGCGCACGCCGCCGCAGACGCCCTTGGGCTTGTGGTGCGCACCCCAAAATCCATGAAGGCGAAGGAGGCCATCGACGCATTCTGCGCCCTTGATCTCGATGTCGCCGTGGTGGTCGCCTATGGACAGATTCTGACGGGCGAGGTCCTGAAGGCCCCGCGTCTGGGCGCCTTCAATCTCCATGGCTCTCTTCTTCCAAGGTGGCGGGGCGCGGCTCCCATTCAACGCGCGATCATGGCCGGCGACTCCGTCACGGGGGTCCAGATCATGCGCATGAGCGTCGGGCTGGACGAGGGACCTGTCCTGTTCACGGCGAAGACGCACATCGGTCCGGAAGAGACGTCCGGCGCGCTGCATGAACGTCTGGCGCGTCTGGGCGCAGCGCTTTGGCCCAAGGCGCTCGAGGCGATCGCATCTGGCGAGGCGATCGAAACGCCGCAGGCTGACGAAGGCGTCACCTATGCGCGCAAGATCACGCCTGCAGAGGCGCGGATCGACTGGACCCTGCCGGCGTTGGAGATCGACCGTCGCATTCGCGGTCTGTCCCCCTTTCCGGGCGCCTATTTCATGGCGAAGACCACGAAGGGCCCCGTTCGCGTTAAGGCCCTGTTGTCGGCTATGGCGGCAGGGCAAGGCGCGCCGGGCGTCGTGCTCGACGAGCACATGACGATCGCCTGCGGAGACGGCGCTGTGCGGCTGCTTCGCCTGCAAAGGGAGGGGCGGTCGGCGGGGGAAGCGGCCGATGTGGCGCGGGGCCTGCCCATCCATCCTGGCGATCAGCTGGACTGATGCCGCGCTATCGCCTGGACATCGAGTATGACGGCGCACCGTTCAAGGGCTTTCAGGCCCAGGAAGAGGGCGTGCCGACTGTTCAGGGCACCATCGAGACCGCCATATTCAACTTCTGCGGAGAGACGCTGCGCATCCATGCGGCAGGTCGGACCGATACGGGCGTACACGCGCTGTTTCAGGTGATCCATGCCGACCTGACCAAGGACTGGCGGCCAGATGTGGTTCGCGACGCGCTGAACGCCCACCTTGTTCCTCACCCGATCACAGTGCTGGCCGCGCGCATCGCACCCGACGACTTTCATGCGCGGTTTTCGGCGCTGGGGCGACGCTACCTTTACCGGATCCTCGACCGCAAGCCGCCGCCGGCCATCGAACGTCAAAGGGTGTTTTGGGTCAAGACGCCGCTCGATATCGCGCCGATGCAGGACGCCGCACGGCGCCTCGTCGGCACCCATGATTTTACGACCTTTCGCGACCTTGCCTGCCAGTCGAAAAGTCCGGTCAAGACGCTGGATGAACTGACCATTCTCCGCGTGGAGGGAGAGGTGAGGTTCCACCTCGCAGCGCGCTCATTTCTGCATCGCCAGGTTCGCTCACTTGTCGGCACTTTGGCCGAGGTGGGCGCCGGGCGGTGGTCGGCGCAGGATGTCGAAGACGCCCTGGAGGCGAAAGATCGGCGCAGATGCGGGCCCGTCGCACCAGCGCATGGTCTATATCTGAGCCACGTGGACTATCCGAGCGGGATCGCCGCCGAAAGCTGATCTGCGGCCACGTCGATCCCGACGTTCAGCACCACAAGCAGCACGGCCGCCGATACGTCCGCGCCCAGCGCCGCCCGGGCCGCTCGCCAGACGAAAAAGATCTCCAGAGGAACCACGATCGCGAACCAGAACAGCCGAAAGACCTTGAGATCTGGATCAACATAGTGCGCCAACAGACTGAGGACGCCTGCAGCAATTGCGAAAACCAGATCCGCCCAATTGTTCAGAATTACAAAGCCCAGGGCCCCGGGTAGGCGGAGCAGCCGGATGGCGATCATCGCGACCAACAAGTATGTCATCGCGCCGAGAAGGTCGAAGGTGCAGGCAAGGGCGACGAAGGGCCAGCTCGACGGACCGCCAGTCGTTCGCGAGACCAGAACGACAAAGACGACGACAAATGGAAGCCGGACAATCTGCGCGAAAAAGGATCGGATCAGTCCAAGGCCCGAAAGTTCAAAATCGTCGGACCAGCGGATGTCGTTTTGGATCAACCTCCAAACGCCGCGCGCCGCGTAAAACGTATCGCCGCTGAGACTGCCCCTGGCGACGAAGGTCATGGCGCCTGCGTTGGGGAAAATGTTGAAAAATAGCGCCGGATCACGCGCCCATAGACATCCGACAGGGCCAGAACTTCGGCAATGTTTACCCGCTCATCGACCATGTGCATGGTTGCGCCCACGAGACCGAATTCGATCACTGGACAAAGCTCACGGATGAAGCGGGCGTCCGATGTCCCGCCGGTGGTCGACAGGACCGGCGTTACGCCCAACGCCTCGCGCACGACGTCGCTGCAGAGCGCAATAAACGCGTCGTTCTGAGTAAGAAAGGCTTCTCCGGAAATCGTGGCGTCAAGCTCGACGCGCCCGGCGAAACCCTCCGCCGCGGCGAGCGCTTCTCGGTTCAGCCAGTCGACCAGATCCTGGCCACGGTGAGCGGGATTGAAACGAATATTGATCCGCGCCCGCGCGCGCGGGGGGATCACATTCTGCGCCGGGTTGCCGATCTCCATTTCGGTGATTTCGAGGTTGGAGGGCGGAAATTCAGGGTAACCCTCATCCAGAACGTGGGCGTTCAGTCTCGACAGGATCTTGACCAGCACGGGCGCAGGGTTGGCCGCCCGCTCCGGATAGGCGACATGGCCTTGAACGCCGTGCACCGTGATCCAGGCGTTCAGGCTGCCGCGCCGCCCGATCTTAATCATGTCGCCAAGGACTTTGGACGAAGTGGGTTCGCCCACAATACAGTGATCGATCCCTTCGCCCTCGGCCTTCAGCTGCGCCACGACGGCTTTGGTGCCATGGGTCGCCTGACCCTCTTCATCGCCTGTAATTAGGAACGAGATCGAGCCGTCGACGCCGCCCTCTTCGACGATGCGGGAGACCGCCGCAATGGCCGCAGCGATCGCGCCCTTCATATCGACAGCGCCGCGTCCCACAATGACGCCGTCGTGAATCGCGGCGTGAAAGGGCGGCTCTGTCCAGGCGGCGAAATCGCCAACGGGCACGACATCAGTATGCCCAGCAAAGCAGATGTTCGGGCCGCGCTGGCCCAACCTGGCATAGAGGTTCTCGATCTCGCCGAATTTCAGTCGGCGACAGCTAAAGCCCAATCGATGGAGCGCCGTTTCAACGACGTCCATCGCGCCGGCGTCAACGGGCGTGACGGACGGCCGCCTTATCAGCTCGCAGGCAAGGCGGATGGGATCAATCCGTTTGGACGCGGTCATCGGCACAGTCTTAGATGTTCAATGCAATTCATACAGCCCGACAGTGTTCCGCCGTTTCGACCGCCAAAAGTCAAATTCAATTCGAGCTGTTTTTGGTTAAAAAGCCAATGGCGCGTGACCGATTTGGGGCGCAATCGAGAAAAAAAGGAGATCGTTCCATTGAAAAAGATCGACATGGATCGTGCGCCGACGAAGCACGGGACGGCGTACCCGCCGCCGTTTGACGCGCCGTGCCTGGCAAGGCGGCGCTGGTGCCTGGGCGAGGTCGCGGGACTGACCCAGTTTGGGGTCAATCTGCTTCGTCTGCCGCCCGGCGCCTGGTCCAGCCAGCGTCACTGGCACAGTCATGAAGACGAGTTCCTCATGGTCCTGGAAGGCGAGGCCGTGCTTGTAACGGAAGCCGGCGAAGAGGTTCTGGTCGCGGGCGACTGTGCAGGGTTCCGTGCGGGCGATCCCGACGGACATCACTTGCAGAACCGCAGTGATCGGGAGGTTGTTGTGCTGGAGGTCCGCGGGCGTCGTCCCGGCGTCGACGCGTGCGACTATCCGGACATCGATCTGCAGGTGAACGCCGCGGGCGACTATCTGCACCGTGACGGCTCGCCCTATCCAGGCGTATCGCGCCGCTGGTAGGTTCGCCTCCCATTGTGCGGCGCAACATGGTAGATGTTTGGCTCACCCTTTCCGAAAGGACATCGCGATGTCGCCATCGCTGAAAGATCACGTCGCCATTGTTACCGGCTCGACCAGCGGGATCGGCCTCGCCCTCGCAGAGGCGATGGCGAAGGCGGGCGCCAGGATTGTTCTGAACGGCCTTGGCGATCCGGCGAAGATCGAAGCGGTCCGCGCCGGGCTGTCGAACACCTACGGCGTCGAGGTGCGGTATCATGGCGCGGACATGACCAAACCCGAAGAGATCACGGACATGGTGACGAGTACGGTCAAGGCGTTCGGCCGCCTCGATATTCTCGTCAACAACGCCGGTGTTCAGCATGTCAGTCCGATCGAGGATTTCCCGACCCAGACCTGGGACCAGATCATCGCGATCAATCTCAGCTCCGCCTTCCACGCCACCAAGGCCGCCGTTCCCGTGATGAAGGCTCAGAAGCGCGGCCGGATCGTCAACATCGCCTCGGCCCACGCCCTGGTCGCTTCGCCATTCAAGTCGGCCTATGTCGCCGCCAAGCATGGCGTCCTTGGGCTCACCAAGACCGTCGCGCTAGAGACCGCGACCTTCGGCGTGACGGCCAACGCCATCTGCCCGGGCTATGTGAAGACCCCCCTGGTCGAAGCCCAGATCGCCGATCAGGCCAAGGCGCGCGGGATCAGCGAGGACGAGGTCATGCGTGATGTGATCCTGGCGGCCCAGCCGACCAAGGCGTTCGTCACTTTTGACGAACTGTCCGGCCTGCTGCTCTATCTCGTGTCCGACGCAGGCGCCTCGATCAACGGGGCGGCGCTTTCAGTCGACGGCGGCTGGACGGCGCAGTGACCGAGACGGCGAAGCAAGGGCGCCACGCGATGTCCCTCGCCCTGCAGGGCGGCGGCGCGCACGGGGCCTTCGAATGGGGCGTTCTCGACGCCCTTCTCGAGGATGGCCGCATCTCGCCGGTCGCCTTGTCGGGGGTGTCTGCGGGGGCGATGAACGCCTGCGCCTGCGCCAGCGGATTGGCTAAGGGCGGCCATGACGGCGCAAGATCGACGCTCGAGGCCTTCTGGCGCGCGGTCAGCGACGCCGGCCCGCACAATCCCTTCGGAAGCATGATCGATCCGACGGGTTGGGGAAAGACCATCGAAGGGGCCTTTGCCGACGCGAACCCCTTTTTGAAGGCCGCCCAGTCAATGGCCAGCAGCTTTGCGGGAGGCCAGGCGATTGGATTGTCCCCCTATCAGTTCAATCCGTTCAATCTCAATCCCCTGCGCGCGGCGCTGACCTCGGCGGTGGATTTCGACAAGATCCGCGCAGACTCTCCGGTCAAGCTCTTCATCGGGGCCACAGAAGTGCGCAGCGGAAGACTGGCGATTTTTCGCGAGAGCGATCTGACGGTCGACCACGTGCTCGCTTCCGCCTGCCTGCCTTACCTGTTCCAGGCGGTGGAAATCGGCGGCGAGGCCTATTGGGACGGCGGGTTCCTCGCCAATCCGCCGCTTTGGCCAATGTTTTACAATGACTTGCCGCGGGATGTCCTGGTGATCAGCGTCAATCCGTTTCGCCGCGCCACGACGCCGCACGATGCGGCCAGCATTCTCGACCGACTGAACGAAATCAGCTTCAACGCCAGTCTCGTCGCGGAATTTCGCGCCGCCGCCTTCGTCAACCGCCTTGTGGAAGATGATCTCCTCAACGCGCGGGGGCATGCAGCCTACAAGCCCGTCCGGTTTCACATGATCTGCGGAGACGGATGGCTCGACAATGAGTCCGTCACGTCGAAGTTCAACACCGACTGGACCTTCCTGACGGAATTGCGCGACCGCGGACGCGAGGCGGCGCATCAGTGGCTCTCCAACGACTTGAAAGCCGTAGGGCGTCACTCCAGCGTGGACGTGAGAGCGCAGTTCCTCTAGAGCAGGGCGCCATGATTGAAACGCTTATCCAGCGGGCCGCCGACCGGACGGGCCTGACGACGCAACAGGCGCACACCGGCTTGTCCGCCGCCTTGTTCCTGATCGAAAAGCATGCCAACCCGGCCAAGGTGCGCGAGCTCTTTGACGCCGTTCCAGGCGCGCAGGACCTCGCTGCGGCAGGCGCGGCGCTCAGCCAGAACAAATCCGGCGGTCTGATCGCCGGGATGATGCGAAATGTCGGCGGGGCCAGCGGGGCGGCGATGTCCGACGCCATGGCTGTGGGACAAAAGCTGACGCGGCAGGGCGTGACGGTCGCCGACATGCAGGCGATCTTGCCCGTCGGAATGGCTTTCGTGCAGGAAACGACCGGCGGCGATCTGCTCCGGGACGTTTTGAACACGATCCCCGGACTTGGGCCGCTCCTGACCGCCGAAGACTGACGCCTGCGGTCAGAGGCTGCGTCCGGCCGCCCGTGCGGCCTCGTCCAGCGAAATGACCTTGGAGTCCGTGGTCACGACCGGATCCTCCTTCGGCGGGTCAAGATAGCCGGGCCTGTGACCCGTATATAAGGTTCTCGGCCTCAGGCTTTTGCCGGCCTGGCGCTGCTCCAGCGCGTGCGCGATCCAGCCGACCGTCCTGCCGATGACGAACAGTGTAAATGCCGCGTCCACCGGAAGGCCCAAGGTGCGCGTCACGGCGACGAGCGCAAAATCGAGATTGGGCGCGACGCCCGTTACACTTTCGCCCGCATGGGCAATCTCGCGCAGGTCTTCGGCAAAGCTCAAAGCCTGTGCGATTGCGCGCGCGCGCGGATCTCCGCCCGGATACTGGTTCTGCCCGAAGCCCGGAACCTCCAGGCCTTGGCTCAGACGCAGCGCCGCGGCCGTCCTCGGATCGTTTGTCCTTCGGCATTCGGCGACGAAGGCGGCCACCTGCAGGGTCATCCCCCCATGCAGAGGGCCCGACAAAGTGCTGAGGCTAGAGAGCGTGCAGGCGGCGATGGAGGCGCCCGTCGAGGCGGCGACCCTTGCAGCGTAGGTGGACGGGCCAAGGTCATGGTCGGCGCAGAGCACGAGACAGCGCCTGAGAATATCTGTTCGCGGTCCTTCCAGTCGCCAGGTCTTGGCCAGACGTTCATGGATCAGACCGTTGCGCGAGGCGCCGCACATGGCGTCCACCAGATCAATCAGCACCGACGCGGCTTCCCGTTTCAGCACCTTCTCCGACCGCCCGGCGCTCGCCGTATCGGTCGCGGCGCGATAGGCCAGCACCGAAAAGGCCCTTGCCCGGGCGTCGCTTCCGACGGCGGTCGAGGGGTGAGGGGCCAGACCCAGAAACGGATCCTCCGCGCAGTCCCAGAGGAGGCGGGCGGTATCCTCGAGCGTCGCCCGGTCGGACCAGGCGACGGCGTCCCGCCCGCGATACCACGGCCGGCCGTCAAGAACCGTGGTGATGCTTGAGGTCACCAGGGGGTCGGCCGTCTCGTCAGCATGACCTTCAGCCTTTGCGCCCACCGCCTTGCGGCGCAGCAGCTGATGGATGTCCTGAAGGCTGTACTGCATCAGCCGAAAATCGTCAGGGTCCTCACGACGCTCGATCAGTCCCCGTTCCACATAGGACTGAAGCGTCTGGATCTTCACACCGAGCAGGACCTGCGCGTCATCGGCTGTGATCCAGGGTGCGGCCATGCACGGAGCTCCATCGTCGAAGATCGACACCTATTTCGCATCGTCCTTGGGGCGGGAGTCAAACGCCATCATGACGACGACCGACCCTTATACGGTCGCGCGTCAGATTTTAAGACAAATCCAGGTGCGGCGCGATCTTGGGGCGCGTATACGGCCCGGATGGATACGACGACCTCACCTCCGGACAAGGCGCACGCTCCGCGCATTGGCGGTCTTGCGGCTGCAGAGACTGCGGCGCTGACGGCGAGGGTGACGCGACTGTCCGTCGTTCTGGCGCTGTTGTTGGTCACAGCAAAAGGAGCCGCCTGGCTCTATAGCGGTTCCGTGGGCATGCTCGCGTCGCTGGGGGACTCAGCGCTCGACCTCATTGCCGCGATGACGACCTTTTTTGCGGTGCGTTATGCGGCCGCGCCGCCCGATGAGGATCACCGTTTCGGCCATGGCAAGGCGGAGGCTTTCGCCAGCCTGGTTCAGGCCGGGCTGGTGTTCAGTTCGGCCGCGCTGATCGGTCGAGAGGCGATTGGTCACCTGTTGCGTCCGTCGCCGGTGCAGGCGGAGATCTATGGCGTCGTCGTGCTGCTGGTTTCGACGGTGGCCGTTGTGGGACTGGTGTGGGCGCAGACCCGCGTGCTCAGCCAGACCGGATCGGTCGCCGTGCATGGGGATCGTGCGCACTACCTTGCCGATATTGTCTGCAACGCCGCCGCCATGGTCGGTCTGGTCGGCGCGCTATTGTTCAAAGAGCCAAGGATCGACGCCGCTGCCGGGCTGTTCGTGGCGGGCTGGCTCGTCTGGGGCGCCGTTGGCGTCTTCAAGGAGGCCGCCGCGCAGCTCATGGACCGTGAACTGGCGCCTGAAGAGCGAGAGCTGATCCTGTCCCTCGCCGCCGCCGATCCCGCCGTGCTGGGGGTGCATCAGCTCAGGTCGCGAGCCTCGGGACCGTTTGTGCATCTGCAGATGCACATGGAGCTTGATCCGGCGATGACCCTGTCTGACGCACACCGCATTGTGGTGGCGGCGGAGCGGCGCATACTCGAAGTCTTTCCGGCCGCCGATATTCTGATCCACGCGGACCCCGAAGGTCAGGCCGAACCCCATGGCGGCGCCTTTGGCGAGTACGAAGATGTCGAGGCTGCTCCCGACGCTGCGGATGTGGGTTCGTCTCGGAAAAACGCCTAGTCCAATCGGTCCCGTCCAGGCGCTGCGTAAGGGATAGGGCCTCGCTCGACTGCCGGACCGACTCCTTGGCGCTTAAGCCGCTGAGACTTGGAGCGCTTGGCTCAGGTTGAGCCGTGGACGCCGCCGCACGCCGGGCATGACGGGTCTTTGCTTAGGCGCACAGTCCGCGCTTCCGCCGCGAGAGCGTCATAGATCAGGATGCGTCCGGTCAGGGCGCCTGGCGCGGCAACGATCAGTTTCACCGCTTCCATGGCCATCATGGCCCCGATCACCCCCGCAAGGGCGCCGACGACCCCGACCATTGAACAGGGTTCAGCGTCCGGGGGAATGTCTGGAACAAGACAGCGATAACAGGGCCCTGCGCCGACGCAGAAGACGCCGATCTGTCCCGTCCAGCGACCCAGAGCGCCGGACACCAGGGGCTTGCCCAGGCTGAGACAGGCGGAGTTGACGGCGAAGCGGGTCTCGAAATTGTCCGTGCCGTCGAGCACGATGTCGTAGTCTGCGATGAGGGCGTTCGCATTCTGGGCGGTCAATGGGACGGCGTGCGGCGCGACGCGGATATGGGGATTGAGCGCCTCGAGCTTACGTTGGGCCACGCTCGCCTTGGAGAGGCCTACATCCTCGGTCGCGAACAGGACCTGACGCTGCAGGTTTGAAAGCGCCACCTGGTCCGGGTCAACGACGCCCAGGACGCCAACACCTGCCGCGGCGAGGTAGAGCGCCGCCGGCGCGCCCAGTCCGCCGGCGCCGATCAGAAGCACGCGTGCGGACTGAAGCCGCTGCTGGCCTTGCCCGCCGATTTCGCGAAGCACCAGATGGCGCGCATATCGCTCGACCTCGTCTTCGGAGAACGCCATTTCATCGGGCTCCAAACAGCGCCGCGCCGACCCGAACCGAGGTTGCGCCAAACTTGACCGCCGTCTCGAAGTCGCCGCTCATGCCCATGGACAGTTTGGCAAGTCCATTGCGCGCGGCGATACGGGCGAGGAGGGCGAAGTGAGGTCCGGCGGCCTCTTCTGCTGGCGGAATGCACATCAATCCTTCGAGGGGCAGCTGGTACTCCGTTCGGACCCTCGCAATGAAGGCGTCGGCCTCAGCGGGCGCCACGCCGGCCTTCTGCGGCTCCTCTCCGGTATTGACCTGAACGAAGACCTTGGGGCACGTCGCCCCCTTCAGCTGAAGGTCCGCCAAGGCGCGCGCCAGGCTGTCTCGATCGAGGCTTTCCAGCACATCGAACAGCTCCATCGCCGCGCGGGCCTTGTTCGACTGAAGCGGGCCGATGAGGTGCAGTTCCAGCCCAGGCCATAGATCACGCTGGTCTTGCCAGCGTTCGCTCGCCTCCTGGACACGATTTTCACCGAACACTCTTTGCCCGGCCTCGAGTACAGGCCTCACCCTGGACCAGGGCTGCTGTTTGCTGACCGCGACCAGGGTCGGCGGGGATCCGTCGCGGCCGCTCGACTTGGCGGCGGCGGCAATTCGGTCGAGTATGTCCGCTCGTGCGGCGACCGGATCATGATCGGCTGTCGGGGAGGCGGATTGCGGTGTCATGTCCAGTCTGGACTCCAGCATCGGAGGTCGAAGCGCTTTGGCGCATGGCGCTCTACTTGCGGCGCCGGGCGTCGAAACGAAAGGGCGAGGAGACGATCCCGCCCATGTGGTTCTTCACGGATCCGTTACGAACACCCGACATCGCCAAAGTAGCAAAGCGACTGCCGCCAGGATCCGGCGTCGTCTATCGCGGGTTTGGACGTAAGGACGCCATGAGCGAGGCTTTGCGCCTTGCGGATATCGCGAAGGGCCGCGGTTTGCGTCTTCTGATCGGGCAGGACGCTGAATTGGCCGAACGGGTGGATGCCGACGGCGTCCATCTTCCCCAACGCCGGCTTGCTGATGCGCGCGGCTTGCGCCGCCACAACCCGTCCTGGCTCATTACTGGCGCGGCTCATGATCTTGCCGCTTTCCGCCGCGCTGAGATCGCCGGTTGCGACGCCATGTTCATATCGGCGGTGTTTCCAAGCCACAGCCCGTCCGCTGGTCGGCCCCTGGGGCCGTACCGTCTGGCGGCGCTTGCGAAGCGGACCGCAGTGCCTGTTTTTGCGCTTGGAGGGGTTGATGCGAGATCGGCGCGCCGCCTGATCGGGGCGAGCGGCTTTGCGGCCATAGAGGCCTTCCTCTCTCCCCAGGGAAAGGGCGATCTTAAAACTTGAAAGCCGTTTCCAGGTGGACGCGTGGCGCCGCATCCTGGGGGGTGACCTTTTGCGGTTGAGCCAATCTGTCGCCCAGGCCCACGGAACCGCCGACACGAATATTCGGGGTCAGGCGGATATAAGCGCCGGCCTTGACGTCTTTCCAGCCCATCTCCCGGCCGAACGGTTGTTCCATATCCAGCTTCAGGCCCCAACGCCCGCCGCCGCCAAATTGAAGCGTCTTGTGGTCCGGCTTCAGCGTCCAAGGTCCGGTGGGATCGACGTCGCCGGAAAAGTTGTTCTGGCCTGCAACCTTTGCGGGATCAGCAGACGCACTAAAGCCCGCCCCCAAAACAAGGAGCGCCGCAGCCATCGCCAGGGTCGCCTTACCAAACATCAAATCCAAACCCATCTACCGTCCACCCGCAGCGCCAAACGATTGACGACTGCAAGCAGTGCCGTGAAGGCCACGAAAAGCCTCCTGACCGGCAACTTTCTGAGTAATGTCAGACCCTCTTCGTCGTCAATCTTTTGGTCGTAAAACGCGGTGGTTCATTCGCATCTGTGGCCCAACGGACACGTCGGGCCAAGGATCTGGCGAATTTTTGCCGCTTGGAGCTCTGTGTCACGTGATATAGACCGGGGCTATTGAATTGGGTTAAGCGTCGCGGGCGAGCCGGGGGGCGCAGCCTGGCTGGGCTCGCAGCTCAAGGGCGTCGAGCGGGTCTGGCGAGTCGATGGAGCGGTGGAATATGTCGGTAGTGAGCAAGACCTGTGTGGCGCTGGCCGGAGCATTGATCCTGTCGGGCTGTGCACACGGGGGGGCGGATCGATCCGCACTCGGCGGGCAAGCGCCAAAGTCGGGCGGCGGTTTTCCGTTCAATCTGGGCGGCGGCGCCAAGCCCCCTCCGGTCGCCCCGGCTGGTCTCGGCGTCAACGCCTTCCTGTGGCGCGCGTCCCTGGATACGCTGTCCTTCATGCCCCTCGCTTCGGCTGATCCATTCGGCGGCGTGATTATCACAGACTGGTACGCCAATCCGGAAAAGCCGGATGAGCGCTTCAAGGCGACGGTTTACATTCTCGATACCCGCCTTCGCGCTGATGGCGTCTCGGTCACGGTGTTCAAGCAGGTGAAGGATGCGGCCGGCGGCTGGAGCAATGCGCCCGTGGCCCCGCAGACCGATGTGGACGTGGAAAACGCCATCCTCACCAAGGCGCGGCAGTTAAAGCTCTCGACGATCAACGTGAAGGGCTGATAAGCCGACCCCATGGGTCGTTACAATCCGAAAGAAGCCGAACCTCATTGGCGTGAGCGATGGGCGGCAGAAGACAGTTTCCGCACGCGCTCCGCGGTCGAGGCGCAGGGGCGGTCGAAATACTACGTGCTCGAGATGTTTCCCTATCCGTCGGGGCGCATCCACATGGGCCACGTCCGCAACTACACGATGGGGGACGTGGTCGCGCGCTTCAAGCGGGCGCAGGGCTTCAATGTGCTGCACCCGATGGGGTGGGACGCATTCGGCATGCCCGCCGAGAACGCCGCTATGGAGCGGGGCGTTCACCCCAAGGGCTGGACCTACGACAACATCGCCGCGATGCGCGAGCCTCTGAAGACCCTCGGCCTGTCCATCGACTGGAGCCTTGAGTTCGCCACCTGCGACCCGGATTATTACGGTCAGGAGCAGAAGCTGTTTCTGGAGCTCTATCGACGGGGGCTCGCCTACCGGCGTGAAGGCGTGGTGAACTGGGATCCTGTCGACATGACCGTGCTCGCGAACGAGCAGGTGATTGATGGGCGCGGCTGGCGATCCGGCGCGGTGGTCGAAAAGCGAAAGCTGACCCAGTGGTTCCTGCGGATCACTCATTTTGCCGATGACCTGATCGAGGGTCTGAAGACGCTGGAGCGATGGCCCGACAAGGTCCGGCTGATGCAGGAGAACTGGATCGGCCGCAGTCAGGGGCTGAAGCTTTCCTTTGAGGTCACGGGCGGCGCGCCGCCCGAATTTGAGACCATCGACGTCTATACGACACGTCCGGACACCCTGTTTGGCGCCAGCTTCATCGGTGTGGCGCCCGACCATCCACTGGCTCAGGCCCTGGCTGTTGATCGACCGGACCTCGCCGCCTTCATCGCCCGGTGCCGTCAGGGCGGGGCGTCCGAGGCCGACATCGAGGCGGGTGAAAAGCTCGGCTTCGACACCGGCGTGACCGTGGCGCACCCGTTTGATCCAAACTGGCGTCTGCCGGTCTATGTCGCCAATTTCATCCTGATGGACTACGGAACGGGCGCGATCTTCGGATGCCCCGCCCACGACCAGCGCGACCTTGATTTTGCGCGGAAATACGATCTTAAGGTCACGCCCGTTGTGTTGCCCTCTGGGGCCGATCCCGCCACCTTCGCCGTGGAAGACGAAGCCTATACCGGTCCTGGCCGTTTGTTCAATTCGCAGTTCCTCGACGGTCTGTCGGTCGAAGAGGCAAAGCGCGCGGCGATCGCCAAGGTGGAAGGCCAGGGTCAGGGTCAGGGCGCGACGGTCTATCGCCTGCGCGATTGGGGCGTGTCCCGACAGCGCTATTGGGGCTGCCCGATCCCGATCATTCACTGCAAGACCTGCGGCCCTACGCCCGTGCCTGAGACGGATCTGCCGGTTCGGCTGCCGGATGACGTGGTCTTTGACAAGCCGGGCAATCCGTTGCTGCGCCACCCGACCTGGCGCTTCACCACCTGTCCCAGTTGCGCGGGCCCAGCCGAACGGGAAACCGATACGTTCGACACCTTTGTGGATTCGAGCTGGTACTTCGCCCGCTTTACCAATCCAAAGGCGGATCAGCCGATTGACAAGACGGCGGCGGATTATTGGCTGCCGGTGGACCAATATATCGGGGGCGTGGAGCACGCCGTTCTCCACCTGCTCTATGCGCGCTTCCTCACAAGGGCCCTGGCCGAGGACGGTCTCGTCGAGGTGAAGGAGCCCTTTGCCGGTCTGTTCACCCAAGGCATGGTCACTCACGAGACCTACCGCGCCTCCAGCGACGGGCGATGGGTGGCGCCGGACGAGATCGACCAGAAGGACGGGGCGATCGTCCTGATCGACACAGGCGAGCCGGTGGAGATCTGCGGCGTCGAGAAGATGTCGAAGTCGAAAAAGAACGTGGTGGCGCCGGAAGACATTTTCGACCAGTACGGCGTGGACGCCGCGCGCCTGTTTGTTCTGTCGGACAGTCCGCCTGAGCGTGACGTTCAGTGGTCGACCTCTGGCGTGGAGGGTGCGTGGCGCCTGATCCAGCGGATCTGGGCCGAATTTGACGCACAGCCCGCGGAGCCGCCTGCCGCCGTGGACATGTCTGAGGACTCCCTTGCGCTTCGCCGGGCGTCCCATCGTCTGGCGCAGCAGGTGACCGACGGTCTCGACAACTTCCGTTTCAATCTGGCCGTTGCGCGGATGCATGAGATGATGTCCGTCCTCCGCGCGCATCCCGCCGCCGACGCCAGCCTGGGCCTGATGGCGGCGCGTCACGAAGCCCTCTCAATCCTGGCCCGCGTCATCTCGCCCTTTATGCCGCACCTGGCGGAATCGTGCTGGGAGCGGTTGGGGTGCGATGGTCTGGTCGTGGATGCGCCCTGGCCGACGCCGGACCCGGCGCTGCTGGCGCAGGATGAGGCCGTCCTGGCGGTCCAGATCAATGGCAAGCGCCGCGCGGAGATCCGTGCGCCGACGGACGCGGACGACGCCGCCATCCAGGCTATTGCCCTTGGCGACGACGACGTGCAGCGTCACCTGCAAGGACTGACGGTGCGCAAGGTGATCGTGGTCAAGGGGCGCATCGTCAATATCGTCGCCGGTTAGACCGACGCGTGAGGAGCTGTGCATGACGACGACGGGCCAAGGCCGGACTGACACGCGACCGCTGGTCGCCGCGCTTTTGGCCGCGCTGGTTCTACCCCTTGCGGGATGCGGGTTCACGCCGCTCTACGCCGACAATCAGACTGGCGGATCCTTGCGCGACATCCGAATTGTAGTCGACGAGCATTCGCGCAGCAATTTCCTGCTTCAGGAGCGACTGAGCGATTCCTTTGGCCGCGCAAACGGTCCTGGAAGCTGGGTTCTGACGGTGACGAGCGTCAAGCACCGCTATCCGCAGGGTATTCGGGTCAACAATGTCGCCACTCGCTATGGCCTCGCCCTGACGGTGAGCTTTGTGTTGAAGGACGCCGCGAGCGGAAAGACGGCGCTGGCTGACACGGTTACGGGACAGGTCAGCTACGCCTCGTCAGATCAGCCCTATGCCGGCGTTTCTGCCGAGCAGGACGGGGAGGCGCGCGCGGCTGCGGCGGCGGCAGACCTCATTCGTCTGCGGCTGTCCCAATATTTTGCGGCGCGGCCCACGCCGTGATCCTGTCCAAGCGGGCGGATGTCGAACGCTTTTTGGCGCACCCCCCGCCGGAAATGCGGGCCTGTCTGCTGCACGGGAAGGACCGGGGCGGGGTCAAGGAGCGAGCGGACCAGATCGCGTTGAAGATCGTGGCCGATCCAACGGATCCGTTCGACGTCTCGCTCCTGACCGAAGCCGATATTGATCGCGACGCGGCGCGCCTGATCGACGATCTGTCGGCCCTGTCCTTGATGCGAGGGCGTCGGTTGATCCGTCTGAAGCTTGGGGGAGACAAGGCCGGCCCCGAAAAACAGGCGGCCGAAGCGCTCAAGGCCCATGTCGAAGGCGCCACCAATCCCGACGCATTCTTTCTGATCGAAGCGGGCGCGTTGGACCGGGTGTCGGTCCTGCGCAAGGCCGCTGAAGCTGCGAAGCTCTGCGTCTGCATTCCCGTCTACGAGGACGAGATCGGGGATGTCACCCGCTTTGTCCGCGAGGCACTGGCGGCGGACCGGGTAGGATTGACCGCCGACGCGATGGAGCAGTTTGTAGGACGTCTGCCCAAGGAACGGGGCGTGATGCGCCAGGAAATCGAGCGGTTGATCCTTTTCCTCGGCCCGGGCAGCGGCGTCCAGGCTTCGGCGGCGGACCTTGCAGGTCATTTTGGGGTCGAACCTGAAGCGTCCTTGTTCGACGCCGCAAATGATGCGTTCGGCGCGCGCGGGAAGGACGCCTTCTTGGCGTTTCGGCGCGTCTGGGCGGAGGGAGAGCAGGGCGCTGCTGCAGTCCGCGCGCTCAGCCAGCATCTCATGCGCCTGCGTCGGGCCTTGACCCTGACGACGACGGGCATGTCCGCCCAGGAAGCGACAAAGGCGGTGGGGGTGTTCTGGAAGCAGGAGCGTGAGTTTCTGCGGCAAATGCGAAGCTGGCGCCTCAGTGATCTGGACGATCTACAGCCGGAAATGCTGGACGCCGACCGCGTCTGCAAGACCACCGGATCCCCCGATCAGCTGATTGCAGAGCGCCTGGCGCTGACCATCGCGTCACGGGCGGCGCGGCGTGGTCTTTAGAGCCTTCGAAGCAGAAAGTCGTCCATTCAAAGGACGAGGGCGCCGATCTGACGCCATCTGATTGCACCGCGCCGAGAGCATTTTGCGGGCGAAATGGATACCGGTTCGTCGCAGAAAGTGCTGTGAATATAGAGGGTTTTGAGCAAGATCCGATCCAATTTGATCGGATTTTGGTCTAGCCCGTCATCGACGCGGCGGCGATCCGGTGGCGCGGCCACTGGACGGAGATCAATGCTCCGCCTTGCCTTGCGTTTCGGAACTCGACCTGGGCGCCGGTCCTCTCCAGCAGGGTCTTGGCGATGAAGAATCCCAGTCCCATGCCGTGGTGGTTGGATCGCGACGCCTCCCCCTGACTGCGGGTCGTGACGTAGGGCTCTCCCAAGCGCGCGATGACGTCGGGTGAAAAGCCGGGGCCGTCGTCGCGAACCTCGATAATCAGCCGGTCTTCGTTGTAATAGGCGACCAGCTCGACGGATGACGTGGCGAAGTCGACGGCGTTCTCAACGAAGGCGGACAGACCGTGCAGAACTTCAGGCAGACGTTTGACTTCGAGCAAAGATGCTCCGGGCGCCCCGGCGACCTCGCTCCGGATCGTGATCTCTTCGCCCCGATACGGGTCCGCGACCTCTTCGAGGAGTTGACTGACCCCCAGGCGGGAGTGGTGCTCATCTCCGGCTTCGGGCGAGTGAGAGAGCCGGCGCAGGATGTCGCGGCAGCGTTCGGCTTGCGTCGACAGGAGCTGGATGTCGTCATAGAGGTCCGAGCCCGGCGCGTTGTTTCTCAGCATCTCCTTGGTCACCACCTGGATGGTGGCGAGGGGCGTGCCAAGCTCATGAGCCGCGGCGGCCGCCAGTCCCCCGAGGGCGGACAAACGCTGCTCGCGCGCCAGAACCGCCTGGGTGGTCGCGAGGGCCAGCTCCATGCGTGACGCCTCAGCCGACGCCTGCCAGGCATAGGCTGCGTTAAATCCTATCCCGGCGATGGCGGCGGCCCACATGCCGAACCGGTACAGCCAAGGTGTCTCGAACACCTCTCCCGCCACCCAGGGCAGGGGCAGGGCGAAAAAGAACAGGATCGTCACGCTCATTACAGACAAAAGCGCCAGCGCGGCGGCGTTGGCGGCCGGCAAGGTGGCCGCCGCGACCGTGACCGGGGCGACGATCAACAGAATGAAGGGATTTGACAGACCGCCGGTCAGGCCGATCAGGACTGACATCTCGACAAGATCAAAGCTCAGCTGAAACGCGGCCTCCCATCGACCCGTCAGCCGGCTGCCCGGCCAGGCAAGGCCGTAGGACAGGTTCATCCACGCAGCAATGGCGATGACGACAAGACAGGGCACGAGGGGCAGTTGAAAGTGAAGCCCGATATTGACGTAAAGGACCGTCAGCAACTGACCCAGGATGGAGACCCAGCGGAGCACGACCAGCGTCCGCAGGCGCAGGCCGCGCCTGGCATAGGCCCAGTCCCAGAGCCGCCCTTCGGAGGCCGCGGCCGGCGCGCCGTTTTCGTCCAGCGGGCCAAGCTCTTGCAGTGACGCAAGCGTGGGCCTAACGCTTTTTGCGCCCCGTGACACGGGCGGTTCCGGTTGATCGTCGCTGGAGGCGTAGAAGGCCATGATGCGCGCAGTCTTGCGGGAGAATGGGTTATGAAACGTTACAGCGGACCCGATTCAACGTCCAAGTCCTTGTCCGACCGGCGGCTCAAGTCTGGTCCGGGCCTTGCGATCCTTCTCGCCGTCGCCGCGGCTGTGGCGCTGCTCCTGGGCTGGTTGACCCTCGCCCAAAAGCCGACGTCTGGCGGAACCGCGGATATTGGAGGTCCGTTCCAACTGGTCGACCAGGACGGCCGTCCGGTGGACCAGACAATCCTGAAAGGCCGCTGGAGCGCTGTATTCTTCGGCTACGTGTCCTGCCCGGACATCTGTCCGGCCACCATGCAGACGCTCGCAACGGCTCAGAACCGCCTTGGCGCGGACGCCGCCCGGCTGCAGGTGGTCTTCATTTCGGTCGACCCCGCCCGCGACACCCCGGCCCAGCTCAAAGCGTGGTCCAGCCAGGCGGGGTTTCCGCGCTCTGTTCGCGCCCTGACCGGGACGCTTCCGCAGGTCACCGCTGCAGCGAAGGCGTATCGCGTCTATTTCGCCAAGGACAATCGCCCGGGCGACTACCAGGTCGCGCACAGCGCGGCGATTTATCTCATGAATCCAGAGGGCCGTTTCGTTGCGCCCCTGTCCTATGAGCAGGGGCCCGACAAGCTTGCACACGATCTGTCGGCGGCGATGCGCGGGTCCTGAAGGCGCGCGTTCAGGCCGACTTTTGGCGAACGCCTGGGGAATTTGGTCGACATTTCCTTTTTCGCAAGTGCAGCATGCTAAGTGTGGTCTGTGAGCTTGTTCGGAGCTTTGGAGGCGCGTTCTCGCCATGTTGTACGCATTGAATGAACTGGGCTATCATGCGGCGACGCCCTGGCGGCGCGTGGCGCGGGCGACGCGAGATTTCTGGAGCGCGCCCTACAATCCCGCGTCTGACTCTGCGTTCGCTCGAAATCTCAGCGCTGGGGCCGACCTGTTCGCCAATGTCACCCGCCGCTATGGCAAGCCTGAATGGATGATCGACGAAACCGTCGTCAACGGCCAAAAGGTTCGCGTGCGGCGCAATACGGCCTGGTCTTCCCCATGGGTCGATCTGGTCCACTTTGATCGAGACACATCGGATCTGCGGCGGGCCGGGCGCAGGCGCATGGATCCTGCCGTGCTGATCGTGGCCCCGCTTTCCGGACACTACGCGACCCTTCTGCGCGGCACGGTCGAGGCCTTCCTGCCGGACCATGACGTCTATGTCACGGACTGGGTGAACGCCCGACAGGTCAATGTTCTCGAGGGGCGGTTCGATTTTGCCGACTATGTCGACCATGTCCGCGACATGCTGCGCGCCGTGGGGCCAAGGCCTCACGTCGTCGCCGTATGCCAGCCCGGCCCCCCCGTCCTCGCGGCGACTACCTTGATGGCTGAGGACGGCGATGCGTCGCGTCCGGCCAGCATGACCTTCATGGGATCGCCGATCGATGCGCGGCTGTCGCCGACGGTCACCAACCGGCTTGCGGAGGAACGGCCCTTCGCCTGGTTCAAGTCGAACATGATCTACACCGTTCCTGCTCCTCATCCGGGTGCGGGGCGCCGCGTCTATCCGGGCTTTGTCCAGCTCTACAGCTTCATGAGCATGAACGCTCAGCGTCACCAGGATGCGCACAAGGCCTATTTCGAGCATCTGGTCACCGGCGACGGCGATCAGGCGGCTAAACACCTTGAATTTTATGATGAATATCTGTCGGTTCTGGACCTGACTGAAGAGTTCTATCTGCAGACCATCGACATCGTGTTCCAGACCTATCTCCTGCCGCGCGGTCTGTTGACCCATCGCGGCCGACCGGTGAAGCCCGAGGCGATCAGCGACGTCGCCCTCATGACCGTGGAGGGCGAACTCGACGATATTTCAGGTGTCGGACAGACCCAGGCGGCGCACGCCCTGTGCTCCAACATCCCGGACGACAAGCGCGTGCTGCATGTTCAGTCCAAGGTCGGGCACTACGGCGTCTTCAACGGCCGTCGGTTCCGTGAGGAGATCTATCCGAAGGTGCGGGACTTCATCCAGGCCAATGACGCCGGATCGGCCGTTTAAAGACGGTCGCTCAGCGGAATCGTGCACGGCACAGCTGCCAATTCCGCTGGGGATAGGTAGACTGCAGGGATGCTGCTTCGCGCTTTGACGGATCCGCGCCGGGGGCTAGACCACGGCGACCAAATCGACATTGCCGGTCGGTCGGTGCGGTTGCGCGTGCATGCGGGCGCCCGCCGGATCAGTCTGAGACTTGATCCCAGGGACCAGGTTATCGTGGCGACGGCCCCTGATCGCCGGCGCTTGAAGGAAGCGGTCGCCTTTGCGCAGAGTCGGGTCGAATGGATCGACGCCCAGATGCGCAAATTGCCAGCGCCTGTGTCATTCGTTCCTGGACGTGTCATCACGGTGGAGGGCGCGCCCTGTCGGCTCGAGCGCGCGGCAATGCGGATCAGTCCGGTTCTGAAGCCCGCCACCGGCGACGAACCGGCGAGACTTCTGGCCTATGGGACCGACGAGGCCTTTGCCCGTGCGGTTGTGCGCGGCCTGAAGGCGACTGCTGCCGAGCGGCTCAAGGCGCGAACGCAGGTTCACGCGTCGGCCCTAAAATGCCCGACGCCGGAAATCTTTGTGACGGACGCCAAGGGGCGCTGGGGCTCGTGTCGACAGGCCCATGCGGGGGTGCGCGCGCAAATCCGCTACAACTGGCGTCTGATCCTGGCCCCGCCATGGGTGCTCGACTACGTCGCCGCCCATGAGTGCGCCCATCTCATCGAGGCCAATCACGGCGCGAACTTCTGGGCGCTCAATCAAAAGCTTCATCCGAAGGTCAAGGAAGCGCGGGACTGGCTGAAGCGACATGGCGCGGAGCTGCACGCCGCGGGTCGATAGCCGGCCCGGACCGACGATCGCTCAAAGCCCAAGACACTGCACAAGCGCCCCCACCACCCGCAGCACGTCGTCGTCCGCCATGGCGGGAAAGAGCGGCAAGGCCAGGACGCGGTCGTACCAGGCCTCGGCCCCCGGCAGACGCATGTCGCCCAAGCGCCGTTGGAAATAGGGCTGACGATACAACGGGATATAGTGCACCTGCGTGCCCACGCCCAAGGCCTGCAGCCGTCGCATGACGTCCGCGCGGTCGATGCCGAGTGCGGGGAAATCGATCAACACCTGATAG
>Ga0316217_10001873_pt1 | contig 26442 bp, 18 predicted proteins | sample 1anoAmetaG_FD_203633 | JGI IMG/M metagenome (GOLD analysis project Ga0316217, IMG submission 203633) | Freshwater microbial communities from Trout Bog Lake, Wisconsin, USA - 1anoA | ecosystem: Environmental > Aquatic > Freshwater > Lake > Hypolimnion/Profundal zone | place: USA: Wisconsin...
CTTCGGACAGGACCACCGCGCTGGCAACTTTTGACATCGGCACCAATTTTGCATGAAAAATCCTATATGTCTAGTCAATTATGATACACTACACTAGTCATTCCGTAAACACCGAATGAGTTGTTACCCGCATACCCCGCCCACTGGACGATGAGTGAGGAGTACTGGTTAGCGAGTGGTACTGCAAAATCCGTTAGCGCCCCTCCTGACTGATTAACAATTGCCGCATTCAGGGTGGCGTTATCAGCGAAGCCGAGGATATTAAACAAATTTGGCTCGGTTCCTTTTCCGTCAGCTTGCCAAGGCGCACTGACTTGCCCAATTGCCGAACCCGCCAGCATTCCTCCCACCGTGATACACGCTAATAATCTTGATCTCATTCCATTCCCTTTTGTTGTTTCTTGACCCTCGCGTGGAGGCAACATCCGGCTCGTAGCCCACACCACGAGCCTTTACTCCGCGTGGTGGATCAATGGTTGTGATTTAAGTGGTTTAATGCTATCAGACTCGCCGATTCATGTCCATCCCGTTACCGGACATCTTCGGTCACAAATCGGACATCTAATTCCTGTCGGCGCGAAGGGCTGGCCAGAAGGGGGTGTGATTAAGACTGTCGGTCGGCCGCGGGTGATCGTAGCGTGGACAGGCTTGTCTGCCATTTCGTCGGCTTTCCAGTCGGCAGGATTTCGGCAAGGCGGGGGTGCCGAGACGCCGCCGGGCGCTTGCGGGCTGGAAAGCCTAACGAGGCTTGGGCTGTTCAGTCGGCGCTACGAGCGCCTACCGCCGACCTCGTCGACCGCACCGGCTCGGACGCCCGGACGGTTCGCTTGACACCGCGCCGCCATCCTCGCAACCTGAAGAAATGTTGGGTGAGACCGAAATGCAAACCCCCCTCGCTCCCTCAGCGCTCGCGAGACAGGCTCATGGGCGCCCCCAAGAACCACCGCCTTCACCGCTAACCTTCTTCAACCTGGCTTGGCAACCTCCGCTGAGCTTATTTTCTATGCGCGCGCTCAATTCAATACCCCTCGCCCGCCAAGCCTTGCTCGCGTTGTCCCTCTTTATCGCCTTGCTCGCCTCGCGCGCGGAGGAGTCCCCGGCGATTTCAGCCCCGCCGACGGCCCTCGCGCGCCGGGGCTATTTCCAATTGATGGACCCGGTGGAGCATCCGGATTACGACCGGCGGGCGGTCAAGCCTCCCTCCTGGAGCACTTTCAAGAATCGCACTCAGTTTACCTGCTTGCGCGGTTTCTCGGTGGAGAACGATCTCCTCGCCGGCTACGCGGAGGAATTGGAGAAGTACACGCGGACCTACGGCTTGGGCGATGTCATTTGGCCGGCCTACCCGGTGCTGTTCGCGAAAAACCTGGGCGACCTGGCCGACGAGATCCGGCGGCGCGACCTCTATTTGTTCGACATCTGGGGTTACGTGCCCGGGTCCGGTCCGGGCGGCTACTGGCAGCAGTTCAAACCGCCGTCGGAGGCGCTGGCGCTGCTCGAGTCCAAGCTGGGGGAACGCTGGCTCGGCACCGACATCGGCGAGCAGGACGGGCGCTACGTCGGCGGGTACGCCGACCAGATGACCCCCGCGTCGGCCGACCGCCGCGAACAATACTTAAACTTCCAGCGGCATTTCGCGCGGATGGGAGAGGATCTTGGGCACAAGCACGCCACGCTGGTCTCGTTGAATTTCGGCCACTATTTGCTCAAGGAGGGCACGTTCACCCTGATCGGCGCCGAAACCGCCCAAGCCTTGCCGAACTGCCAGGTTTATTACGCGTTTATTCGCGGCGCGGGCAAGCAATACGGCGCGCCGTGGTTCGGGAACGCCTCCGTTTACAACCGCTGGGGTTACAAGAGTTATGACGTCCCGGCCGGAAGCGAGGCGGCGGACCACGGACCCGCCAAAGGCTCCAGCCTGAGCCTGCTGAAGCGGTTGCTCTACAACCACATTGCCTATAACAGCGTCGCCGTCGGTTTTGAAAGCGGCTGGTTTCAAGGCGGGGACCTCTCGCCGATCGGCCGCATCCAACAAGCCGCGCAGCGTTGGGTCAAGGAGAACGGCCAACCCGGCGTGATGCATACGCCCGTGGCGCTGTTGCTCGATTTCCATTCCGGCTGGACCTTTCCCCGCCATCTGTATTCCGACAATCTCTATCGCGTTTGGGGCAACCTGCCTTATGAGCCGGGCGATTTCCTGACGGACGCGGTGCTCGACCTGCTCTACCCCGGCTACCAGAATTCCTCCTATTATCATGACGAATCGGGGTTCCTCGCCCCGACTCCCTACGGGGACATCGCCGATTGCCTGTTGAGCGACGCGCCGGGCTGGCTGCTGGCGCGTTACCCGGTGGTGGTAGTGGCCGGCCGCCTGGCCGGCGGGCGCGAGCTTCGCGACAAACTCCAGGCCTATATGGAGCATGGAGGGCGCCTGGTGGTCACCTCCGGCAACCTGGCTCGGCTGCCGGGCGGACTCGGCGGGCGTACCACCGCCGCTTCCGACCTCTCGATTGACTGTGGCAAAGGCAAGCTGACGTTGTTCGCCAGCGAGTTCGGGATCGATTTAAAGCCCGTCGCCCCTCTGCGTGGTCAAATCGACCAGCCGTTGCCGAAACCCTATTCGCTCCGGCCCGAAGTCCGCCAGGCGCTGGAGGAGATTTTCCGCGGGCAGGCGCTCTTCCAAGCGGGCGGGGCCGATCTCAGCCTGGTCACCTGTCGGAAAGCGCCGGGCGAGTACCTCCTTTGCGTTGCGAATAACTCGTGGCGGGCGCAGCCGTTGAGCATCGTTTCCCACTGCGGGGTGGTGGCGTCGATCCGGGAATTGCCGCTGGATGTTTCGGAAAAGAGCGCGATCGGCTACTTGCCGCCGGGCGTGGAGGCGGGCGGCCTCGGCGCGACCGGCCCGGACACGATCGCCGGCGGTGAGGTGCGAATTCTCCAAGCGCGCGTCAAGGAGGCGGGCGTCGAGGAAATTCCGCGCCTCGCGCCGCCAGCTCGTCCGCGCGGGCGGGCCTTGCCGCTCCGCCATGCGCGCTCGATTACCGAGGAGGTCCTCGCCCGGCCTACTTTCTTCGAGCACTTCGACGGGGTCGTCGTGGAGGGGCGTTACCTGCGCGAGCGCGAGACGGCGGCGCTGCGCGAGGAGGCCGGCTGGATTCGGCGCCAGGGGCTGCGCGTCTTTGTCGACTTGAGCGCCGGCATCAACCTCTATCCAGGCCTGCGCCTCATCGATAATGTGGCCGCGGATTATGCCGCCAGCCTGGAGGCGATCACCAACGTCATCGCCAAAATGGAAGCCATCGGGTCGCGGGACCTGGTGCTTTCCCTGCACCGTTACCCGGAAAACAATTTCACCGACGCCCAAACCCAGGCCGCCTTCGAGGCGACGCTCAAGGCCCTGGCCACCCACGCCGCCGTCCGGCAAGTGACCCTGCACCTGCGCCTGGCCCTCGGCAAGCCGCCCTGGAGCCTCCCCGAGGCCGCCCGGATGCTGGACCGCGTCGGGGCCGCTAACCTGCGCCTGGCAGCCAGCACGGCGCTGCTGCCGGCCTCGCCCGAAAACAGCGAACTTCGCGCCGCGTTGACCTCAAAGCTCGGCGTTTGGCTCCTGGCCGCGCCCCGGGCGGATCTCGCGGGAAAGACCTGGGACGCCCATGCGCCGCTTCACGCCGCCTCTTCCGCCGCCGCCATGGCCCGGTGGCTGGCGCTCTCGCCGCAGACCCCGGTTCTCTTCGACGCGGTCTATGCCGATGCGGACGACGAGTACCTGGACGCTGCCGCTCTGAAAGACGCGCTCCCGGTTCCGATCGCACATTGACTTCGCGCGGAGTCGCGCCAGAATTGCGCTGTGAAATTCGGCGCGATCCTGTTTTCCGCGGCGCTCGGCTGCCTGTCTTTGGCCAGGGCGGGGGACTGGCCCCAATGGCGCGGTCCCGAGCGCAACGGCATCTCCACCGAGACCGTCCGGTCGACCTGGCCTCCGTCCGGACCGCCCGTCCTTTGGCGCGCCTCGATCGGCATCGGTTTTTCCTCCCTCTCTATCAGTCGCGGGCGGGTCTGCGCCATGGGCAACACCAATGAGCAGGACACGGTCTGGTGTTTCGACGCCAGGACCGGCCGGGAACTCTGGAAATTTTCTTACGCCGCGAGACTGGACCCGCAGTATTACGAGGGGGGGCCGGGCGCGACGCCCACCATCGATGGCGGCCGGGTTTTCACGATCGGTAAATGGGGCGACGTCTGCTGCCTGGACGCCGCGACCGGCGCGGTTGTGTGGCGGCAGGACTTGCGCCAGGCGGGGCTCAAGCCCAATCGCTGGGGTTTCGCCGGCTCGCCTTTGATCTGGCGGGACCTCGTCATTCTCAACGCCGGCGCCGCCGGCATCGCCCTCGAACGCGGCAGCGGCCGGATCGCCTGGTCCACCGGCACGAACGCCGCCGGCTACGCCAGCCCGGTGCTCCTCAGGTCTGGCGACGCGCCCGTCGCGCTCATTTTCGCCGCCAAGCACTTGGTCGCCATCAATCCCCAAACCGGCCGCGAACTCTGGCGCTTTCCCTGGGAGACGAAGTGGGACACCAACAACTCCGATCCGCTGGTCCACCCGAAGGGCGTGTTCCTCTCCAGCTTCAGCCGGGGCTCGGCCCTCATTTCGGTCCAGGACCCCGCGCCCGCGCTCCTTTACCAGACCAATTCCCTCTACAATCACTTGAGCCCCGGCATCTTGTTAGGAGATTACCTGTACGCCTTCAACGGCGAGGCGAAATTCAAGACCGACTTTCGTTGTCTCCATGTGCCGACCGGGGCAACTCTGTGGTCGGAAAAAGACCCGGCGTTTGGTTCTCTGATCTGCGCCGGGGGCCGGCTGATCATTCTCTCGGAAAAGGGGGAGCTTTGCCTGGCGGAAGTCTCGCCTTCGGGCTTTAAGATGCTGGCCCGCGCGGCGGTGCTGCCGGGGGTGTGCTGGACCCCGCCGGCCCTGGCCGACGGTTTGCTTTACGCGCGCAACGCGCAGGGCGAACTCCGCTGTCTGGATTTGCGGCCCGCCGTCGCTCCCCGCTAGAGCAAGGCCTGCTGTTTGACGCCAGGTGGGCGCAGGCCGAGTTTGGCGAAACTCTTTTCGGTGGCGACCCGCCCCTGGGGCGTGCGCTTGAGGTAGCCTTCCATGATGAGGTAGGGTTCATAAACCTCCTCGATGGTGTCCGGCTCCTCGCCCACGGCCACCGCCAGCGAGCTGATCCCCACCGGCCCGCCGCCGAATTTGGTGATGATGGCCTCCAGGATGCGCTTGTCCATTTCGTCCAGGCCGTTCTCGTCGATCTCGAGCATGGCCAGCGCCTTGTCCGCCACCTCCAAGGTGATGCGGCCCTGGTGTTTGACCTGGGCGTAATCGCGCACGCGGCGCAGCAGGTTGTTGGCGATGCGCGGGGTTCCCCGGCTCCGCCGCGCTATCTCGAGCCCCCCAAGGTCCTCGATCTCAACCTCCAGCAACCGGGCCGAGCGCAGGACAATCCGGTGGAGTTCCTCGGCCTCGTAGTAGTCGAGGCGCTCGCGGATGGCGAAGCGGGTGAGCAGTGGCGCCGTCAACAGTCCGCTGCGGGTGGTCGCGCCGATTAATGTGAAGCGCGGCAGGTTGAGCCGCACGCTGCGCGCGTTGGGGCCCTGGTCAATGATGATGTCCAGTTTGAAATCCTCCATGGCCGGGTAGAGGTATTCCTCGATGGTCTTTTGGAGGCGGTGGATCTCATCGATGAAGAGCACGTCTCCCTCTTCGAGGTTGGTGAGCAGGCCGGCCAGGTCGCCGGCCTTTTCAATCGTGGGGCCGCTGGTGCTCTTGAGGCTGGCGCCCATGGCCTTGGCCAGGATGTTGGCGATGGTGGTCTTGCCCAGGCCCGGCGGGCCGCTCAACAGGACGTGATCGATCGCCTCGCCCCGCTGCTTGGCCGCCGCGACGGTAATCTCCAGGCGCTCCTTGACCTTGGCCTGGCCGGTGAAGTCCGCGAACAACGAAGGACGCAGCGTCATCTCGAGCGCCACATCCGGCTTCGCCAGCACGTCGGTTAATTTCCGTTCAGCCATCGCCACTGCCTAAAGAATGGGCATTCAGGGCCGCCGCGCAAGGGTAAACGCGGCGAGAACATAGCGGCGGGAAAGATTTGTGAATTATGACAGAAAAATTGAGGATAGAAAAATGGGGCGGGAAAAGGCCCTTTCGCCCGGCGGGTTTGATCCCCGAGTTGAATCCGGGTCTTGCTTCATTTTTCTGTCTCCAATATTTCTGTCCATATTCTTCCCCTCGTCGGCGCTCCTCCAGGCCCGAGCGGAAGGGTCCATGACAGAAAAATTGAGGACAGAAAAATGGGACCGGAAAGACGCTTTCACACCGTCTTATTCGCCCTTGATCTGAACCCAGCCTCTTCATTTTTCTGTCGCCGTTCTCGCCGTCCGTTGTGCCGTAATGCGAGTGAAGCGGACCCTTTTGAGGCTGATATTGGCCCAGAGCACGGCTTCCAGGTTGGTATGACTGAGGAAACGATGGATGTGCGTCTCGAAATTGGATTCTCCCTCGTGCAGGGCCGTCAATAGGAAGGCCACGCCCGGGGCCGCCAAATGGATTCTCTGGTGGCCGAGGCTATAATTCGAAGTAAACACCTCCGCCTCGGCGAGCACGCGGTTCTGACCGCCCAGGAAATAGGTCACCCCTTCCTCGTAAAGTTGTAAATCGAGCCCCGTTCCCCAATCGCGCAAGAGTTCGGTGAGGATGTCTCGGAACCCTGCGGCTCCTGGAACCCGGTCGCTCCAGCCTGAGTCGCTTATGGCGAACCGGATGCGATCCGCCCGCGAAAGGGCGCTGTTCACGAACTCATGCTCCACGGTGTCTTTCTTGAGGTTTACCAATTTGCCGTGTCCAAGTTCCGCGAGGAGGAGGTAATGAAGAAGCTGCGCCGAATGGCGCGGAGCAAGGGCATCCACGGTTTTCATTTCGAAAACACCGCCCCCTTGGACCAGGGCATCAATATAGTGGGCTTTCGTGAAGGCGCCGTGAGTGGCATCGATCCGGACTTCAAGTTCAACGCCTGGATAACGGTGTGCGAGTTCGCGCTTGTAAATCTTCTCGTCGAAGAACCGGCCGAATTCACAGTGAATTTCAAAAATACAACCCATCACGCCGTAAGCCAGGTCGCCGAATTCCGCTTGAGAGAGGCGGCGAATAGGGGTGTGGGTTACGATGGGCATGGCGACTGATGGCAAGCGAATTCCTGAGGGAAAGGCCTATGACAGAAAAATGAAGGACATAAAAACATGGCGGGAGAAGGCGCTTTAGCTCGTCGCGTTTGGTCCCCAAGTCGGATCCGGGTCTTGCTTCATTTTTTTCGTCACCGATTTTCCCGCCGCGGTTCCCTGTTGAAGTAGGGCCGCAAGTCGGGTAACCTTCGGGCAGTGCTATGACATTGACAGAGAAAATCTTGGCGCGCGCGTCCGGCAAGGCCCGTGCGCGGGCGGGGGACAATATCTGGGTAAACGCGGACGTGCTGATGACTCACGACGTTTGCGGCCCGGGTACGATTGGCGTCTTCAAGCGCGAATTCGGCCCCGCCGCCCGCGTGTGGGATCCTAAGCGGATTGTCATTATCCCCGACCACTACATCTTCACCGCCGACTCCAAGTCGAACCGCAACGTGGACATCCTGCGGGATTTCGTGAAGGAGCAGGGCATCACGTATTTCTACGACGTGATCGATGACCCGAGCGGGCATTGGGTGTTCGACCCGGCCAAGGGGCCGCTCCAACGCCAGCACGGCTCGAACTATGCCGGCGTCTGCCACACCGCGCTGCCGCAAAAGGGCCATACCCGGCCCGGCGAGGTGCTTTTCGGCACCGACTCGCACACCTGCATGGCCGGCGCTTTCAATCAGTTCGCCACTGGCATCGGCAACACCGACGCCGGCTTTATCATGGGCACGGGCAAATTATTGATCAAGGTGCCCGAGACCATGCATTTCCGGCTGGAAGGCCAATTGCGGCCGGGCGTGATGGCCAAAGACATCATTCTCCATTGCATCGGCGAGATCGGCTCCGACGGCGCGACCTATCGCGCCATGCAGTTCGATGGCCCGGGCGCCACCGGGCTCAGCCTCGACGACCGCATGACCATCGCCAACATGGCGATTGAGGCCGGCGGCAAGAATGGCATCTTCGAGTTCGACGCCAAGACCCAGGCCTTTGTCGAGCAACGCTGCAAACTCAACGGGACCAAGACCGCCTTCGAACCGGCCTTGCGGGACCGCAAGGAGAAGTTCTTCTCCGAGTTGGTGGTCGACCTTTCTCAACTGGAGCCGACGGTGGCCTGCCATCCGGACCCGGGCCAGCGCAAACTGGCCAAGGAGTTGGGCCAAATTAAACTCGACCGCGCCTACATCGGCTCTTGCACCGGCGGCAAGACCAGCGATTTCCTCGAATTCGCCCGCATCCTCCAGGGCAAGCGGGTGGTCATCGACACCTTCGGCGTACCCGCCACGCCCGAAATCCTCCACGACCTTCAGACCGCCCGATGGGGGGACCAGACGGTCTGGCAAATCCTCCTCAATGCCGGGGTGCAGATGACGGAGAACTCCGGCTGCGCCGCCTGCCTGGGCGGCCCGGTGGATACCTTTGGACGAATGAACGCGCCTTTGAAGTGCATCAGCGCGACCAATCGCAATTTCCCGGGGCGCATGGGCCACAAGGATTCCCAGGTATTCCTCGCCTCGCCCGCCACCGTGGCGGCCAGCGCGCTGACCGGGAAAATTACGGATCCGAGAGAATACTTGCCCTCGTAGGATTAAGATCCGTCCCAACCCGGAGGGTTGGCAAAAGGTAGTCCGGAGGTCGGCGCCAGGTGCAGACCTCCGGTAACGGGTCCGAATCGTTCCAGCACCCTGGAGGGGCGCCAGCGTCCCGCTACCTCTGCCGGGTGGATGTGGGAGTGAGAACCGAGGATCCGGCGGTATCGCTTCCGCCTGCGCGGCGGACGCTACGGGGGACAGGTCGCTCAACCGTCGGCTACCCGATGGCAAGCCTCCGGTCTGGAGGGCGGGAAAGCATCCCCGTCTCCTCCAGAGGAGGGAACGGGGATGCTCTGATCCTCCGGCGCGTTCGCGGCCGAAGCCGGTTAATCGAGCACCGGGTCGCTGCCGTCGAGCATTTTCACCGGATTGTGCAGGAAGTATTCTTTGGTCAGCGCCTTGACCATGGTGGCGCGATGGTCGTAGAGGCGCTTGAGCTTGCGCGGTTTGTGCCGGGCCAGCGCGTAATGCGTCAATAACGGCATGGCGATGGTGGTGTCGGTATAACACACGACCGCGTCGGGCAGACGTTTCGGGTCCACCTTGCCCCAGCTTACCGCTTCGCTCGGCGTCGCCCCGGAGAGTCCGCCCGTGTCCGGCCGCGCGTCCGTGACCTGGAGGAAATAGTCCTGGCCGAATTCTTTGATGCGCAGGACTTCCTGGATCTGGGGTTCGGTCTGGAGGATGAAGTTTTTCGGGCTGCCGCCGCCCCACAGCACCACGCCGCTCTTGCCGCCGGCGCGCTTGGCCGCCAGCACGAAGGCGGTGGTCTCGTTGACGTCGATGGACGGGTTGAGCCGCAGCTTGTTGCCGCGGAGTTCGACTCCAGCCACGTTCATGCCGATGGTAGAATCGCCGGGCGATGAGGTGTAGCAGGGCACGCCGGCGCGGTAAGCGGCGGCGAGCACGGAGACATCCTCCAGGCCGGCCTTGCGTTCCCATTCGGCGCAGTACTTGCCGAGCAAGTAATGGAGTTCGGCCGTGCCCATTTCCTTCTGGAATTCGGGTTGGACGAGCATCCCGCGGAGGATTTCGTCGGTGGCCATGAGGCAATCGCTATAGCCGAGCAACACGTCGTAAACGCGCACGATGTCATTGTTGCGCAAATCGGTGTCGTCGAACCTGAAATCGCCCACGCGCACCGGGTAGTTCAGCGCGAAATGCATGTCGTGGTAAAGATTGGCGCCCGTGGCGACGATCCAGTCTACAAACCCCGCCTTGATCAGCGGCACAATACTCGAACAGCCCATGCCGGCCGGGGTGAGCGCGCCGGCGAAACTCATGCCGATCGTCACGTCCTGCTCCAGCATCTTGTTCGCGAAGAGTTGGACGCCCTCTTTGAGCCGGGCCGAGTTATAGGCCAGGAACATCTCATCAATGAGGTCGGGCAGCTTTTCCTTGCCGGAGATATTCTTCGGGAGAATCCGTTTACCCGACATGTATTGCTCCCGGTGCGGACACTCCTTTTTCTTCATCCATTCCGGCGTTTCGGACAGGTCGGGGCGAGCCCGCGCGTGCTTTTTTTCACTCTTAGCCATAATTCAAATTATCGAGACTATCGTTTGTCCCGGCAACAATAACCGCCCGTGGCGGATTGCCAATCCTAAATTGAAAAGCGCCTCTGGATGTTTCCATCCAGAGGCGCCGGTTATGAGGCTTGGCGGACTTCCGGTCCGCGCGGGTTATTGAACCCGGTCAACGCCTTACGGCGCGAGGCTATAGAACATGCGAGCGCCGGTCGCGGTGGTGGCGTACGGGCTTGTTGCGCCCGTGATGACGGTCCACGGCCCGCTCGGGCTTGTCGCGGACTGGAGCTTATGACTGGCGTCCGCGGACCAGGTGATGGTGACGGCGGCGCCGTTGTGAGCGACCTGCAAGGCCGGGCGACTCGGCGGAACCGGCACCAGGAGGCGCAGATCTGTGCGGAAACCGATGGGACCCGCTGAAGCGTTTACCACGTAGAAATCCAGCGTATTCGTCCCGGCTACCAAACCGTTGGTCGCCGTTAGGGTGTAGGGAACCAACGCGGCGAACCCTGCGCTCATGTCGGTGACTCCAGTGCTGACGCCGTTGATGGTGAGGTTGGTAACGTAATTATCCACCCCCCAAGCGCCGCTGAGAAGGACTTTCGAGACGTCATAGCCCGTCAGGTTGATCTTGGTTTCAAACGTGAACAGGCCCGCGCCGTCCCCGGTGCCTTGGTTCGCCTCGGGCGCGATCCAGGACGAGTTCGGACCGTCCGGCACCCACACGCCAGCCTGAACGGGCCAGGCATGGTTCACCACCAGGGCATCGGGGCCGGGGAAGTTCGGATCGTCGCTGTAAACGATGGTGTAGTGCGGGTCGACCGTGGCCGGCGCCAGGAGCGTGCCGTCGGCGGCCACACCCGTGCCGAAGACGACGCCGCTGACGGGCTGGTAGGCCACGTTCAACAGGGCGGCAACACTATTGGTTGAACCCGACGCATTGGAAACCAGGAGCGAGTAGAGACCGGAATCGGTCGCTTGGACGTTGGCCAAAACCAGCGTCGCGGTCGTCTGGCCCGAGATAGCGGCCCCGTTTTTCTCCCACTGGAAGCTGAGCGGCGCCGAGCCCGCGGCGGCGGCCGTGAACGTAACCGTATCCCCAACCACCGCAGTCTCGCCCAGGGGTTGCGTGGTAATGGTCGGCGGAACGCCGGGCGGGATGAGGATGTTGCTCAACTGATACTCGACCCGGAAACCTGCCGGGCCGACCAAGGCGGTGCTGGCGACAAAGTCCAGGGTGTTGGTCCCGGCCACCCAGTTCAGCGCGTTGGTGCCGTAAATCGTGAACGCGGTGAAGTAGCCAGGAGAAAGGCTCTCCGGATTGCCCGTGGAGAGACCATTGATGCGGATATCCGTGCCGTAGGCGGGCGTGGACCACTGGCCCTGGATGACCAGGGTGCTCGGGTCGCGCCCCGTCAGGTTCAGGATCGTCCGATAGACGTACTCGCCGGCAGCGCTGGAAGTGGTGTCCTCCTGCGGACCGACCCATTGCGAGGTGGCGCTGTCCGCCATCCAGCCACTGCCCAGCGGGCTTTCCACCACGGCCGCCCCCGGACCCGTATCCGGATTGACCACCAGTTGGTAGTGGGTGTCCTGAGCCCCGGCGGCCAGGATCACGCCCTTGTCATCCACGCCGGTGGCGAAGAGGCCCGGAATCGGCTGATAGACCGTGAGGCGCGCGACCGCGGTCGTGACGCTGCCGGCGCTGTTGCTGATGACCAGCGAGTAATTGCCGTCGGACGGCTTCTGGACGCTGACCAGTTTCAGCGTCGGCAGGTTGGCCCCCGCGAGGGGGGCGCCGTTGAACAGCCATTGGTAACTTAGCGGTAGCGCCCCCACACCTTGACCGGTGAAGGTGGCCGTGTCCCCGACCGTAACCAATAGCGACTGCGGGTTTCCAGTGGGAGTGACGAAGGGAGCCGCGCCCGCCGCGAGCGGCAGGATGGTGACGTTATCGATGAGGGCGGTCGTGTCGCCGCCCGTCGGACTGTCCTTGAGGAAGTCCAGCTCCAGGCTGGCGTTGGTCGCGATGAATACATCGCTATAGACCTCGTAATACGAGTTGGCTCCGCCCACCGGATTGATGGCGTGAGCCGCCACAACCGTCGCGCCGCCGATGAGCACTTGAATGGAGGGGACCCCCGTTCCGGTCCGCGCGTTCTCGTAGTAATGCACCACATAGGCGGACCCCACGGTAAACCCGCTCACCACCTGGCTGAGGGTATCGCCGCTGGCCTGGATGAAGCAGATCTGAGACCCGTTGGGGATCACGCCGTTGTCGGCGAAGGGACTGGAACCGGCGGGGTTGATGCCCGCGCCGCCCGGATTGCTCAAGTTCCATCCCGTGATCAGCCCGTTGCCGCCGGAAGCGCTGGCGTACCCCGGGTACGCCCAACCGGTGTCGGTTTCAAAGCTCGGGTTGGTCAGAGCCATGCCGACGGTCAGCTTGGCCACGCTGCTGGTGACCGAGCCCGCCGAATTGGCCGCGACGACGTCATAATTGCCGGCCGTCAGACTGGTGCCGGCGACGGTGTAGGCGGAGGATTGGGCCCCGGAAATATTGGCGCCGTTCAAACGCCACTGATAAGTCGGGATCGGAAGGCCGAGCGCCATCGCGGTAAAGGTGGCCGGCACGTTTTGGGAAACGACGGCTGCCTGTGGCTGGCTGATGATGATGGGACCGACGTTGCCGCTCACGGCCTGGCGATTGCTGAAACCGTTAACGTGTCCGGTTTGGTTGGCGTTGTTGACGGGGAAGATCTGGAGGGTGACGCTCCCGCTGCTGTCCGCGGTATAAGTATAGGTATAGCGAATGCCGTGGCGCGCACCGTCGGTGTCATACGCGTCCTGGTTCACGGTCAGCCAATCAGCGCCGGCGTTCAAGCTGAGCCAGCGGTTTCGCGATTGGCCGGTGATCGTGGCGTCGGATGCCATCTCAAAGGCCGTCGAGTAGATCGTCGCCACGTACTTGGTCCCCGGCGTCAGCCCGGTGATCGTGATGCTCTCGGAATTGCCCACCGGCAAGGATCCACCATAGACAAAGTCTTGCGCGAGGGGATAGCCCGTGCTCGTGGCGTCAACGGCGGTCGAGTTGTCGACCCCATAGGTCGCCGGCAAATGAGCCGTCGAAAACCGCCCCGCAGCCTTGGGGCTGCCGCCCGGGATACCGGTGAAGGTGACCCCGTTGACAACAAAACTTGCCGACGTGTTGAACGCGTAGGCGTGGGTGTAATAGAAAGTCTGGTCCACGCCGATGTCGCTATCGTCGTTCCAGGGGCCAACGGCCCATGAGCCGTTCGCGGGCGCGATTTGGAAGTTATCCACCATCACGGTGTTGGTCCCGACGACGGAACTCGCGGAGTCGTTTACCAGGGAGAGCGTCTGCGACGCGCTGGCGGCGGTGAAGTCAAACGCCAGGTGCGTGTAGGGGATGTTGGCCGCTCCCGCGGGCCAGATGCCCAAGGCCAGCATTTCAGTGCTGTCGATCCAAACGCGGAGCGGCGTGTTTTGGCCGCTCGAGGCGTTGGCGCGGAAGGTCACGTGGTACGTCGCGCCGACGGTCAGACCGGAGATCGTCGTGCTCAAGGTCGTCTGGGCGGCGCTGTTCACATCGCCGCCGGATTGAATGAAGGCGACGTTCTTGCCGTCGGGAATGATGCCGTTGTTGGCAAACGGGTTCTTGCCTCCGGCCGGGTTGAGGCCGACCTGGTCGGTCGGATCGGCGGTCCAGCCGGTAATCGCCTTGTTGACGCTGACAAAGCCGGGCGCCGTGGCGAAGGTGTCGGTTTCAAAGCTCGGGTTGGTAATGGTCTGGCCGAGGGCGGCCTGACAGGCCAACGCGGTGAGGGCGCCGCCTAAGGTGGCGGCGCGCTGAAAAGTCCATGGGGACTTATTTAATCTACGATTCATAGGTTTGTTTTCGGTGCGGTGTTTGTTGTTTGGGTTCCGACGACTGAAATCGACGCCAGGTATTCAGCGATCCTGGGGGGAAGGACGGCAGGGCCTCCGACTGCGGTGCGGGCATCCTGCAAGCGCCAAAAACTCGACTCGCTCCCGACCGGTTTTGGGATCCGGGGACTCTGACGGTGCCGGCGGAGCGGCGGAGCATTTCATAGCGAGCGTAAAGATGGACATTCGGAAGCTACCCAAAACCGAAAACGATGTCAAATTAAGATCCTGTCAAATAGCGACCGGCGGTAAGCGCGATCCAACGGGCCTTTAGCCTCCGCAGCCCGTGATTTTGCTCGAAAGCGGCCATTATCCGACCTATGTTTTCCCCGCTATGCGATGCGCTTACGCGGGGTTGGGACGTTCGGTTCTCCGGCTCGTGATCCTGACGGGATTGGTTCTGGTCGGCGGTTGTACGACGTTCAATCACGACTGGGCCAAAGCTGGCCGCGCGGACCTCCCCGCTCCCGGCCTCCTGGGCCGCTGGGAGGGAAACTGGCTGAGCGGGGTCAATGGGCATAACGGGAGTTTGCGTTGCGTGGTCACGTCGCAGAAGGACGGCGCCTACAAGGCCCGTTTTCACGCGATCTACCGGAAAGTGATTGGCTTTGGCTACACGGTCCCGTTGAAGGTAACGGAAACCAATGGCGTGTTCGTGTTTAGCGGCCAAGCCAACCTGGGTTGGTGGGCTGGCGGAGTCTACACCTACGCGGGGCAGGCCGAAGGAACCAACTTCTTCTCCACCTACCGTTGCAAGTACGATCAGGGCACGTTTCAGATGAACCGGCTGCCTTAGCCGTTCGCGCCGAAACAACGACGGAAGGCGCGACGCGAATCTGCAAAAAACCATTACACTTTACGGCGCGACGTTAATTTATTGGTAATCAATTACTTGGGTATGTGAATCGGTAATTACCACCCGGGCTGTCGGATTGGTTTACAGTAGTCCGCAGGCCGAGTTGGTTTTTCCGGCGACGTCATGAAGGAGACAACCAAGGCTAAGTTATTCGCGGGCAGCAACTTCCTCAGTGATTATTTTAGCGATGATGAGGTGGAACGAGTTTGGCGCGATAAATGCTTCCGAACCCATCAAATACGATGGTAACCCTCAAAAACTAACAGCATTAGCATCATGAGAATACAACTTCTATTGGTTTCAGCAATGGCGTGCGGGGCAGGAATACTCACCGCCGCGGCTGCGGACAGCAACGTCGCCCTCAATAAACCGGTTTACCTGAATGGAACCGGAACCTATTTCACCGGCGGCTGGGCGACCGCCGATTATACCGGTTCCGCCGCCAGCATAGTCAATGGCGTTCCAGTTCCTGAGTAGCAAGAGTGGGATCGAGGTTCTGTGTGGTGGAATGGAAACGACGGGCCCGACAATAATATAGTGATCGATCTTCAAGGCACGTAATCGATCAACCGGTTGCTTGTTCAGGCGGATGATAACGATACGTACCAAGTAGATTACCACAACTCAGGGGTTTGGAAACCCGCCTGGACTATTCTTCCTCCGGGAGGCTATGGTTTGACCACGAGCACTGTGGATTTGAGCACTCCTATTGTGGCGAGTGAATTGCGGGTCACCGAGATTGGCGGAGACGGCCTTTATGCGGTTTTCCAGGTTGAAGCTTTTGTGCCTGAAGCCGCTTCAACACTTCCATTATTGAGCGCAGCCATGGGCGGCTTACTGTTCTTCCGTCGGCGGTACGCGCAGGCTCGACGTTAGATGAGGCCCTCGCCGGCAAGGGCATTGCGGTCTCCTTTCCCGCGAGCCTAACCTCCTGACTCGAGGCCCGGATTTTCAGCAAATATAGCTCCACTGGCTACCCATCCCGTGGAGCTTTTTTTTTGGGCCTTTTCACTCCAGGATCGTTTGTCTCCTCGCTTCCAGCCAAAGCCCCCAACGGCAGGAAAATCGGAATGCAAATTGACCTTCTCCCGACCATCCCGCGAGACCATTAATCTACTTGTCCCCCTGTCGCGGCTTGGTTAGGTTAGCCTCATGAAGACCACGCTTTCTCGCCGTAGGTTTCTTGGAACCTCGATTTTTAGCGGTTCGGCGCTGCTGCTGTTGCCCCGAGCCCGGCTCGCCTTCGCCTACGAAGCCAACAGCAAACTGAATATCGCCGGCATTGGGATCGGCGGCCAGGGACGATCGGACCTCGACAATATATCTGGCCTCGGGGTGAACATGGTCGGCTTGTGCGACGTGGACAAGAAACGCGCGGGCGAAACCTTCCAAAAACATCCGCAGGCCAAGCCGTTCACCGATTTTCGGCGGATGCTGGACGAGATGGACAAGGAGATCGACGCTGTGGTGGTAGCTACGCCCGACCACACCCACGCCGTAGCCGCCGTGGCGGCCATGAAGCGGGGCAAACATGTGTATTGCGAAAAGCCCCTGACCCGCACCGCGCATGAGGCGCGCGTCATGCGCCTGACCGCCCGCCAGCACAAGGTCGTCACCCAGATGGGCAACCAAGGCAGCGCCGAAAACGGCCTGCGTCGCGCCGTCGAACTGGTTTGGGGCGGCGCGGTGGGTGAGGTCCGCGAAGCGCATGTGTGGTTTGATGGCGGCAATGGACCGCAGAAGCGTCCGACGGACCAACCGCCAGTGCCGGAGTCGTTGTCCTGGGATCTCTGGCTGGGACCCGCCGAGGAACGCCCATACCACCCGTGTTACCTCCCGGGGACGTGGCGGGGCTGGCGCGCTTTTGGCAGCGGCATCGTGGGGGATTTTGGCTGCCATACGGGCAACCTGATGTTCCGGGCGTTGCGCCTCGAGGAGTTATGGAACCCTCCGCCCGGGTCGAAAGCCAAGCAGAATACTATTCGGGTGGAGGCCAAGCCATCCGAAGTGGACCAGGAGGGCTATCCGTCTTCGATGGTCACGACGGTCGAACTTCCCGAGCGCGGCGCGCTGCCGCGGGTTAAGTTGCTGCTTTACGCCCAGACCAAGCCTTCCGAGGATTTGCTCCTGGGCCATCCCCGCGGCGGGTGGGGCGATCTTCTGGTGGGATCCAAAGGCTCGATCTACTCCGATTGCCCGTGGAACACGCGGTTTGTCTTGTTGCCGAAGGACCAATTCAAAGACGTGAAGGGCGGCCCGCCGCAAACGTTGCCCGTCGCCAACGGCCATCATCGAGAATGGGTCGAGGCGTGCAAAGGCAACGGCAAGACCTTCTCCAGTTTTGAGATCGGCGGCCCGCTCACGGAGTTGATGCAAGTGGTGAACCTCGCCACGTTGGTGGGAGGCCCGGTTGAATACGATGCGCTCAGCGGCCGGGTTTTGAACTCGAAGACCGCCAGCGACCTGCTCCACCGGACCTACCGCAAGGGTTGGGCGATCTGAGGCGCGAGCTGGGCCCCGAGGTCCAGCCGCGCTGCTTGTATTCGGCCTGACCAGACTATGCGGTCGGCGTTTCCATGGCTGGGAGGAGATACGACTCGCGGAGCGAATGAGCGCGGCGGAACCAGGAACAAGAAGACTATAGACAGAAAAATTGGGGACAGAAAAATGGGAGGAAAGGAGAAACCTCCGGGGTTCCCGCCGCCCATTTTTCTGTCAGCATGAAGCCAAATACACCCCCCGCGAGGACGATAGCCTCTGGACGAAGGACTGGGAACTCATCCGGAAGATCCGGGCGATAGGTGAAGGCATAATCTTCGGCAGAAACCGTTTAGAATCAGGCCGGTCTCTCAGATGGTGGGAGACTGCTTGGATGGGAGTTCCCGTGAGAGACGGCAGCGATTCAGGAGCGTTTACAACGGACGAATGGAGCCAGCATCCCGCCTGGCGATTGGGTTCAGGTTCCTCTTAAGCCGTCGATTCTCACGATTTCCTCTCGGTCCCCTTTGTGCATTAGCATGTCCGGTAACCGCATTGACGGGCGTCGCCTCCCCTGATACCATACTCCCGTTATTTGGTATGTGCCGAACGGTTAGGTGAAGTGGCACAGGCTTCTGGATTGGGCTCCAATGTGGAAGCTTATTTTGCGCGGTGGTTAAGAAGCTGTACGGATAGGGCAAACAAGATGAAAACGACACGGGTAGTTTTGACGGTAGTGACGGCTGTTACGCTCGCCTCTGTTTCCAGGTTACGGGCGCAACTTATCACCGGTAAGATCTGGGAAAATCCGGGGGGGCCAGATGCGACCCTTGCGAATATCCCCAACACAACTCCGGATTTCGCTTTCACTTTTCAAGGTCCAAACTTTAGATTCGACAGCCGTCTCAACGGGCACGATAGCGCGAATTACACCGTCGGTAGCTGGCTGGCAAGCGGCGGCGTCAACAACCCGTTGTTCAATAGTTCTCTGGTCCACAAGTCAGACACCATGAATAACACGATTCTCGAATTCACGGGTAACATCACGGTGAGTTCGGGACAGTCGTTTACCTTCACGCATGATGATGGCATGCTGCTCACCATAAACGGCCAGGCTGTTATCAACAGCGTTTCCCCCATCCCGCCAACGTCTGACACCGGAACCTATACCGGAAATGCTGGGACCTATGCTTTTACCCTCATTTATGCCGAGAATAACGGAGCCCCGGCGGTCCTGACCGGGGCCGTCCCCGAGCCCACGTCCATGGTCGTCGGCGCGTTGCTGCTGCTGCCGTTCGGCGCGAGCACCCTGCGGAAATTCCTGAAGAGCCCGGCGGCGTAATTGCGGACCCGAGCAGATTCCTTACCCTTCGCGCAACCGGCCGGTCTAAGACCGGCCGGTTGCTTTTGGCGGGTATGACAATGTCGTCGAGGAGGGTTTTGCGATTTGACTCGCCGCGGTTCCTGGAAGATTAGAACATAGACGAAACAACATATGAACCGCCGAAACTTTCTCCGAACGAGCGGCCTTGGCTGCGCCGCGATCGCCCTGACTAGACTCCCAGCGTTTTCCGCTGAACTCGCCGACCAGAAGAAGAGGGTGGGGCTCATCGGCGCCGGTTGGTATGGCAAAGTGGATTTGTTGCGGCTGATCCAGGTCGCCCCTGTGGAGGTGGTCTCGTTATGCGACGTGGACAAACGGATGTTGGCCGAGGCTGCGGATATCGTAGCCGAGCGCCAGCTATCGAAGAAAAAGCCGCGGACCTACGGCGATTACCGTGAAATGCTCAAGGAGAAGGATTTGGACCTGGTGCTGATCGCCACGCCCGATCACTGGCATGCGCTGCCGATGGTCGCCGCGGCGCAGGCGGGCGCGGACATTTATGTGCAGAAACCGATTGGCGTGGATGTGGTGGAATGCCAGGCCATGGTGGCCGCGGCGCGCAAACATGGCCGCGTGGTCCAGGTGGGCACGCAACGCCGCAGCACGCCGCATTTGTTCGAGGCGCGCGAACTGATCCAGGAAGGCCGCCTGGGCCGGATCGGGCTCGTCGAGACTTATTGCTACGGCCGGCGCGGCATCAACAACCCGCCCGACCAACCGCCGCCGGAGACCCTCGATTACCAGATGTGGACCGGCCCCGCGCCGATGCGGCCGTTCAACCCCGGCCTCCATCCCCGCAGTTGGCGCGACTACATGGAATATGGCAATGGCACGATCGGAGATATGGGCATTCACATGGTTGATATGGCGCGTTGGATGATGGATTTAGGCTGGCCCCAGCGGATTTCCTCGACCGGCGGCAATTACTTCCACAAAGAGGGCAAACCGAATATTCCCGACATGCAGAACGCGATCTTCGACTACGGCGATTTGCAGGTGACCTGGCAGCATCGCCACTTCGGGGCTAATCCCGACCCGAAATACTGGTGGGGCGCCAATTTCTATGGTGAAAAGGCGACGCTCAAAGCTAGCGTGTTCGGGTTCGACTATATCCCGATGGACGGGGGAACTCCCCTTCACCGCGAGTGGAATGATCCCAAAGCCAAATACCCGGTTGACAGCGAAAAGTATCCGGAAGACAAGACGGAGAAGGGCATCGAGTATCATGTCGCCCCGGCCATCCGCGAACATATGAAGGACCTGCTGCAATGCGCGGCCAGTCGGGGCCGTCCCCGGGCGGATATCGCCGAGGGGAGCGCGTCCACGAGCATGTGCGCCCTCGCGAACCTCTCGCTGCAATTGAAGCGCAGCCTGGCCTGGAATGAAGCCAAAGGCCAGGTAACGGGCGATGAAGAAGCCAATCAGCGGCTGGCGCGCCCCTACCGCGCCCCCTGGCGCCATCCGACGCCGGAGGCGGTCTAGACCCAGCCCGGGCGGGAGGCTCGCCGGATCCAAGGGTCCAACTCCGGCCGATTCGGGCACCGCAAGTTGGCGCTGTCCCATTCCACTTTGGCGCCGACCCCGGCCTTGATGGCCAGGTGCCCCAGCAAGAGAAATTCGGTCATGGCCGAGGCGTAGCCAAAGTCGGCGCAGGTCGGCTTCCCCTCTTTGCAGCTTTGGAGGAAGTGATCGAAGTGGGAGCCCTTGATCCGCGGGATGCGCGGCTCGGGGACGGGAAACGCCCGGTGGGCCGCCTCGGGCCACAGGCGCGGCCGTTGGCCATAGCAACCGGTGTGCAGCACTCCTTTGGTTCCAATGTAGATCGTGCCGCCATCCCAGCCCTCGTGAAAGTCCCATTCGTACTGCTTCTCGAACGCGGCCAGCATCGGCGGGTAATTGGGCGACGGGATGGAACCCCGGCGATCCCCGGCGGCGTTCGCGGGGAGCTTGCCCCCGTCATACCAATAAGCCTGAAACGGCGCCAGGCCCTCGCGGGCGGGGATATTCCAGCGAATCACGCTGGCCTGCGGGTATTTCTCGTCGCCGCCCCCGATGGCGCCGAGGCACTCGATGCTGGCGGGTTGACCGGGCTTAAGGGCCCAGAACACGCCGTCCAGGTTGTGGCAGCCCCAATCCCCCAGGCCGCCGGTGCCAAAATCCCAATAATAGCGCCAGTAGAGCGGGTGCAGACCCTCATGATAATCGCGCTGCGGCGCGGGACCCAGCCACTGGTCCCAGTGCAGGCCCTCCGGCGCCGGTTTAGCCGGCGGGCGGCCGCCGGCGCCTCCGTTGACGAATCCGCTCCAACTGTGGGTCTCCACCACCTCCCCAATGGCGCCGGCCCAAACGTACTCGCAGAGCCGCCGATAGCCCTCCTCGCAATGCCCCTGGTTGCCCATCATGGTGGTGAGCTTGCGGTCGCTTGCCGCCTGGGCCAGGGCGCGGGCTTGCCCAAGGTCGTGGCAGAGCGGTTTCTCGCAAAACACGTGCTTGCCATGATCGATGGCTCGCAGGGCGGCCGGGGCGTGGTGATGGTCGGGAGTGGCCACGAAGACCGCGTCGATCTCCCGGTGCATCACGTCGAACATTTGGCGGTAGTCAGCAAACCGCCGCGGCTTGGCCCCGCTCTCGGCCGCTTTTCTGGCCGCCGCATCCAGTCGAGCGTCATCAACATCCACAATCGCCACCAGGTTTTCCCCCAGGGCCGCCGCCAGGCTCGCCTCGCCGCGGCCGCCGCAGCCAATCACGGCGGTGGCCAGCTTCGTATGCGGCGCGGGGGCCGCCAGGATAGAGGGCGCCGGGAACAAGCGGGAGGCGCCCGCAAAACTCGCGCCCACTGCCATCCGCTTGAGCCACCATCGTCGGGTATTTCGCTTGGTCATATTCTCAGGTTTGGTGCTCTATATAGCGAGCCGCGTCTTGCGGTCGCAGCGGCCGGTCGCGCGTCAGCCGGGCCAGGTCCGTCCCCGGCGCGTATTCCATGGTGAAATACGGCGGGCCGTCCGCATCCCCGACCTCGAACACAGGGACGATGTTGGGGTGCTGCAGTTGGGCGGTCAGCAACGGCTGGCGATAGCTTTGAAAGAGGGAGCTCAAGGCCCCCTCAGACTTGTCCCGGGCCCGCAGCACCACGCTCCAATGCGTGGAAGCGAAGAGACCCAGTGACTCGACAGGCCCCGCCTCGTCCCTTTGGTCTTTGCGCATGGGGCCACTATAGGATTGGCGGCTATGCCGGAGAAGCGAAAAATTACGATCGTCGGCGGCGCGGGGCCCTCGCCCCCGTCCGAATACAGCCCGGGCGATGCGCCGGCCCGCGCGGGCCGCTTCCAGTAATCTTTGCCTCGCTGTGGTCATGGTCTGTTTTGCGCTCATGCGAGTGGAGGTTTTCGTTCCAAAATATCGGCGCCAGAGCTTCCCAGGTAATGCGTCACACTCCTGGATTTTTCCCATTGATGGCTCGCCGCGTCCGCCGCGGCTCGCCCAATTCACGTTACTTTATGAGACTGCTCTCCCTTTGCGCGTTTTTCATCGGTGGGGTCGAAGTCCGAAAGGGTTAGGGGCATAGGGACGCGCGGCCGAACTCGCGAAGAGACCTGGCGACTATAGACCGGACGCTCATCCGAAGCGTGATGAACGCCGCCGCCCCCAAACTGGCGCCCGCGCCGCGCTCCCGCAGGGTCGGCCTTGAGAAAGCGCCGTTCCCCGCCCCGGACGGCGGAGCGTTCCGCCTCCCGGAGCGCCGACTTTTAGTCGGCTTAACGCGTCGGACCCTGAGGAGGGATCGATGGCTTTGGAGTCCACCGGGAATCCCAGCCCGTGGTCCGGCCTTCGACCAGGCCGAGGCTGGCTGAAAAAACGGATGCGCAAAGCCGACTGCAAGTCGGCGCTCCGTCCAAGACGTCTTTCAGCGTTTCCGAGTTTTTCACGCGCGTTCAGCGTCTCCTCCTCCGCAAGGCATCGATTCCCGTCCGCCTCGTTGGAGAACACGGCGCCGTCCGCTACGTTAAGGCCAGCGGATACCGGCTCCGCGTGGCTAAATTGGATCGGCGCAGCAGGAATCGCCCTTTCGTCACGGCCCTTCAAGACTCGAAGGTGGATTTTGTCGCGGCTGACAATCCTCACGCCACCTCGTTCTTCATTCACATTTTGGTGGCCGCGGCGGAACCCGGACGGAATAGGATTTCAAACCGCACCAAGTCGGCACTGGACGCAGCCCGCGCCCGTGGGGTGAAGTTCGGCAATCCCCGTTACGAGGAAGCCATTCCGAAGGTCAACGAGGCTCAGGACTTCTGAAACCGTGGAAATCAGGTGACACCGAGATTCCCCTCACCCCAGCCCTCTCCCGAGGGAGAGGGAGCAGGATCGTCCGCCCGGAGAGGTCCACCGGCTTTCCAGGTCTGCGAGTTTCTGTGCGGCGGGATCAGGAATCCTGAGGCTTGGAAGGCTATCGCCGCCGACCGAAACGCGGAACTCCGCAAGGTGGTCGCCGAAGTGATGGAAAAGACCGGATTGACCAAACTGGCGGACATCGCCCAAGCCCTGAACCTTCGCGGAATCAAAACCAATCGCGGGTGCGGGTTTACGCCGACCCACATTCACCGGCTGCTGAAAGCCGCCTGACCATTCAGGGAAGTGGCGCAAGCCACTGAACTTGGCCGTCGCCGAGCCAACTGTCTCCCGAGTAGCTCCCAGCATACCTCCATTCTCCATTCCTCCATTCGGCTCCTCTCTTGACCATGTGATGAACATGGATTGATGGCTCTTCCCCATCCAGCACAAGGGCTAGGATGAACACTTCGTCCTCCGACAGCACTTTCTTGGCAATCATTTGCGTTCCTTGAAACGTGTGAGAACTCTCTCGAGTTGCTCGTGCAAAGGACTCGCGGCCCTCTTCCGTTGGCTCTTCGGGAGTCTCCACCACGCCCGCCATGACCTGCTCGTAGTCCCCCGACACGAACCCAGCCAAAAGTGATTCCAGAGCTGCTTCGGGAGTGGCAAAGCCCGCGTTTGCCAGTTTCTCCTTGGGAATAAATCCACCCACTCGTCGCTTGCTTGCCTCCTCTGTGCTTTCTGCTCTCAGCTTTGCAAGCTCGCGCGAGTCCATGCGTAACCGGGCCACTTCACCTCGCAAATTCAGCAACTCTTTAGGTAATTCTGTATCGCCGCTTTGTGCCAGCGAAGCCAGCCGGTTCGTCGCTTCGTCCCGCTCGCTTTGCAATTGCTCGATTTGGGCAGCCAATGGCGCTTGCCGCTGCTCAAGTGCTTGGGCTTCGGCACGTGCGTTCGCCGCTTGGCGAGCTTCATAGATTGCCGTGGCCACTGCGACAGCAAACGCGGCGGTCAAAAAGGTCGTTCGGAGTTTGGCCATAACTATTGTTTTAGTGGCAGCAATGACTGCCGTGATGGCGACGGCGGTTCAGGAAAGCGCTGGAGCGGTCAGGGTGGCTGCGCGTCCCACAGGTGAGCCTGAGGTTTAAGGATGCTCGCATGCCTGATTAGACATAACGGTCGGAGATTTGGCACGGCTTTTCCAAGCCGCCATCGTGTTCCGCCACGCCACCGCCGTCGCTGAAATCAAGGCGGCTGCTGTTTCGACCCTCGGAGGGATTTGCGAATGTCTGAACCGCAGGGGCATCGCCACCCGCAACGAAAAGAACTGGTGTCCGGCGGCGGTTCGGAACGTGCTAAGAACGTGGAACGGCTAGCGGGGACGTGCGTTTCCCTATCCATCCCAAATGAGTGCCCGGAGGCACGGAAAGCGAAGGATCCGGTGTGCTCTTCTTCCAATCGGCTTCGATTTGACTGATTGAGCCGTGAACCGAACATCGCGGTTCCGTCCCGATAGCGCCGATGATGAGGCTTCCGTGCTGGGCGCACTTGAAGCTACCGTATCCACCTTCGATGAACTTGGAGATGTCGTCTGCGCCAATGGCAGCCCCGTTGGTTAAGCCCACCCTCTCTGCCAGTTGTTGCTTCGCCGCGTCAATCGCACGGAGGTTGTTATAGCACCACATTTCTGGATTGGGTCCGGAATGCGCTCCGCCTATGAACAGAACCAGCGAAACAAGAGAAACCAAACCGAGCACGAACACCAGACGCTGGCGAGCGAAAATGCTGAATAGCATCACCGCGATTGCGACGACAAGTGAAGCACCGGCAAGCGGACCCACCCACTGGAATTGGGCGTAATTGCTTGGTCTAATCCGATAGGGCAAGGATTTGTCCAGCAGGAGCGTGGAAGCAGTAAGGACTATCGTGGCTGCTCCAATCGAGCGGGCTATGGCCTTGTTCAGTTTACTTCGCGGGTTCACTTTTATTCTCTACACGCTAAGCACGATTTAGCGCCCCCCGTTCGCGTCTCTATCCCCGTCCTTCTAATGCTGGTTTCCATAACTATCAGAACCTTACATCCCGCTTAGCCCATCGGTCAACCCCAACGAATAGCACGAAAAACTGCCCGCCACAGCCATCGTCTCCCGCCACGCTACCGCAGTCCCCCAACCGCAAAAAGCCAGTCAATCCGCTCAGAAACAAGGGCTAAAACCGCACTGCCTATCGCAGCGCCAATTCCACGAAGAGAGTCTGACGGTGTATCTGCCCTTTGGCCAGTAGCTTCTCATCCATGAACGGGCACGCCATCCTCGGAGCAGGCCAGCGCCTCGACCACTTCGATACGAAAGCATCGGAAAGTCGCACCCATTCCGAACGCCGAGCGAAACTCCACCATCAGATACGGGGGCAAATCCTCCCCCGTCTCGAACTTGCCTCGCTCTTGAATGCTGATTGACAAGCCGAGAATTGCGTTCTGGTAATTGAAACCCTCCATCTTGAACTCGTCCACGTCCTCGAACCGCAACGTCGCCAGAGTGTGGCACGAACCGGGTTGCTCGATGAAAATGTGAATTTTCGCTGTGACTACCGGAAACACGTTCCGGCCATCCCAATCGCCGGGCCGAACATCGCCCCGCCACAAAAGGAGCTCGATAACCTCCGCATCGTGGAAATGCGGCCAACCGCCGAAAACCTCCACCAGCTTCCGGCTCCCCGCGATGTATTGCTCAATGCCAGCCATTAAATCTGGATGGCTGGATTTCCTGAATGCCGCCATCCGGCCCCATTTTGACGCGTTTTTCCTTCACCGCAACCGAAAACGCCCCTCACATTTCAGGTCCTACTCGGGTATGGGCAAGGTGTCGGCGTTGCGCCGTAATCCGTGCCCGGCCCATTCAGCCCGCCATCTCCATGTAATCCCACCTCATTTCGTCAAAACCCGTGCCAGCCCATTTCCACCCCCCTTCCCCGTGTTCTGGATTTAGTTCTGGTTTTGGCCGTGAAATCCTCCTTCGCCTGTCGGCTTCGGCGGGCAGCCTTCGCTCTCCACTTCGTTGCGAGCGAAGGCTGGTACGCGAGGAGAGGGTCGAACTCTCC